>Ga0184636_1000202_pt1 | contig 14605 bp, 6 predicted proteins | sample PLM3_60_b2_FD_133164 | JGI IMG/M metagenome (GOLD analysis project Ga0184636, IMG submission 133164) | Groundwater sediment microbial communities from an aquifer in East River, Colorado, USA - PLM4_90_b2 | ecosystem: Environmental > Terrestrial > Soil > Riparian zone | place: USA: East River... | reverse complement strand
TAAGCGGTCCCGCATATTTTAAAAAATTTCCTGCCATCCAGTGATATTCGCCCGGGCCTGCAACATTTTCAACAATTTCACCTGCATTACGACGGTGAAGTTTAGCGCCTCCTTCACCGGAAGAAGAAATAAATGCAATGGCAAAACGCTGATCATACGCCATAGCAACCAGGGCTGCTTTTCCATATCGGGAGTGACCTTCAATGCCTGTTTTTTTTGCATCTACTGATCTATCTGTTTCGAAATAATCCATTGCGCGGCTGGCGCCCCAGGCCCAGGCCCGTAATGCACCCCAGTCATCGGGTTTGCGGGGCCGGTCTTTATTCATTAAACCTATAATACCCTGCGATAAACCTGCACCGTTATCTGCCTGGATGCTTGTCGGAATAAGAACAGCATAACCCCAGCCTTTTGAAAGTACTTGTTGCTGCCACGATTGCGGGGCATTCTTTGATGTATCACGGGGAGGACTAAATCCCGGAGGGAATACAAAACTGAATTCCATCATTAAAGGGACAGCGCCTTTTGCATTAGCAGGAGTGCTTAGTGTTAGTTGTATATCAACTTTTATTTGCGGATAGGAGGAGTTGTCAACATGCCCCAGTAATTTTTTTGTGATGACGGGAAATTCTCCATTCATTTCATTGGCAGTGCTGATTATTTCCCAATTTACCCGGGGTGTGTTTTTCGGAACCCGTCCGTAAACTTCCCTGTCAAAATCTTCCACAATTTCCGGACGACGTTTGTTCCACCATGTTTTTGGGTCGATAACTTTTTTACCATTCTTCAATGTCATCGGATGAGGAAGATCGGGATAGGGATTTGCTTTTGTTTCATCATAGTTTGCAACATTGGGTGCATTGGGATTACTGCCATTTGCACCGGGACGTAATGAAGTAATATGCAGATGATCCATCATTTGCTGATGATCTTTTTCTGTAAGTTGCCGGATACTGTCTGCTACACGTCTTCTTTGTATGCTATCGGCCTGTCTTGATTGTTGTGCACCAGAATGAAATGTGATCAGAACAGGAATGATCAGAACACCGACTATTTTTTTCATTGTTTTATTTGTTTTGTTGCAACTGATATTCTTTTATGTAACCGGCTACTTCAACCATCGGTGCGATCCAGATATCTTTTTCGTTTTGTTTGAGAAAATGTAAGAGCCTGCTATGTGCTTCCAAGGACACATTTAAAGAATGTTCACCTCCAACTCCATGAAAAAGAAAGACCAGCAAACTATGATTTGCCATAGCTTGTTTTATCAATGCGATCAATTCATCTCCCGATTGTCCATTGATCACGTAGCAATTAATATTGTATAGATCGACCTGTTCTAAGCCGGGCATGGCTGCGCTAACTCCTCTTGCTCCTGTGAAATCATTTCTTAACTGCTCTAAGTAAGAGGAATCGCCAATTTTAGTATCACCACATGGATAGGCAAATGTTCTTTTGGTTTTGCCATCAATCGCTTTAAGTAAAGTATTCATCGTTCTGATTTCGTCTGTCATTCTTTTAATGGTATAATTATTTAAGTCATATTCAGGCTTTACAAACTCTCTTCCCGGTAAATTACCTGCACATGGATGATACACTGTATGATTACCTAATTCATGCCCACTTGCTGCCGCAGATCTCCATCTTGTCAATTGTGAATTGAGACCACCGAAATAATCTGAGATATAAAATGTTCCTTTCAAACCGAGAGAATCCAAAGCAGGAATAGCGTTGCTGAGATGAACATTCAATGCATCGTCGTAAGTAAGTACAACAGCGCATTTTTTATTCTTCCATATATCGGTATTTGTAAAGACTTTTTGTTGTCGTAGAAATGTGTCCGTTCTGAATGGAGATGCCGGCAATCCTTCTTTATTGTATAAATTGGCATCTTCAGGATTATCTGCCCAGGCGTATCTCACCGCCACCGGCTTTCTGATCTCACTATTCCAGGCAATTACTTTATCCCCTTCGATCATTGCCTTTGCCCAAACAAATTTTTTATCAGTGCCGGCAATAGCAAAATGTTTTAATTCGTCTCCTCCCTTTGCAATTAAACCGCCACCTGTATTTTTAAAAGAAATAATGATCCTGTTGCCTTCAATTTTCATTGACCTGTACAGAGGACCTGAATAAACAATATTCTTGTTGCCGTAAGCAAGGTATTGCGCCGCTACTGCAAGCCGTTCACCTACGTCTTTTTTATTCAGGGGATGAAGATCATTCCATTCGCCAAGGTCAATAGCAACTGCCATGGCAGTATTGGGAGCAGAAAGCGTTTTCAGTTGCTGCTCTCTTAATTCGGCCCAATTGCTTTCTGTTGGTTCTTTATTTGTTTCGCCATAGTTGTGTAGCTGTACGTATATAAATGGAAAGTTTCCTTCCTGCTCCGGGCGGGACCATTTTTTTCTCCAATCAGTGATCATTGCGGCAAACAATTCATGGTAGTCATAAGGGCGGTCGGTATTCCCTTCACCCTGGTACCAGATAATGCCTTTGATGGTATAATTGAGCAGAGGCGCGATCATCGAATTAAATAATCCAAGAGGCCGGTATAAAATATTAATTGAAACAGTTTTGAGTGGAGGAATTTCTGCACCTAATTTATATTGCCAATCGCCTTTAAGGTCAATTGACTCTCCGCTTGTCGTTAGGTAATAAGGCTTGTCAATAGCAAAGCCACCCTTACCTGAATGATTGATCACCCTGATGGTGATCACATTTTTTCCAGGTTTAAGAAGGGCAGATGCAATCTCGTATCTTCTTGGAGGATATTGATAAGTGATATTGCCAACCAACGAGCCATTTACGTAGATGTAATCTGCATCGATTATTCTACCCATAAAAAGTTTAGCAGCCTTGCCTGTCATCGATGCAGGTACATTGATCTCTTTGCGAAACCAAACCACTCCATTTATTCCTTTTAATCCCTGATCATTCCAGTAGCCGGGAATCTTCATCGTTGACCAACCTTCAGGAATATAAGCCGTATCGTACCAGGGTTTGCTGCCGATCAGCCCGGAGTCATTTTGTCTTATTTGATCGTCCCACGCATTGTTAATCGCGAATTCCGTTTTCCTGATGCTATCCACGTAAAGACTGTCTTTAAATTTTTGCGCTGTCACCAGGTAATGCGGGAATTTTTTCAGCGCATCTTCACTCATCCATGATTCAACCGGCGGGCCACCCACACTGGAATTGATCAATCCGATGGGAACGTGATATTTTTCATACAGTTTCTTAGCGAAAAAATATCCGACCGCTGTGAATTGTAATACAGTTTTGGGATCAGCCGGTTCCCATTTTGCAGGAGGTGTATTCTCTTCGGGCTTGTTGAAATTATATCTTGTCGTAACAACAAAATGCCTGATCTCAGGATAATTTGCATTTGCAATTTCATCCGGATACTTTTCTTTCACTCTTTCCATTGGTATCGTCATATTGGATTGACCTGAGCATATCCATACATCGCCGATGAGGATATTATGAATGACAAGATGATTACCTGCATCAATTTTCATTGTGTAGGGACCACCTTCTTTCATTGAAGGAAGCACGATCTTCCATTTGCCATCATTGCCTGCAATTGTCGTATAAATATTATCTCTGAATTGAATAACTACATTTTCTCCCGCTGTGGCCCAGCCCCATATATTTGTTTTCGTATTCCTTTGCAGCACCATGCCATCGCTTATAAGATAAGGTAGCCTTACCTCGCAGAAAGCAAGCTGACAACCAAGCAAAAAAGAAATCAATAAAGCAATACGATTTATTTTCAAATTCATCTTTCTGTTTTTGTTTCAGGCGGTCCCAAATAACTTTGTTTTAATCCTCCAAAATCAATTACAATTTTTTGCAGCACGACAGCCGGGCTCACCATCCAGTATTTCAATACATGGTTTCCTGGTTTTTTAATTATATGGCTTGTTGTTTTTATAATAATATTGTTTGCCACCCATTGCTCCCAGGTTCTTGTATTGCTATCTTCTTTATTAATAGAGATAATTTGCGGCGTTTCATCGTCGATAGATACCCCATATTTTAAGCCATCATCCTTATGAAAATTCAGGGTAGGGGAGAAATAGGCCTGGAGTTTTATAGCACCTGTATCATAGACATACATTTCATATTCCAGATGCGGACTATTTACACCGGGAGTCTGATCAGGCGCGGTTACGGGAAAGGTTGTGACACCATCTCCCTCTCTTCCAATACCAGGAATTATTTTCCATTTATTAGTACCTGCCGAAGTTGCTTTGGTATAATCGGCAGCCCCGATCGAGACATAACCGTTTATTTCATAAAAGAAATTGCCTTTGTTATTTTTTGGAATAACATCCTGGGCCGTCCTATCGACAGGATCGATCTTTACACTTTCTCCCAATGCGGAATGCGTTGATACATATTTTACTTCCGGCATTTTGTTTGAAAGCGGTTGCTGCCAATACGTATAGCCAATATGGGTTTGATCCATCATGTGATTCCATTTGCCGTTTACAAGAGAATTGTATTGCGCTGAAATCAATGAATCATTTGCATACAATTGTTTTGCTTTATCAGCAAAATTATTTGCCCTTGCTTCTGATAAAGAGACAAGAGTTTTGTTTCGCGCAACGGTCAAATACAATTCGTTCAGGTTGGCACAGGCTTTTACCGGATGCAATATCAATTCGAAAAATGCATCCTTATATTCAGCCGGAAGCAGTTCATTTATTTTTTCTCCTTTCGCAAGCAGTTTGTTATAATCGTCCACAACTTTATGAGCTTCTTCGTAGTTAAAGCTGTATGTATTTGCATCCAGCAGCTCCGGTTTTCTTCTCGCATTATATTGAGAATATTTTTGGATGATCTCCCCGATCTCTTTTGCATGTGCGGGACCAAATTGCTCGCTTGCCCATTGTGTATAATAATCTCTGAGGTTGTCTACATTCCCTGCCTGGCCGGCAGGCAGGGATTTCTTTACATCCCAGGCATAATCTAAAAAAAAGGAGATCGGAAATTCCATGGGTTTCAGATCACCCACATTTACGATCCAGATTCTATCAACTCCATATTCATAAGCAAGGTGCATTTGCTCCCATACTCTTGCAATATTGTTTGTATTGATCCATTTATAATTTCTCGGGCCGCCAACATAATCAAAATGATAATAAATACCGTAGCCTCCACTTCTTCGTTTATCTGTTAGTTTGGGAAGCCTCCTGATATTTCCCCAGTTATCATCACACAACAAAAGTGTTACATCGTCGGGTACCCGCATTCCTTTATCATAATAATCCTGCACTTCCTTATACAAGGCCCAAAGCTGGGGGGTTTGCGATGTTGGTTTATGTGTAACGTCTTCAATGATTTTTCTTTGATCAGCAACTATTTTTTCCAATAAACTAACGGCTGTACCTTCTGTCATGGGTTTATCACCATCGCCACGCATGCCAATTGTGACAATACTTTCATGATTGCCCATTTTCTCAATTCCCTTCTTCCAGAATTGTTTTAACACTACTTCGTTGCTATCATAATTCCATGGACCGGCACCATAGCGTTTCCATTCCTGTTGTGCACGAAGCATCGGTTCGTGGTGCGAAGTGCCCATTACAATTCCCCATTTGTCAGCAAGGATTGGATTTAAACTATCATCATCATTAAATGCATTGTCCCACATCGCCGGCCAGAGATAATTTGCTTTCAATCGCAGCAATAACTCAAAAATTTTTTCATAAACCAGGTGATTAACTCCACCGAATTTTTCTTTTACCCATCCTGCAAAAGCAGGTGCTTCATCATTGATAAAAATGCCCCGGTATTTTACCGAGGGTGATCCATATTCATACAATCCTTTTTTTATATACACTTCGCTTTTCTTTTTCACAGGCACGTCAGCCCACCAATACCAGGGCGATACACCCAGTTGTTTTGATAATTCGAAAACCCCGAAGGCAGTTCCTCGTTTATCGCTGCCCGAAATTATTAATGCATTTTCAAATCCTTTAAAGGGGTTGCTGATAGTCTGTACCTGGAAGGCTTCCCATTTTCCCCTGATATTTTTAATATCGATTTTCTTTTCAGTCACCAGCTTTTGAATAATGGCTGAGTTGTCAATGCTTCCAATGATAATTATATTTTTTTCTGAGTTGGAAAGATCATGAACGATAACAGGTTTTTTACCCGTCACCATTTCAAGATCATTTTGCAGGAGTTCAGCAGCCTTATTTATCAGCCAATCGTCATTTGGGTCAATATAAATGGTAGCAGCTTGCGATGAAGAGGCAACCAGGAATGAGTTTGGTTCTTTCTTTTCGGTAATAAAATTTTGTGAATGGAGCTTTAAAACAATGAGGCAAAAGAACGATATCATTAATTTTTTCTTCATTCATCAAAATTTAAAATGGCAACACATCTTCGTCTCTGAGGCTTGTTCCCATGAGCCCTCCCTTTGGGAGGGTTGGGCGGGCCTCAAAATCCAATTGAATTACCACCGTCAACAGGCAGCACAACTCCTGTAATATATTTTGCATTGCCCGATGCAAGAAAAACAGCCGCATCGCCTATATCGGACGGCTGCCCCAATTCTCCCATCGGCGTTCTGCCCAGTACTTTATTTTTTCTTTCAGGATCGTTGTTCAATGCTTTTGCAGACATATCGGTGGCGATAAAGCCGGGTGCAATGCAATTGACACGAATTCCTTTTGGCGAAAGTTCAACGGCCATCGCTCTTGTCATTCCTTCAATGGCCGATTTGGAAGCTGTATAAGCAATCACTTTCGGTAAGCCATATTGTGAAGCCATTGAACTGATATTGATGATGCAACCCTTTGTTTGTTTTTCCAGCATATATTTTACCACTTCTCTTGACAAAGCAAATGCAGCAGTGACATTGGTCAATAAAATTTTTTGAAACTCTTCATCGCTTACTTCTGTAAATTCTTTTTTCAAATTGATGCCTGCATTGTTCACCAAAATATCTATTCTGCCGTATTTGTCAATGATCTTTTTGACAAGTCCGGGTATCGCATCCAGTTCATTCAGATCGCCGGAAAATGGATCACAGAGCTCTCCTAAATTCTTTTTTGCATTATCAAGCTTTTGCTGATCTCTGCCAATAATAACGGTGCGGATATTGTTCTGAACAAATTTTTCTGCAATAGCTAATCCAATTCCTGACCCACCGCCTGTTACAATCGCAAGTTTATGTTGGGTTATTTCCATTAATATTTATTTTATTACACGAATTTTAGCCAATTACACGAATTACTCTTTACCTCTTTTCACTCTTTTATCTTCTTAGCTCGGGTTGGCCGGAGCATAAGGAAATTTCAAACTCTTATAGTATTCCAATGTATGATCCGGTTTCTCGTAAATTGCCGGGATTGGCATCCTTGAAAATGTCTGAAAATATAAAAGGCAGGCATTGCGCCACCAAACTGCTTCTTTTTCCTGTATAGCCAGGAACATTTTTACCTGCTGAAATCTTTCTTCATCGATAAAATTTTTCAAACTATTCCATTGCTGCTGCATCCATTTTACAGAGTCAACTCCTGAATAATATTTAAAACACAATTCATCCCAGAAATTTCTTCCTGATCTCATTTTATAATTCCAGGGAACATGATGAAACCAAAGCAAATATTTTTCATCACAGGTATTTACATCATTCCATTGATTGCTTACTTCGGTTTTGTATTGAATTAAAGCATTACTGCCTGTTGCTGTTCTGTCAAAACCAATTCCAGCAGAATCGGCCCGGTGGTAATAAACAGGATTCCAATCGGCTCTTCCTGCATTACTAACCCAGGGGGCAGGACCATAGTGATGACCGGTGCCCATAATGTGATGAAGTCCGAGCGGTGTCATATAATTCACTAAAGCTTCTCTCGACATCAACATTATTTTTTTTGCAACATCAATAAAATGTTTGTCATTGCTGAAAGTTTGTTTTATCCACTCTTCAGCAATTTGTTCTGAAGTTAAATCATGATCCCATGCCAGCCTGCCAAATGCATACCAGTTGGCTTGTCCAAAAGGATGATTGGTCCAGTTTCTTTCGTTGCCGATATTAGCCACACCGGCAATGGCTGTTACCGGGTAATTATTTAATGAGCCGTCAACAACTTTTGCAACGGTTGAACCTGCCTGTCCGGCAGGCAAGCCTTTACCATTTAAATAAGTATCCGCATCCAGACATTCTTTAAATAAGGGTGCTTCATAAACAAGATGTGTACCTTGCCCAAGATATTCCTGTGTGATTTGAAATTCCATTACCAGCGGTGTTTGCTGCATGGCGCCAAACAGCGGAGAAAAAGGTTCTCTTGGCTGAAAATCGATCGGGCCATTTTTTACCTGTATCAAAACATTCTTTCTGAATTTTCCATCCAGCGGTTTGAATTCATTATAGGCTTGTTTAAAGCGGTCAGAAGACGCAAGGTCTTTTGCCGAAGCGACATCATACACAAATGCCCGCCACATCACAATTCCATTATGTGGAACAAGAGCATCTGCCAGCATGTTGGCGCCATCGGCATGTGTTCTTCCATAACTCTGCGGACCAGGTTGTCCTTCTGAATTTGCTTTTACTAAAAAACCGCCAAAATCGGGAATGTATTGATAGATCTCATCAGCCTTTTGTTTCCACCAGTTTTGTACTTCTGCATCCAGGGGGTCAGCGGTTTTTAATCCGCCAATTTCAACCGGTGCACTGAACCTTGCAGTGAGATATACTTTAATTCCATAAGGACGAAAAACGTTTGCCAACGCTGCTACTTTGACCAGGTAGTCTTTTGTAAGTGCTAATGCATTTGCATTGACATTGGTCAGGACTGCTCCGTTAATTCCGATAGAAGCATTGGCTCTTGCATAATCAATATAGCGTTGATCGATGTAATCGGGAAGTGTATGCCAGTTCCAGATAGAAATGCCTGCGTATCCGCGTTCAACTGTTCTGTTCAGGTTGTCCCAGTGATCTAAAATGCGGTTTTGAATTTTGGGAACAGTTTTGATGAAAAGTTTCTGAATGTTTTGATGTGTTTGCAACAATCGCAAAAAATGAAATACACCGTATAAAACCCCGATGTCTGTATTTGCAGTAATGACAATGCTATTTTTTTGTCCTGCTTTTATTGAACGGATAACAAATCCTTCTTTTCCCAGTGCAACATAGTCAATGCCGGTGTGTAAGGCAACGACGGATGAAGATTTTGTATACACTAACAGTGAATGGTTGCTGATAGTATTTGCTACAGGTATTTTTTTATCAAGCAACCCACGCAGACCGTGCAGCAATTCATTCTTGGCAGCAATTAATGTAGGAGATGAGCCATAAAAATGAATGGAGCTGATCGCATTTCTATATTGCTGTAAAATTATATTGTTATCGATTTTATCATAACGAAGCCATAGCCTGTAGCCATCTTCAGCTTTCAAGTTAAGCGTCAGCGCAATAATTATTAACAGGAGAAAAAATCGTTTCATGCTGAAGGCTTGTCAGAAACCAGGGATTCCTTTTCTTACTGATGATTTCCTGATGATCAGATCAGAGCGGATAATAATTGTATTGGTTTGATGAATATCACTGATCCCTTTTAAATGATTAATAAGATTCCGGGCCGCAATTTGACCCATATCGATACCGGGATAATTAATAGTGGTCAGTGCGGGCTCAATTAATTTTCCAATGGCATCATTATTAAAACCCACTATGGCTATATCATCCGGTACAATAATACCATGTTCCTTCAAGGTTCGCATGCATACAGCAGCCACAAAATCGTTGGTGATAAAAACACCATCAGGCAATGGCTTCATTTTAAGTATCTGCATGGCCGATTCAATGCCTGCTTTTTCACTCAGGTCATTAATCAATAACATGCTTTCATCAAAATCAATTCCATGATCAAACAATGCATCCCTGAATCCTTTATATCGCTGTGAATATACGTTCCGTTTCAAACTTGATGTAACATGTGCGATTCTTTTACAGCCTTGCTCAATAAGATGAGTGGTTGCCTGGTATCCGCATTTGCAATTATCGATAATGACAACTGTATTATTGCCGTCCTGTTCTACACGATCAAAAAAAATGACAGGTACGCCTTTATCTACAAACGGGCGGAAATGATCCAGGTCGGTCGTGTCAAAAGCGAGAGAAGCGATCAGGCCATCAACTCTTTTATGAAAAAGATTTTTTGCATTGGCAGCTTCCTTTGCATAGCTTTCTGATGAGTGGGCAATGATAAGATCATAACCGGCTTCAGTTGTTACTTTTTCAACGCCTGCTAAAACAGAAGTGATAAAGTTACTGTTGAGTTCATGCACAATGATGCCGATAGTATGCGTTTGCCTGTTTCGAAGATTGCGGGCAAAATGATTGGAACGGTATCCCAGTTCCTCTGCCAGATCAAAAATTTTCTTCTTTGTTTTCTTATTGACAACAGGGTCATCTTTCAATGCCCGGCTCACCGTTGCAATGGAAACATTTAGCTTGCTGGCTATGTCATATATGGTGATTTCTTTTCCTCTATTCATACAATCGGTTACATACGTCTGGTAAAGCTAAAATAAAATATTTTTTAAAAAAATTAATGTAATCGGTTACATTTTTAAAAAATCTCATTACATTAGTCCCGTTAAACGATATCTGCCACACTGCTATATGGAGAAAAGAAATGAACTAAATTCAACCAAAGCCTTACCCAATAAGGGTTACGGACTCTTCTGTTATTCTCTTCCCCGGCTGAAATTTTCTTTTTTATCATTCTTCAAAGCTTTCGGGTTTCAGAAACCACCTGTTTTTTTCATTTTTTTAAAAAAAAGTGAAACCAGGGACATGCAGCAGTTGTGGTAAAGTGAAGATTCAGCGTAAGCAGTACCCTTTGAATCACGTCCGATCCAGGGAAAACCAACACTAATTTGATAAGGAAGTTAATGACCAGCTTTCAAAAATTTTAATTTTAAAAACTATTTGTTTATGAAAGTTTCAGTTGCACAAAATGGAAAGCGTTCGGCTTTTCGAAAAATGCATTTGAGGAAACTTGTAAGATTTGCATTTTCTTTTTTACTGTTTCTTTTTTTCGCTTCAGAGGCTTTTACACAGAATACGGTAAAAGGGCATGTTACTGATGAAAATGGCAAGCCTTTGCAAGGTGTATCTGTCCTGGTAAAGAATACGGCAAGAGGTGTCACGACAGATGCCTCCGGTAATTTTTCCATTCAGGTTTCTCCGTCAGACGTTCTTGTTGTTTCCAATATCGGATATACTGAACAGGAAATAATAGTAGGAAGAAAAACCGATATCACGGTTCGTCTTCTTACTACCGAAAAAACGATGTCTGAAGTTGTGGTAGTAGGATATGGTACGCAAAAGAAAAGAGATGTAACAGGCGCCGTTTCTTCTCTTAATGAAAAGGCTTTAAGAGAAGTTCCGGTTGCTAATTTGCAGCAAGCTCTGCAGGGAAGGGCTGCTGGCCTTGAGATACAAAGAGTGGGTAACCAGCCAGGCTCAGGCGGACAGATCAGGATCCGGGGCATTCGTTCCATTACAGGGTCCAACGAACCACTGTTTGTAGTGGATGGGATTCCCTGGGATGGAAATTTAAATGATATTAATCCCGATGATGTAGCATCGATCGATATATTGAAAGATGCATCAGCTACGGCTATATATGGTTCAAGAGGAGCCAATGGTGTTATACTTGTTACTACAAAAAAAGGCCGTAATGGAGAGACAAGAGTTTCTTACAATGGGTATTACGGTATCGGCAAGGTGGCTAATCCTTTTCCTGTATTTAACGCCAGTGAATATCAGTCGATGCGCAATATTTCTACCTGGGGAGCTGGTTATATGCCGGAAGAAGTAAAAGGCATAGCCATTGGAAGAAATACTGACTGGCAGGATCTATTATATAAAAACTCATTTAAAACCGACCATAATATTACAGTGGCTGGCGGCCAAAATGGAAATACATTTTCTCTTGGAGGAGGTTATTATAAAGAAACAACGGTATTGCCCGGGGAAGATTATACACGTTATTCTTTAAGAGCAACTATTGACAGTCGCGTAGGCAATCGTATTAAAGTAGGCATAAATACACAAAACTCGGTAAGCATTCAGAATGGTTCACAATTTGTGTCAGGAGCGCCCTTATTTCCACTGTTAGCATTAAGCCCGTTGATGCCAGCTTATGACTCCACGGGTGCACTTTATTTAAAACCCTGGGGAAATATTGACGATAATAATGCCGCCCAGCGTTACAACCCTTTATTCTTAAAGAATAATAATAACAACTGGGTAGACAAGGTAAGACGACTGCGCACTTTTAATAGCCTGTATGCTGAATATGAGTTTATCAAAGGATTGCGATACAGGATTAACCTGGGTCTGAATTATGCACAGCAATTTGCAGGACAGTTCCAGGGTGAAGATCATGCGCCACTCAATCCAAGCTATTTCAGAGCGGCTTTGGGAAATATTGCACAGGTGGATAATGGAGAAACATGGGGCTATACCGCGGAGAACCTTTTGTACTATGATAAAACGATTAAAGAAAAACACAAGATAAACTTTACTGGTCTGTATAGCATCCAGGAATCACAATCAACGAACAACTCAATACGAAAGGATTCCATCACGGATGATTTTGTTCAGTTTTATAATCTTGCTTTGTCAACTCCCATTAACGGCGCAAACACTACTATAACTGGTTCTGAAAGCAGGTCAGCTCTTATTTCATATATGGCCAGGATAAATTATGCCTATAATGACCGTTACCTTCTTACCCTTACATATAGAAAAGACGGTTCTTCTCGTCTTGCAAAAGGAAATAAATGGTTTGACTATCCGGCAATATCTGCAGGATGGATTATCTCTGATGAAGATTTTATGAGCAACATAAAGCCTGTTTCCAGCCTGAAATTAAGAGCCGGTTGGGGTAAAACATCTAACCAGGCTATTAACCCATACGAATCGCTTGGTTTGGTAAATAATAGTAATAATCTGGGCAATGGATCTACAGGAGGCGGAACTATTCGATATAATTACGGACCCACTATTGTAACTGGTTTCAATGTAGTTACTCTTCCCAACCCGAATCTTTCCTGGGAATTTACAAAAACCATCAATATCGGACTTGACTTCAGCTTATGGAAAAACAGGCTTACAGGCACGCTGGAATATTACAATTCAAAAACTGATGATATACTTTATAGTATATCCCTGCCCGTAACTTCAGGTGTGGCGGGCGCTTATCTTACCAATGTAGGCGAAATGGAAAACAAAGGACTGGAAATAACTCTTTCCTCTCTTAATTATCAATCAAAATCGGGTTTTACCTGGAATACAGATTTAAACCTGTTCTTTAATAAAAATAAATTATTAAAACTTTCCTCCGGCGTTTCACAGGATATAGGCAACCAGCTATTTGTGGGTCAATCTATGACTGCAATTTATGATTACAAAAATTTAGGCATCTGGCAAATAAATGAAGCTTCCCAGGCTGCTGCCTTGGGTTCATTGCAGGGGCAGGTAAAACTCGAGGACCACAGTGGCCCCAATGGTAAACCTGATGGCTCTATAAATTCAAATTATGACAGGTATGTAATAGGTAACCAGGATGCTAAATTACAGGGAGGAATGACCAATCGTTTTTCATTCAAAGGATTCGATTTTTCAGCCGTAATGTATGCAAGGTTTGGCGGTCTGCTCATCAGCCAGGTACACCAGCCGAATGCGGGGTACTTAACGGTAATGGATGGAAGAAGAAATGGAATAAAAGTAGATTACTGGACTCCGACAAATCCGTCCAACTGGTTCCCAATGCCACAGGCGAACATTAGTAATATCAGTACGGCATGGACAACGCTTGGATACTACAGCGGAACATTTATTAAAATCAGAAGCATTAATCTGGGATATACATTCGAGAAGTCATTATTAAAATATATCAATGCAAAATCAGTACGTTTTTATTTTACTATAGATAATGTAGTTACATTATTTTCTCCCTTCTATAATAAAACAGGGATTGATCCTGAAGGTACGGGTACAGGAAGTCAGGGTGTAAGCAATCCCGGCAATATCAGGAATAATACAAGAGGAAATGGGGCTATCACGATTGGATTAGGCACTCCGCCCAGAAGGACATTTACATTCGGCGCTAATATTACTCTTTAATAATTTATCTAACTTAAAATAGACGAAAATGAAAAAAAGAATTCTTTCACTCGTTTTTCTGGGAACATTGGTTTGGGTATTCTCCGGCTGTTCCAAAAAATTGGAAGAACATCCTTTTACAGTATTTTCAACCGAATACTTTAAAACTGCTGCAGGTTTTCAAAGTGGCATAAATACTTTGTACTCCGGGTTTCGTTATTTATACGGACCTGAAGGCGCGGTAGGTCTCGGTACGGATGGCACTGATGAATTTACTTACGCCGAACAACCACGCAATGGCGCCGGCGGAACGCAGGATTTTCTTACGTTGGGTAAATATACACTGGATGCAAGCAACGGTTCCATACTCACGCCATGGAACAGAAGTTTTAATAACATCAATCTCGCCAATGCACTGGTGGAATATTCTCCGTTAGTTCCGATTAGCCAGACAGATAAGAACGT
>Ga0184636_1000201_pt1 | contig 14605 bp, 10 predicted proteins | sample PLM3_60_b2_FD_133164 | JGI IMG/M metagenome (GOLD analysis project Ga0184636, IMG submission 133164) | Groundwater sediment microbial communities from an aquifer in East River, Colorado, USA - PLM4_90_b2 | ecosystem: Environmental > Terrestrial > Soil > Riparian zone | place: USA: East River... | reverse complement strand
CATTGACAGCGCTTATGTAAATGATATCCGGAGAGCCGGCTATACAGAGTTATCTATTGGGCAACTTATTAGTCTCAAATCCCGGGGTATTGATGGAGAATATATTCGAAGTGTAAACAGGAATAGTGCAAAACAGAAAAATAGTCCGGTGGACACAGCCGGAGTCGACGAGCTAATTGCCATTAAATCACGTCATATAGACTCCGGCTATATTATTTCATTAAAAAAAGTGGGTTATGAAGATGTTTCGCAAAGGCAATTATTAGTAATGAAATCACTGGACATAACCCCGGAATTTATCAGGAGTTTTCAAACTGCAGGTTATAAAGAAATACCTGTTCCTGAACTTATCGCACTTAAATCAAAGAATGTCACCTCTGAGTTTATCAAAGGATTTACTGATTTGGGTTATACTAATATTGATCTGAATGATGTCATTCGCTTAAAAGTTACAGGTGTAACACCCGATTATGTCGTCTCTATGAAACAGAAAGGATTCGACTATAAGAACCTTAATAAGTACATCCAACTCAAAAACATGAACTGATCGCAGCCATATAAGTTGCCTTTGGGTAAAGATCGGTTGATCTCACCGTGCACTACAGGGAATGTGTTAATAGCTCTGACTACTGCAAATATCCACCTGACTAATAGATAAAACTATTGGGGAAGTTATTTTTATGCCTTACAATAGCCAGGAATTCTAAAAATTAAAAAATGAACATCAGGTCAAAATTGATATATACAGTATTGATTTTTGTCGGATCGGTCACTTTCAATAAAACTGCCCGGGCGCAAAACAACATTTCAGAAAATAAAATCCATGGTATACTCGCTGACTCAACCACGCAAAAGCCTTTGGAGTTTGTTACTTTAAATTTAATGACGGATAATAACCAGGTGGAAAAAGTAGTTCTATCCAAAACGGATGGCTCTTTTGTTTTTTCTGGTGTTAAACCTCAGAAATATGTCGTTGTAGTTATTGCTGTTGGATATGCCACTAAGGCAATTGCTGTTGATGCGTCTGACAGCACGGGAAAAACGATTGATTTGGGTCTGATTTACATCGGTACAAAGGCAATCGGATTAAAGGAAGTTGTCATAGTTGCCCGAAAGCCAATTATTAAGCAGGAAGTAGATCGGATTTCCTACGATTTGCAGGCTGACCCGGAGAGCAAAGCAAACAGTTTACTGGAGATGATCCGGAAAGTACCCTATCTTTCTCTGGATGCCAATGGCAATATCCTTTTGAAAGGTAACGGAAGCTTTAAAATATTATTAAATGGAAAACCATCGGGCATCATAGAGAGAAATCCTTCAGAAGTGATGCGGAGCATACCGGCTTCAACCATCCAGCGTATAGAAGTTATCACTACCCCGCCCGCAAAGTATGATGCAGAAGGTTTAACAGGAATAATTAATATCGTTACGATTAAAAGAACAGCTAATGGATATAATGGTTCCGTTAATCTGAATGAACGATTTCCTGTGGGAGGCCCTGGAATAGGTACATCCTTTTCCGTTAAGCAAAAAAAGTTTGGCATATCGGGATATGGCGGAGCCAGTTTATACAATACACCTGACACAAAAAATTCGATCAGCCGCACCACCTATGGAACAAGCACAACTGACCTGGAGCAAAACGGTTCCTGGCATTCTGATAGCAGGAATGGGTACCTGGGAACTGACATAAGTTATGAAATAGATAGCCTGAACCTCGTAACCACTCAATTTAATATCTACGGCAATAGATCAACAGGATCGGGTAATCAGGGAACTTTGCTTTCCGACCCAGGTGGACTTTTACAAAGCTATGATTTGGAAAATGACAACAGAAATAGTGGACATGGGATGGATGCAGCTTTAAATTATCAATTGGGTTTCAGGAATAATAAAAACAGGTTCCTGACCTTTTCTTACCGGTATTTTGGATTTATAAATAAACGGAATACGGGTATAGCACTATTCAATAAAACTAACTTCACTGAACCGGATTACCGCCAGGCAAGTAAAGAAAATATAGCTGAGCGAACTTTCCAGGTAGACTATGTAACTCAGGTCAGGAACCTTCAGATCGAAGCTGGGTTAAAAGGCATTCTGCGCAACAATAAGAGTGATTTTGAACACTTTCATTTCAATGAAGCTACGAATGTCTTTGAACAGGATTCCAGTCTTACAAACAACTTTAGAAATACCCAAAACGTATTTGGAGCCTATAACTCTTACCAGTACAATTCAGAAAAATGGGACATTAAGGGCGGCATACGTATGGAACAAACCGTTATTGATGCGGATTTTATTTCAACTTCGTCAAAGGTTAATCAAAATTATTTTCATGTTATTCCATCCATTGCTATCAACAGAAAGTTTAAAGATCACAGTACACTGAACCTTGGATTTTCGCCACGTATAAAGCGGCCCGGTATTAACAGGCTCAATCCCTTTGTGGATCGTTCAAATCCGAATTTTGAATCAACTGGCAATCCCTCCCTTCACCCGATAGTAATCTACAACATGCAGTTGAGCTATGGATTATCTAAAAAAACTTCTGTTAATGTAGGAGTGGATTATAGCTTCGCTAACAATATAGACAACCAGGTTTATATTTTTGATCCTGCTACCGGTATTACCCGCATCACTTATGAGAATGTTGACAAAGGCAGCCGGCTGGCTTTTAATTATAATATCAGTTATCCCATTACAAAGGAGTGGAATATTATGTCAAACGGTAATATAGCTTACTTCTGGAATACGGGTTTGATCAATGGCAAGTTGGTAGAGAACAACATATTTACCCAGTATGTTTCTGTTTCAACCGGTTATCGCTTGGGTAACGCCTGGCAGTTTAATGCCAATCTCAATATCATTAGCCGAAATCCATCAACTTTACAAGGCGTATCAAATGCCTTGATTAGTTCAGCTTTTAGTGTCACCAAAGACCTTATAAAAGATAAATTTTCATTTTCAGCCGCTGCCAATAATCCATTTACAAAATACAGGCATAACAGGACAGAAATATTTGGCCCTGGTTTTACTGAAGTTAATGATACAAGGGAATATTACAGGGGGTTTAATTTTAGTTTAAACTATCGTTTCGGAAAACTGAGAGAAAATATAAAGAAAAATATAATTAGCATCCGAAATGATGATGTCTCTAATTAAAAACAAGAGAAAGTATGCTTGGTAAAGGGCTTTCCCTTTTCAATCCATTCAATCGTTCTCCTTGTCTGCTAATCCACATAAAGGTTAAAAAATTGAAAACTTGAACCTCAGATGATGAAGGTTGCATATACCAGAATTTCAAAAACTTTTCAAAAAAACTGTTTCAAAGAATTTCTGGCCAGGTTGCCTGCTCCTCTGGCAGATAGAGTTGCCCGCTTTCAGAGGTGGACAGATGCCCAAGCTTCGCTTCTTGGAAAGCTGCTTCTCTGCGAAACATTAGGCGGGGGCGACGCCAGCCTGCTGAGCATCTTAGAATATTCCAAATTTGGTAAGCCTTTCATTAGCGGCTTTCCGAATTTCAATATTTCGCATTCAGGGAACTACGTTGTATTTGCGACCGGTGATGTTGACAAAGTGGGTATTGATGTTGAAGAAATGAAAGACCAGAATTTTGAGGACTTCCGCATGCAGATGACAGCTGGCGAATGGAATACAATTTGTTCTGCCGATAACAGGCAAATCGCTTTTTACACTTACTGGACAAAAAAGGAAGCGATAATCAAGGCGCACGGCTCAGGTCTAAGCATTCCTTTAACCTCATTCGAAATAGAGAGAGGAAAAACAATCATTGAAGGCCAGGCCTTTTTTGTAGCGCCAATTGCACTTGAGTCTGGATACCTTTGCCAGTTGGCCTCCGATCATCCAATCATCCAAGTGCCGACCCCTGTAGAGTGCCTGTTTTCGATTTAAAACTTAGGCAAAGAGAAATTAAAAACATTTGAGTGGCCTTGGCATCGTTGTCAGGATACAACTAAAATATCTTACCGCTTCCGAATGATACAAATTCGGGTGAATTCATTTTCGGAAACTTTATTCGGTTTTTCACAGATTTAATAAGGATGATCGATCGGTAATGCCACGGATGGTTTACTGAGCATACATCATCTTTTGGCCGTCTGCAAGGAACTCATCTGTATACATAATTTTTTTGAATTTGCTTGTTTTCCTCATAGCATTTCTTCCGACCATAAAACATGGAATAAGGCCATTGATTCAGGCGATAAACAATGGGATATAGGAGAAGCTCAATCGCAAAGGCTCCTTAGACCATTCAAACTGTGAAAAAATAATGATACCACCTTTTAACTGTAGTTGTCTATGGCAATTGTAATTAACAACCCCGCATGTATATATCGCTTGCAGTTTCATAAACAATTTTCATTTCATGCACTTGAACACATTATCCCTTATTTACAAAAACTTGGCGTGCAGACTATTTATGCCTCACCCATTTTTAAAGCTGTGCCCGGCAGTAAACATGGATATGATGGCATAAATCCGCTGGAAATAAATTGCGAAATCGGTTCATTGGAACAATTCAAAAAAATTGTTGAGGAACTTAAAAAGCAAGGTATGGGATGGCTCCAGGACATTGTTCCTAACCACCTCGCCTTTCACCATAGCAATATATGGCTGATGGATGTTTTAGAAAAAGGAAAGCAATCCGCTTATGCACCTTTTTTTGATATTGATTTAGAAAGTAAAGTATATGGGAGAAAATTAATGGTTCCTTTTTTAGCCACAGCTGTGCCAGAGATATTACAAAAAGATGAATTAAAACTTGCTTATCAAAACAGACGAATTGTATTAAAGTATTATGACAGCTTTTATCCTCTAAATTCTAGCAGCTATATTACAGTTTTACTTTCTATTGATCAACAAATACCTGCTATAAAACAGCTCATAGCAGATGTGGGAGCAATAACAGGATTAAAAGATATAAATCTATATTTCAATCAATGGGAAGAATTTTTATTAAAGTTGGATTCATTACAGCAAGATAAAAATATCCATAATTATATAAAAAACTGTTTGAAAAAAATTAACTCGGACAATCAACTCTTACTGCAAGTGATTGATCAACAATTTTATCACTTATGCCATTGGCAGGAGACTGACACGAAAATTAATTATCGCCGATTTTTTACGGTAAACGGTTTAATATGTATAAACATTCAGGATAAAAATGTTTTTGATCGATACCATCAATTAGTCGGATCATTGGTGAAAGAAGACTGTTTTCAGGGCCTGAGAGTAGATCATATCGATGGGCTATATGATCCGACTGGTTATTTAGAATTATTGAGAAAATTAACCGGTGAGCAAACATATATACTGGTAGAAAAAATTTTGCAACCGGGCGAATCATTACCCGATCGCTGGAAAGTGCAGGGAAGTACTGGCTATGATTTTCTGGTATTGGTAAATAAACTGTTAACCCAAAAAAATGCCGAGAAAAAATTCTGCAGCTTTTACGAACAGTTTGAGAATGATCATTTGCCGATAAAGCAACAGCTTCTTGAAAAAAAAGCCTTAAACCTTTACCAGCATATGGCTGGTGAATTAGATAACTTGTATGAGTTATTGGTTAGCATTCTTGACAAGAAATTATTGTCGTCTATCTATCCGCAAGATATGAAGGAAGCAATTGGTGAATTTCTTATTCACTTTCCGGTCTATCGTTATTATCCAGACAAATTCCCGCTTGATGCTACAGAAGAGTCAGCCATAGAAAACATTTTATCTCAATTACGCAAAAATGGTAAAGCAGACGTAAAAGCAACAGATATTTTGCAAAAAACGCTTTTGGAATTACCAAAGGAAGCGAATGAGGATTTTAGAAATAAGCTTCTCCATTTTTACAGGCGCTGCATGCAATTTACCGGTCCATTAATGGCAAAGGGACTTGAGGATACTTTCATGTATACATACAACCGATTTATTGGACATAATGATGTCGGTGATTCTCCGCTGACATTTGGAATTAGTAAAGATGAATTTCACAAAGCAATGATTGAACGTCAAAAAAGATGGCCGCTTTCATTAAATACTACATCAACGCATGATACAAAAAGAGGGGAAGATGTAAGAGCAAGGTTAAATGTATTAACCGACCTGCCAGAAGAATGGTTTGCAAGTGCCTGCGAATGGAAACGAATGAATGCAAAACTCAAAGAAAATAATATTCCAAATGCCGGCGAGGAATATTTTATCTATCAAAGTTTGATTGGTGCATATCCAATGCCCGGCAGTAATGAACGAAATTTTATTGAACGATTGCATGAATATCTCGAAAAAGCTTTGCGTGAAGCCAAGATTAATTCTAACTGGGTTACGCCCAATCAGACTTATGAAACAACAGTTAAGGATTTCGCAAGTAACATATTGAGAAACGCGGATTTTTGTAAAAGTTTTCATTCGTTTCACCAAAAAATTGCTGATTTCGGTATTGCTAATTCGCTTGCACAACTATTGCTGAAATTTACATGCCCAGGCGTGCCGGATGTTTACCAGGGCTGCGAATTATGGGATCTCAGTTTTGTTGATCCGGATAACCGCCGGACGGTTAATTTTAATTACCGGTTACAAATATTAAATGCATTCGATAAAGAAAAAGACAAAAAAAAACTTATTGAAACACTTTGGAAGCAGCGCAACAATGGTCACATAAAACTATGGCTTACCCAAAATTTATCTAAGCTCAGAAAACAACTTGCCAAATTTTTTCAAGCAGCTGACTACATTCCTTTAAAAGTAAATGGGAAGTATTCAGATTTCATTTTCGCATTTGCAAGACAATATCAGCAACAATGCTTAATTGTTGCAGTGCCCTTTCATTTGGCTCAATTGTGCAAGGAACAACAAACTGATATTTTATCTATCGATTGGAAAGATACTCATATAGTTCCTCCCAGGCGATTAAGAGAAAGAGGCGAAGATATTTTGCTTAATAAAGAATTGCAAACAGATAGAATTTTACGCGTTGAGAAATTATTCAGACACCTACCTATAGCAATATTAAAAACTGAAAAAGAAGAAAACAATGGCCGCAACTAAAAAACTATTGTAATGACAAGGGAATAAAAATTTTAGGAAACCTATCTTTCTATGTTAGTTACGATTCCACCGATGTGTGGTCACATTCGGAAATTTTTAGCATTGATGCGGAAGGTAAATTAATTGTTGTGGCAGGAACTCTTCCTGATGCCTTTAGTGCTGAAGGTCAATATTGGACATGCCTGTTTTTAATTGGGCGAGTTAAAAAAACCGGTTACAAATGGTGGATACAGAGAATGAAAAGAAATAGACGAATTTTTGATCTTATTCGCTTAAACCATTTCCGTGCCTTCTCTGCATATTGGGAAATACCTGCTAAAGAAACCACGGTTCAACAAGGTTCCTGGAAACCAGGGCCTGTCGCCTAATGGCTATTCTACTACTGTCAGCGGAGGGAATAATCGTTATGGATATCCGTTGCAATCGGAAGTGTTAGCATACATAAAAAACAACTGAAATAAATTAGATGCTTGATTCAAAGAGTTAGCAGATCGAAAAGGAATAATGAAATGAAACGATGAAGCCGCATCACTGCGGCTTTTGTATTTTACGAAGCATAGGCTTTGCGAGCCTTTCTTACGGGATTTGAACCCAAGATGCTAATCATATTATGGTCTTTGGTTTATAAAAACCAAGATTAATTTGGTGAATAAATAGTGAAACATTTTTAATTGAAAATATAAAAAAGCGTGTATCTTTCTTTGTCAAGAATTTAATTAATTTTAAGAAGTTCTTTACAGGCCGGTGTACTTTCAGAGACATGCGAAGTTTTGAGTATCTATTTTCTGAAAAGTATATACTAGAGAAATCGCCAAAATCCTTGACAGGAGCGTGCTTCATCAAATTGAATAATTCAGATAAATCATAGTCGTTCGAGCCCAGTACGTTCCACCAGGACCATTTCCGATTTTAAGTTTGAATTTTCAATTCAAAATTGCATTCTCTCAAATCCTCCAATCCACAATCTCATTCACCCATTCAGCTTTGTATGGAGTTGTGATCTTAATGTAGTTGTCTGTGTAACCTTCCATCATCCCGGTTTTTACATGTCCTTCAAATAAAACTTTGCGGGTCTGCCCTTCATGTTGCTGAGTAAAATATTGCATCTTCATATAAGAAAGATTGCGGAGAACTTTGTTTCGTTCATGGCGAATAGTTATGGGAACAACAGGCTTAATAGAAAGTGCATGAGTATTGTCTCTTTCGGAATAAGTGAAAACATGCAGGTAGGAAATATCCAGCGAATGAAGAAAATCAAATGTTTCTTTGAAATCGGCATCTGATTCTGATGGAAATCCAACGATCACATCGACACCAATACAGCAATGTGGCATCAGTGTTTTGATAAGATTGACACGTTCAGCATATAATTCTCTTTTGTATCTTCTGCGCATCAAACCAAGAATTTTGTTACTTCCGCTTTGCAATGGAATATGAAAATGAGGCATGAATTTATTGCTGTTGGCAACGAATTCAATGATATCATTTGTCAGCAAATTAGGCTCGATGGAAGAAATGCGATAACGCCGGATGCCTTCAATTTTTTCTAATGCCTGCACAAGCTGAAAAAAATTTTCTTTTCGGTTATACGGAGACTTAGCTAAGCCTCCTCCGCCAACTGGCGGAGAGGTTTGGAGGGGGCTTCCAAAATCACCAAGATTAACACCTGTGAGAACAATTTCTTTAACTCCATGAGCCGCAAGATGCTCAGCATTCCTTACCACATTTTCAATAGAATCACTGCGGCTTTTGCCTCTTGCCAGTGGTATCGTGCAAAAAGAACAATTATAGTCACAGCCGTCCTGTACTTTTAAAAAAGTTCTTGTCCGATCGTTAATAGAATAAGAAGAATTGAAACCGGTGATCTCTTCCACATCGCAACTGCAGATCTTTGCGGAATTACCCTTGCTTAATTCGTTGATATGTTTGACCAGGTTAAATTTTTCTGCAGCCCCCAATACAAGATCAACACCGGGGATATTAGAAATTTCTTTTGGTTTTAATTGCGCATAACAACCCGTAATGACAACAAGACTTGCAGGAGTTTTTTTCTGGATACGGCGCACTATTTGCCGGCATTCTTTGTCAGCATTGTCTGTAACAGAGCAGGTGTTGATCACATATATATCGGCCTGATCATCAAACTCTTTTTTCTCAAATCCCTCACCTTCCAGCATCCTGGAAAGAGTAGAAGTTTCTGAGAAATTCAGTTTACAACCCAGGGTGTGAAAAGCCACAGTGCGCCTTTTTTCCATAAGGCGACAAAGATAATTTAGTTTTCAGTGGTAACAAGGCAGGGAAGCAAATGTATCGGCATGACAAGACTCCGGGAATTTGAATATTGTCAAACTGATACATTACCTAAGCCGGGAAACTTTTAAGTTGTTGTTAAAGCCTGAAAGACAGTAATAAAAATTGTAAATTGCCCCGACATGATAGGACATCATTTCAACAAATACGATCCCAACGAGCAGGGTAAAACAAGGTTTGAGCAATTGCTTGATATTTTTATGCAACTGCTTACCTACACCAATGGCGATGTGGCGGAGGCATTACAATGGCTGAACCAGCTGGATCGTGAATACCAATTGACCGATGATGAATATGGCATTGGTGATTTTCTTGATGAGCTGAGAGAAAAGGGCTATGTAACTGAAGAGAATCAAACAGGACAAATAAAGATCACACCAAAAACAGAACAGGGGATTCGTAAAAGAAGCCTGGAAGAAATTTTCGGTAAGCTGAAAAAAACAAAACAAGGCGATCATCATACATTCAAACCTGGCCAGGGAGACGAAGTAAACCCTGAAACAAGACAGTTCCAGTTTGGCGATATGCTGGAGCAAATTGATTTTACGGAATCCATCCGCAATGCACAGATCAATCATGGCATTGAAAGTTTCAGTATGCAGGAAGATGACCTGGCAATCAGGGAGACCGATTACAAGTCACAGACCTCTACTGTACTGATGATTGATATTTCTCATTCCATGATACTTTACGGAGAAGACAGGATTACCCCGGCAAAAAAAGTCGCCATGGCATTGAGCGAACTCATTACGACAAAATACCCGAAGGATACACTGGACATTGTAGTGTTTGGCAATGATGCCTGGCCGGTAGAAATAAAAGACCTTCCTTATTTACAGGTTGGGCCTTATCATACCAACACAGTTGCAGGAGTTGAATTAGCGATGGATATTTTAAGGAGAAGAAAAAATCCCAACAAGCAGATCTTTATGGTAACGGATGGTAAGCCGACCTGTTTAAAGATTGGCAAGCGGTATTATAAAAACAGTTTTGGTTTAGACAGGAAGATCACGGCGCGTTGTTTGAACCTGGCAGCCCAGTGCAAAAAATTAAAAATACCCATCACTACGTTTATGATCGCCACCGATCCTTACCTGCAACGCTTTGTACAGGAGTTTACAGAAACGAATAATGGTAAGGCTTTCTTTGCTTCGTTGGATAAACTGGGAGCGTTTATTTTTAAAGATTTTGAAAGTGGGAAGAGGAAAACGGTTTATTAAAACCCCTGTCCCCCCCAGCTGGCGGGGGAACTTAGATTGAATATATCTAAAGTAAAATAGGATTATTAAAGTTGAAATGCTTGATTCTTAAAGTTGAAAAAAAATCTATAGCCTGGTCCTTCCTCTCCCCTCAGGCAAGAGGGATAAGAGGGTGAGGCTGCAGAATAGAATTAATAAACCATGCCACGGTTCAAAACCGTGGCATGGTTAAATGCATTCTGAATAAAAAATGACATGAAAAGAACAATACCATTAATTTTTTTGATTACAGCAATCATATTAATTCTTGCAGTTTTATTTTTTACCTATACAACAAAATTGTCCTCACCGGTAACGATGAATTTACACCTTAATGAACCTAAAGGAGATAATTCTGATACAATTTATCAAAACACTGAAACAAAATTAACTTTAGTCCTGCTTGGGAACGATCTGATCTTTGGCTATAAAGGAAATAATATTAGTGGGGGCAAAAGATATTTGTATAGTATTATCAGGAGTTTAATTGCGGAAGAATCAAAAAAATATTCTCCGGATGAATTTGTGGTCATAATAAAACCTACAAAAGAGTCATCCTATAAAAACACTGTGGATGTTCTTGATGAGATGATCATTAACAACATAAAAAAATATGCAATGAGAGATATTACGAAAGAAGAGCAGAAGTTCGTAATGATGAATAGGAAAATTACTGAACCCTGAAGCGTCTCACACATGCGGGAACAGTAGTTTAATAATCCCGATCCCGATAGCTATCGGGACTATCGGGACTATCGGGACAAAAGCCAGCTGCAAAAGAATAAAAACGAAAAAGATAACTAGTGAAACACATGAATGAATTTACGAAAACTCCCTTTAGGGGGGTGGGGGGCATCCAAACCCTCGGCGAGTTAAAAGCAAGCGGCTGGAAAACACGCAGTATCAAAGAAGAACTGAGACAAAATCTTATTCAGAAACTGAAGGATAAGGAAATCACATTTCCTGGTATCATCGGTTACGAAGACAGTGTAATACCTGATGTTGAGAGAGCATTGCTGAGTAAGCATAATATTCTTTTTCTGGGTTTGCGGGGACAGGCAAAAACAAGAATGGCCAGGCAAATGACGGAATTGCTGGATGAATACATTCCGATGATCGCTGGCAGCGAGATCAATGATGATCCCCTTCATCCTATTTCAAAATATTCAATGGACCAGATCGCTGCACACGGCGATGAAACGCCGATACATTGGATACACCGCAGCGAACGTTATGCAGAAAAACTGGCGACACCTGATGTGAGTGTGGCCGACCTGATCGGTGATGTTGACCCGATAAAAGCAGCTAATTTAAAATTAAGCTTTGCAGATGAACGGGTGATCCATTACGGGATCATTCCCAAAAGCAACCGGGGTATTTTTGTGATCAATGAATTACCCGACCTGCAGGCAAGGATACAGGTGGCTTTGTTTAATATCCTGGAAGAAGGGGACATACAGATACGAGGATTTAAACTGCGATTGCCATTGGACATTTTATTTGTGTTCACTGCAAACCCGGAAGATTATACCAATCGCGGCGCTATTGTTACACCGCTGAAAGACAGGATCGAAAGTCAGATACTGACTCATTATCCGAAAGACCTTGATACAGCCCTGGCCATTACAGAACAGGAAGCTGAAATTGAAGAAGAACAAAAAGCGACTGTCAGGATCAGTGACCTTGCAAAACGATTAATAGAACAAGTGGCATTTGAGGCAAGAGCCAGCGAGTTTGTTGATAAAAAAAGCGGCGTGAGTGCAAGACTTACCATCTCAGCTTTTGAAAATGCCGTAAGCGCTGCTGAAAGAAGGGCCATCGTAAACGGGGAAAAACAAACCCAGGTCTGGATCAGTGACCTTGTGGGAATTATTCCTTCGATCACCGGTAAAATTGAATTGGTGTACGAAGGTGAGCAGGAGGGGCCTTACCAGGTAGCAATGAACCTGCTTGATAAATCCCTTCGTTCGCAGTTCATACAATATTTTCCCAATCCTGATCAGGTAAAAAAAAGAAAAACATCTGAAACGAAAGAGGAAAACCCTTATCGCCCGATCATCTCCTGGTTTGATAAAGGCAATCATGTCAATCTTTTCTTCAACATAAGGGATGAAGAAAAGATCCTGAATCTCTATAAAGTTGACGGACTTCAGGCATTGGTAAAAAAACATTTTAAAGGAGCCAATGAAAAAGAGGCTGCTCTGCTGATGGAGTTTGTATTACATGGGTTAGCTGTTTATTCGCTCATCAGTAAAAAAGTGATTGAAGGAAAGATAGAGTTTAAAGACTTAATGGGCTCGATGCTGAATCTAGGACGTAATTACGAAGAGGAGTTTGATGAAGAAGCCTGAGAGTAATCAGGAATTAGGAATTTGTTGTTTGGAGTTTAAAATCTGTAACCAATACTTGCGCCTCCCCAAAGTTTTGGAGGAAAATTTTTCTGAAACAATGGAGAAATGAAGACACGGTATGTAAGTCCTTTTTTATGTACGGGTTGATATCGATAGCCCACAGAGGTAAACCAAAAATTCGTTGTTTCCTCGCTGAAAAATTGTTTTTCCATATTGAGGCAATATCTTTTTGTACCTGACATAAAAAGCAATACGCCGCCTGCACCTATTTCCAGGAAATGTTTGTTTTTTCCTATCAGGTAATTGATTTCCGCAGGAAGTGCATTTAGCGAACCCGTGTTACACTGATTTTTAAGAAATCCAAGCGGTGTAATACCGATCCCGATACGGAAACCAATTCCATTTTCTTTTTTTGTGATACGGGAATCCATGTTAAGACTCGAATAAATGCCGGGACCAAATCCCTCCAGTTGAAACTGAAACGCATGGGAGGATGGACCTGTTTGTGAGAAACTTTTTCCAGAGATACAAAGAGATAAAAAAGATAGTAAGAAAAAGATTTTCATAATAATATTATTAATGAACTATCCCGATACGAATACCTCCATAAGGAACAAAATTGCCGCTAGTATCTAAATTTGAACCTGCCAGGGATCCTTTCCTGGCAAACAGAGGTGAAAAAAATATACGGCCAATTAATGGAAAATTTCTAAAAACAATAATTTTTCTCATGCGCTTTATTTGGATCAAACAAGGTCAGATCAGGTTCACTTCTCTCTCCAGCTCTACACCAAATTTTTCTTTTACACTTTGCCTGATCTCTTCACTCAAATCATAAATATCTTTCCCGCTTGCATTTCCATAATTCACCAATACGAGGGCCTGTTTTTCATGACAGCCTGCATCTCCCTCCCTGAATCCTTTCCAACTCACAGAATCCCGTGGACCGCACTGTTCGATCAGCCAGGCTGCTGCAAGTTTAACAGTGCCATCATTATTTTTATACCCGATAATATTTTGAAATTTGGAATTCAGATTTTGGAATTTGTCATTTCCTATCGAAGGATTTTTAAAAAAACTGCCGGCATTGCCGATCACTGCCGGATCGGGCAATTTGGATAAACGAATATTGATGACGGCCTGCGAAATAGCCCCTATGCTTAATTCTTTTATTCCCATTCTTTCCAGTTCCTGCTCAACAGCCCCATAACTGGTATTGAATATTGGTTTTTTCCTGAGACGATAGGTAACATTTAAAATGACAAACTGGTCCTTGTATTTTCCTTTGAATACACTGTCGCGGTAACCGAACTGGCAATCTTTCAAACCAAACGTATAATTGATCTTTTCCTGCAAATGAAATGCTTTCAGTTCATAAAATACCTCTTGCACCTCTACACCATAGGCTCCTATATTCTGCATGGGAGAGGCTCCTACATTGCCCGGAATCAATGAAAGATTTTCTATCCCGGCCCAATTATTTTTTATACAATGAAGAACAAACTGGTGCCAGTTTTCTCCTGCTCCCACTTGCACATAGATGGATTCCTCATCCTCCTTTATTTTTTTAATGCCGTTGATCCCGTTTTTTAAAACAAGCCCGTCAAAATCTTTGGTAAATAAGATATTACTGCCACCACCGAGAAT
>Ga0184636_1000200_pt1 | contig 14733 bp, 10 predicted proteins | sample PLM3_60_b2_FD_133164 | JGI IMG/M metagenome (GOLD analysis project Ga0184636, IMG submission 133164) | Groundwater sediment microbial communities from an aquifer in East River, Colorado, USA - PLM4_90_b2 | ecosystem: Environmental > Terrestrial > Soil > Riparian zone | place: USA: East River... | reverse complement strand
TTTGACTATGTGGTATCCAAACTTCGTTTTCACTATGCCTGAAATCTCTCCTTTGTTAATGGCAAAAGCAGCGTTCTCAAATTCCTTGACCATTTTTCCTCTGCCGAAAGTCCCGAGGTCTCCGCCATTCTTTCCCGAAGGGCATAGTGAAACTTCTTTGGCTGTGTTTGCAAATTTCTCGCCTTTCTTTATGCGTTCCAATATGGTTTTGGCTTCTGTTTCTGTTTTGACCAGAATATGGGCACAATGAACCTTGTCTGGCATAGAATACACTGGGGATTCAGTCGATTATAACGTTTCTCATGGTTTGCGATCTGTCAAAGCACAATTATCCTATCTCTTCATGCTTGTCGAAGCAACGGCAGGAAGCTTGACGCCGCTTTGCCTTGAATCGGTGGCAATGTGCGGAACTGTATCTGTATGTCGCAAGGTTTTAATCTGCGCCACAGAATCACCAATCCACAAGAAGGGTTATCCGTCATGGTTACCTTGAATCTTGACAAGATTTTCAACCCTAAGAGCATAGCCATAATTGGCGCATCTGATGAAGAAGGCACCGTTGGCTGTGCCCTGATGAGGAATTTTAGGGAGCTTGGCTTCGATGGAAGACTTTACCCGGTAAACATACGAAAGAGCGAAGTCTTCGGTTTGCAGGCTTACCCGAGTGTCGAGCATATCCCAGAGACCGTGGATCTTGCTGTCATCGCCACACCTGCTCAAACCGTTCCTGGCGTCGTGGAGCAATGTGGGAAAGCAGGAATAAAGGGTCTCATAATCATCAGCGCAGGTTTCAAAGAAATAGGCGCAGAAGGTAAGGCTCTCGAGGAAAGAATCACACGATTAAAAAAAGAATACGATTTGAGAATAATAGGGCCAAACTGCCTAGGAGTCATACGGCCAAGCAGCCGCCTCAATGCCACTTTCATTAGTAAGATGCCCAAGCCAGGCAACATAGCCTTCATAAGTCAAAGTGGCGCACTCGGCACAGCAATCCTTGATTGGGCTCTGCATGAGAACATTGGATTCAGCAACTTCGTGTCGATTGGCTCCATGATTGATGTGGACTTCGGCGACCTAATAGACTATTTCGGAACTGACCCCAAGACAAAGAGCATACTAATGTACGTTGAGGGTCTTTCCGATGCACGCAAGTTCATGAGCGCTGCAAGACACTTTGCAAGGACAAAACCCATCATCGTTGTCAAGGCTGGAAAATTCAGCGAAAGCGCAAAGGCCGCAGCTTCACACACAGGCTCGCTTACAGGTGAGGACAACATCTATGATGCAGCTTTCAAACGCGCTGGCGTAGTTCGCGTAGACGAGATCGCTGACTTGTTCAACTGCGCTGAAGTCCTAGGCACGCAACCCCTCCCAAAGGGGCCAAACATGGCAATAATCACTAATGCAGGTGGTCCCGGAGTAATGGCAACAGATTCTCTCATCGCTAGGGGCGGAAAGGTTGCCAAGCTAAGTCCAAGAACCATGGAGATTCTTAACAGCGTGCTGCCTCCCTTCTGGAGTCGAGGCAATCCTATAGACATTCTAGGAGATGCTCATGCTGATCGCTACAAGGTTGTGCTCGAAGCTTGTTTGGACGATGAAAACATCGACGGAGTACTTGTTATCTACACTGCTCAAGCAGTGTCTGAACCCGTGGAAATCGCCAATAGCATAGTGGAACTAGTGAAGAGCAAGGCCTATCATAACAAGACAATGCTGACGAGCTTCATGGGGTATGGCGCAGTTGAAGAAGCGAATCGCGTATTCAGCGAGAACAATATTCCAACGTACACGACACCCGAGCAGGCCATCAAAACCTATCTGTACATGTATCAGTACAAGCGCAATCTTGAGCTTCTTTATGAGACGCCTGAAGAGATACCTGTAGATGTAATGGCTCCCAAGCGCCCGCTTATGGTCATACTGCGGAACGTGGCTGCTGCTAACCGAGAGAATCTCACCGAAGCTGAAGCGAAAAAGTTCCTTGAATACTATAACTTTCCAGTAGTGAAGACTACAGTAGCTCGGACCGCGGATGAGGTCGTGTGCCTAGCTGCCCAGATAGGTTACCCAGTAGTTCTCAAGATCCTCTCACCCCAAATAATTCACAAGACCGATGCCGGAGGAGTTGTCCTTGATCTAAACAACGAAGCTGAAGTCCGTGAAGCATTCGACCGAATAATGCAAAGAGCCAAACAGTACAATCCGAACGCTGAAATACAAGGAACCATCGTCCAGAAGATGGTCAAGAAGACGGGCTATGAAGTCATAATCGGAGCAAAAAGGGACCCATTGTTCGGACCAGTTATCTTGTTCGGAATGGGAGGAGTCGGCGTTGAACTCTTCAAAGACTTCGCATTAGGGCTTCCACCCCTGAACCAGACCTTGGTTAGGAGAATGATGGAAGAAACAAAAGTCTACCAATTGCTGAAGGGCTACAGAAACGTTCCACCCGCAAACATCAAGCTTCTAGAAGAAATCATGGTTCTCTTCTCACAACTGCTCGTAGACTTCCCGCAGCTTAAAGAAGTGGACATCAACCCGCTCTTCATAAATTCAGAAGAAGCCCTCGCTTTTGACGCTCGCATTTTGGTTGACAAGCAGGAAGTGTTCGAAAGACTTGAACCGCACCAACACTTTGTGATAAGTCCGTACCCCAAGAAATACGAAACCACATGGATACTGAAAGACGGAAGATCAGTGCTGCTAAGACCGATAAAGCCTGAAGATGAACCGCTCTGGGAAGAAATGTTTGAGAGTTTCTCAGATGAAAGCATACGGTATCGATTCTTCCAAATCCTTAAAGAAACCAGCCATGAAACCCGTGTCCGCTACTGTAACATAGATTATGACAGAGAAATCGCCATAGTGCCAGAGATCAACGAAAACGGAAGAAGGAAGATATTGGGTGTTGCACGAGTCAGCCTTGAACCAGGCGGAAAAACAGGCGAAATAGCCTTCATCGTCGTCGATCAATACCAAGGCGCAGGCCTCGGCACAAAAATGGTTGATCACGTTTTGGAAATCTGCAAAGACATGGGAGTAGAAAAAGTCTATGCTATAATGCTTCCAGACAACTTTAGAGCCATAAACCTCATGAAGAAAATGGGGTTCACCATAAGCTATGCAGAAGACGGAAGCGTCAAAGGAACGCTTGACCTCAAGGAAGAAGAAACAGGGGTTCCATGTGAAAAACTAGCAAGCGATGAAGAATCGCGGCTTCAACCACAACCAACACAAGTAGAGCATAGAGAAGCAGAGGCAGTTCAAGGATGAACCATTAATCTATTCCTAACCATGCTAGTCATTTCTCCCCAGAGATCTTTTCAACTTTGAAAGATGACATATTCCCTGTCACGGCGTCAATTTTGAACAGTAGCTTTTTCTCAAAATAGCTTGCCTCTACATTCCAGCATTTGTCTTTCTCGCCATATTCGACCTCATAGAAGGAACTGGGAATCGTGTATCGCCACATTGACTTTGCTGCCTCAATAACAATGTCTCTTGCTGTCTTTGCATCATTAACACGCAGTGTCTCAATCACAAATAATTCCTGACCCTTATTTTTGGCTCAGAATCTGTGAGTATCTATGTTTGGACGTGAATGCTAGAGACGATTTTGGAGACACGGACTTCTCAAATTTGCTTTTTAGTTCATCTAGATGTGCCTTTTCGCCAACGGTGTTTATTGACTGTTGGTTCGCGTTCACAAATTGCATGGTATAATGTTTCTTCACCTGTCAGTTGCGCCTTGAAATAGCATCCCTTTTTAACGCCGTTAGGTTTCAAAGTCTTCAGATAGCTTACAGCATAACTGCAATGTCCAACTATCTCGCAAGAAACACACTTGCCCCAAATCTTCTGGGTAGGTGCAAGGACCAGAAATGATGCAGTAACCTTTTTGGGCAATCATTACAGTGAAAGTGCTCTAAAAAAGCAAATGCGGCTCGCGTTAACGGAAGAAGCCTCGACCACTATTGGGAGCGGAGCAGGAATCATGAAACATTATAGCAAGTTTCTCAAGAAACTATCTTGATCTCTTAATCTGCTATGTGCTTTCTTTCGGCAAGCCGTATACGAATTGGTCGTCTCGCTCGCCAACAGTCTGGACTTTGCCAAACTGGCTCATAGTGATTAGGTGTCTCAGCAACCGTGACTTCTCAATCTTTACGGTCTTTGAAAGTTCTTCAATAGTCAACGGGCCTCTACTCTTGATCTCTTGAATTATGAGGTTTCTTTCTTTTGTGCGTTCTTGCATTTCCTTTGTCTTTTTTGGATCTATTCTAGGCTTTTCGGACAAGGTAATTCTTCTCCTAGAGAACCAAATCCATGCTGAAGCCGTATATAAAAATGATTACAAACGAAACCAGATGCTCAACATTGGTTCCAGCCTCGTAGACTGCACGTTAATATATGCAAGTCTCTGAATAAGTGGAGCAGAGAAATCCTTGAAGAACTTGTTGGAAGCAAACTTCGAAGAGTTGAAGAACAGGAGCTTCGAGATCATTCACATAGTTGAGTTGCTATGTGAAATCTGTGAGAAACCAATCAATGTGAAAGAAAAGTTACTCAGAAGAATCAAGGTTCTGGACAAAGCTGAATACGAAAGCCTTCTGAACAGAGCGTCAGTTCATGACCGCGCAGAGGTTGATCTTGAAAACAGCAAAATATGGTTTTACGATCATGACTTTCCAGGCGACGCACATCCCGAGTGTCTAGAGAAGCTGTAGTAGACATGGGAAGGCTTAAACAAGCTGGTAGAGATACTGGCCGTTCTTCTCTCCGGCTTCGTTTACTATGCCGTTTCTTCTGAGAGCGATCAGGTGTTGCACTGTTCTGTTCGGTTGAAGCCCAGCGAGTTGTGCAAGTTCTTCAGCCGTGAGGGGGCCTTTCTCCTTCAAAGCACCCGTTATCATGTGTCTTTCGATCTCAACCTGCATGATTGAATCCACGGCTTGTCGGTATTTATTCTCTTCAATCTCCACCTTTATCTGTGATCTTCCCACAACCCATCTGAGCCTTTGAGATTTGAAAGCGTCTATCGCAGCCTCAGTCTTTTTTGCATCATGTGCGAGTTTGAAGGGGTTCGGTCCTAGGCGTTTTATTTCATCTGTCATTTCTCTGATCAGAGCTGCCCATTTTCCTCCTTCACTTGCTGAAACCCATTCCAGTCTGACACGTTCTGGTTCTATTCCTACACTCTTCACGGCTTTCTTTAAGTAGTCAAATCTTTTCTCCATCATAAAATTGCCTTTCTGATAGTGGCAGTCTCCCGGGTGGCAGCCGGCAATTAGAACGCCGTCGGCTCCCATTCGCAAGGCTTCCAGCACAAGTATCGGGTCCATTCTTCCCGTGCACATTATTCGAACTATCCTTATATTCACTGGATATTCAAAACGGCTTGTTCCTGCCAAGTCTGCACCTGCATAGGAGCACCAGTTACAACAGTAGGCAACAATCAAGGGTTCAAATTCTCTCGTCGTCTTAGCTTCTTCCAAAACGTCTTTCTTAACCATTATCGCAACTTCCTTCAGTCTTTCAGGAATCAGAAGAGCCTTTACTTGCGCTAGGATCTGGTCATCTCCATAATGTCGCATAGTTATTGCTCGCTTCGGGCATTCTGCTGCACAGGAACCGCACCCTCTGCACGATATTTCTTGGATTTTTGACTTCCCTTCTTTGATTTTTGGTGCTCCGTATGGACATATCTCCTCACAAAGCCCACACCCAATACATAGATTTTCGTCTACAACGGCAGTTATGGCGTCTGTTTTGACTTTTTTGTTGGCCATAAGTATTGATGCTCTGGCAGCTGTCGCTTCACCCGAGATTATGCTTTCCGAAACGTCTTTCGGTCCTGAAACCGTGCCAGCAATGAAGACTCCATCGACGTTTGTGTCCACTGGTCTAAGCTTCAGGTGAGCCTCCATTAAGAAACCATCAGTGGCAATAGGCACTTTCAACATTCTAGCGAGCAATATTTCATCCTTACTAGGAATCAGTGGGGTTGAAAGCACGACCCATTCTGCTGGAAAGCTGGCTTCGGTTCCAGAAAGGACATCATACGCCATTACTTGAAGTTTGCCTTCTGATGTTTGAGTTATTTCCGGACGAGCTTCTTCTATATGCCTGATGAATCTCACTTCTAAGTCTCTGGCCTTTCTGTAGAAATCTTCATATTCCTTGTAAACTCGTAGGTCGCTGAAGAGAATCACGACGTCTGTTTTCGGAGATTTTTCTTTTACTAGAATAGCATTTTTGATTGCGTTCATGCAGCATATCCTTGAACAATACGGCCATCCCTCCTCTTTGCGTGCTTTGAGTATTTTTCGCAAAAGCTCCGCTGTATCTGACTTCGGAAAAGCTTCAAGCTCAGAAGGTCGAATCTCGCCTTTTCTTGCTCCCACACACTGTATCATCACGATTCTTTCAGGCTCTCCGATCTCCTCTTTCCTCAACTTCTCATCTAGCTCTCTTTGAGTCACGATGTGATCATTCAGACCATACTCGTAGAGTCCCTTTGGCGGTGTGTAGCTTGACGAGCCGAGGGCAACAATTATGGTTCCAACCTCGAGTTCTCTGTCGCCTTCTGGGCCTGTCAATACAGTGTTAAAATTCCCGATATATCCTGAGACTTCTTTCAGGGTCGTTGAGGTAGCAAATTCAATGTTCTTATGAGACTTTACACGCTCTATCAACGGCTCAACAACTTCCGACGCATCTGCTAATGTTGGATATAACTTGAAGAGCTTTCGAGCCATACCGCCTGGCTCTTTCTCTTTCTCGATTAGGTGTACCCTGAAACCTTGGGTTGCCAAAGAAAGTGCCGCGGTCATTCCAGCGACGCCCGCTCCAATCACAAGCGAAGAGTCTTTAACCTCTACTTCAGGCTCAATTTGAGGTTCAAGCAGAGCAGCTCTTGCCACAGCCATTCTAACAATATCCTTGGCTTTTTGCGTCGCTTTTTCAGGTTCGTGGGGATGGACCCAACTGTCATGTTCACGTATGTTTGCCATCTCAAACAGGTACGGGTTCAACCCTGCTTCTTTACAAGCAGCCCTAAACAGTGGTTCGTGTGTTCTGGGAGTGCATGATGCTACGACAACGCGGTTCAGGCTATGTTCTCTTATTGATTCCTTTATTGCTGTCAACCCAGCTTCAGAGCATGTGTAAAGGTTTTGTTCGACATGTACAACCCGAGGTATTGTTCTTGCATAATCTGCGACCTCGGCAACGTTGACTGTGCCTCCGATGTTTGTTCCGCAACTGCAGATGAAAACTCCTATACGTGCTTCTTGCTCCATTCATTGTGCCTCCTTAGAAGCTAGAACTTCAGCCACTAGGGCGGCTGTGGCGCTCCCTTGAGTTATAGAGTCTGGAATATCTCCAGTCTTCGGACCCACACAGTAGCCACAGCAGAAAATTCCATGAACGGTCGTGTCAAGAGGTCTCCTTACGGAATCCTCCAATCTCACAAACCCGTAATTGTCTAGTTCTATGCCCAAGGTTTTCGCTAATTCAGGCATTCCCTTACTCGGGACCAATGCTGGACACAAGACAACTAGGTCAAAGTGAATGCTCTGAACAGTCCTAGTTACAGGGTCTTCAAATGGAATCAACAAATCATTCGTTTTGGAATCTTCTGAGATTTCTCCCGGATTGCTACGGATGAATTCTATTCCAAATTCAGATTTCGCTCTGTTCACGAATTCTTGGAATCCCCTACCGAAAGCCCGCATGTCTATGTAGAAAATCGTTACGTGTGAATTTGGCTCATGCTCTTTTATCAGAACCGCATCTTTAACTGCATACTTGCAGCAAATGCTAGAACAATAAGGATGACCGATCCATTCTCTTCTATCACGCGATCCCACACACTGTATGAAAGCTATGTGCCTAGGCTTCTTCCCCTCTGAAGGCCTGATCAAGTGTCCTCCAGTAGGACCTGAAGCACACAATAGGCGTTCCAGCTCCATTGCAGATATGACATTCTTGAAACGTCCATAACCATATTGTGGAATAGCCGAGGGATCAAACATGTCAAAGCCTGTGGCAACAACTATTGCACCCACATCTAGCTTGACTTCTTCTGGTTGTTGCTCTCTGTTCACGGCTCCAGCTGGACATATTTTTTCGCATAGTCCGCATTCAACGCAGCTTTCTTTATCTATTACTGCCACTCTAGGGACGGCCTGCGGAAAAGGCATGTAGATAGCTTTTCTTGCACCAATATTCTCGTCAAACTCGTTCGGTGCTTCGGTTGGGCAGTTTTCTGAGCAAATTCCGCATCCTGTGCACTTCTTTTCATCGACATATCGTGGTTTCTTGAGAACTTTGACCTTAAAGTTGCCGGCTGAACCATTCACCTCTCTTATTTCCGAGTAGCTTAGTAATTGGACGTTCGGATGATGTGAGCATTCTATCATCTTCGGCGCTAGGATGCACATGGAACAATCCATTGTTGGAAAAGTCTTGTCCAGTTGGGCCATTCTTCCGCCGATACTCGGATTCTTCTCCACGAGATGGACTCTAAAGCCTCTGTTCGCCAAGTCCAAAGAAGCTTGGATACCGGCTACTCCACCACCAATGACTAGGACTGATTTTTGCATTTTTTACTTTGCCTCCACAATGTTAAGAATCTTTGTTATAGGGATCCTGTGAGTTTTTATCTCCCAATCTTCAAGGTTCATGCCCATCGCTATCCTGAGCAGTTCTGCAAAACTCAACACTGGCAAATCATATTCTTCCTTTACATGTCTCTTGATTTCTATTTGTCCCATGTCCAGTTCAAGATAGCAGAATGGGCAAACAGTCACTATGGAATCAGCTCCTGCAGCTTTCATAGAATCCAGCTTTTGCTTGGCAACGCGCAAAGCCACCTCATCATTGATTCCTCGCAAGGGTCCTCCACAACATGCCTCTTTTCTTTCGTAAGGAATAGATGTTGCCCCGGTTGCTTCCACAAGCTCATCTAATGCTAGTACGCCCATTCGCTGTCCGAAGTGCAATCGCTTGGGCTTCGACAAGTGGCAACCAGGTTGCACTGCGACTCGAAGCCCGTTGAATGGTCGCTTGATGGCATTTTTCACTTTTTCCAAGCCCACATCCTCGTACAGAACGTCGCTGAAGATCTTCACGTCAATCTTTCCCTTGAACTCTAAGTCTACGTCGACGAGGATATTGTTCACTTCATCTCTGGTTTCTTTATTCTCTTTCAAAATAGTGTTCGCCATTAGAAGTGATTCGTAGCAGTCATTGCACAATGTCACAATGTTGAGTCTCATCTCTTCGGCAAGGCAAAGGTTTCTAGCCGCTAAGGCAAGCCAGCTTGTATGATCCAAGGACTGTATGCTGAATGGGGCACAGCAGTTTACGCCTTTCATGGCGACAAGCTCTATGCCGAGTTTGGGGGCAATTTTCTGAACTGAGTTTTCATATTGTGGTTCTCTTGCAGGTATTAGGCAACCTGCAAAAAAAGCGTATTTCATAGGCTCACTTACCTTTACTGATCAACTTGTCGAAACGCGTCTTCTTAAGAATCTGCCGGACAGCTTCAACATCGACTGATGGTTCTTCATTCAACCCGTATTTCTCCCTTTGGATTAGTGCCATTCTACTTGCCGTTACAACGCGACCATTTTCGAACAGACTTTTAGCCTGTATGAGTACTCCTTCTGGGATTTTTCCCTCTCTAACCGTCAGGTTTCTTATTGCGAACATGACTTCACCAACGTCTCCACCTTGGGGGCATCGGTCAAGGCATGTGAAGCACGAAAGACAGTACCAAGGCAGCCGTTCGCTTAAGACGTCAGAACGTAAGCCCAAAATGATCATTTCCATTAGTTTCCTCGGGTTATGCTCTTCTGTCACTCTGGCAACTGGGCAGCTACTTGTACATCTTCCACACTGTATGCATGCTAGAACACCTCTCCCCCTAGGCGTGTTTGCAACTTCATGCATGAAGTGAGCTTCTAGGTGGCTCAATCAGAATCACCATTTACCACTTTTTTTTATCAGTTCGCATGTTAATAAGAATATGGTTATACTGCAAATTCCAAAGATACATGAAAAAGAAGGTCTCAACGCTCTTTTTGCCTGCGTGAAAACCAGCAAGTATCATGAGTCTTCTATACAAAGCCTGACATCACCTTAATAAGGATCTTCACATATGGAAAACTTTTGAATCCATTTGTGAGAGGAAAAAAATGGATGAAAAAGTCGGCGCTGTTCTAGTTGTTGGAGGCGGAGTCGCAGGTATACAGGCGTCATTAGATCTGGCAGACTCGGGTTTCAAAGTGTACCTTCTGGATGAATCAACAAGCATAGGCGGAACCATGGCACAGCTGGACAAAACGTTTCCAACGAATGACTGTTCCATGTGCATTCTGGCACCCAAGCTTGTTACTGCTGGTAGGCATCCAAACATTCAACTGATCACTCATTCCGAATTGAAGGAAGTCAAGGGCAAAGCCGGCAACTTTGAAGTAACAATATTGAGGCGTCCACGCTTCGTCAACGTAGACAAGTGCACTGGTTGCGGACTCTGCGCACAGAATTGCCCAACCGAGGTGCCCAATGAATTTGATGAAAAAATGGGCATGAGAAAGGCTATTTACGTCCCTTTTCCACAGGCTGTACCGCTCAAGTATGCCATCGACTTAGAAAACTGCATCAAGTGCAGACTCTGCGAAAAAATATGTCCAGCGAAAGCCGTGGATTTTGATCAACAACCCGAGACTATCAAGCTTAACGTTGGATCTCTAATACTGTCACCTGGCTTCGAAGAGTTTGACGCCCGCATCAAAACAGAATATGGTTATGGACGTTTCTTGAACGTGGTTTCAAGCATCGAATTTGAACGCCTGATGAATGCCTCTGGTCCTTTTGGCGGGAAAATCATGCGCCCGTTTGACGGCAAGATACCTCGAAAGATTGCTTTCATCCAATGTGTTGGCTCCCGTGACGCACAACTTGGCAACAATTATTGTTCTGCCGCATGCTGCATGTATGCCATCAAAGAGGCAGTCATAGCCAAAGAGCACAGTTCAAAACCACTGGATTGCACAATCTTTTTCATGGATATGCGCTGTTATGGAAAAGAGTTTGATGCATATTATGAACGTGCTCAAGGAGAATGGGGCATACAATTCGTGAGATCAAGAGTAGCAAGCATCACGGAAGATCCATCAACAGGAAATGTATTTCTCCAATACGTTAAAAATGAAGACCCCAAGAAAGAAGAATTCGACATGGTCGTTCTTTCAGTCGGCATGCAACCGCCCAAGAAAGTTGAAGAACTGGCGACCAAACTAGGAATAGAGCTCAACAAGTATCACTTCTGTCAAACGAACACCTTTTCACCACTAGAAACATCGAAACCGGGAATCTTTGTATGCGGAACTTTCTCAGGACCAAAAGACATTCCTGAAAGCGTTGCTCAATCGAGTGGAGCTGCATCAAAAGCAATGAGCATAGTCGCCACTGAGAGGGGTAAACTCGTTGCCCAGAAAGAATTTCCCCCTGAGAAGGATGTAACCCAAGAAGAGCCACGTATAGGTGTTTTCGTCTGCCATTGCGGAGTAAACATTGGTTCTGTAGTGAATGTTCCAGAAGTAGTAGAGTATGCAAAGACTCTGCCTAATGTGGCTTATGCGGAAGAAAACCTCTACACATGCTCCCAGGACGCACAGAAACTGATTGTAGAGAAAATTAAGCAGCATAACCTTAACCGTGTCATTGTAGCGTCATGTACTCCACGGACGCACGAACCATTATTCAGAGAGACGGTTCAAGAAGCTGGGCTTAGCCCCTACTTGTTTGAAATGGCAAACATTCGAGACCAGTGTAGCTGGGTGCACATGCATGAGCATGAAAAAGCAACAGAAAAAGCTAAAGATTTAGTCGCGTCGATGGCTGCGAAAGCTAGGCTTCTGAAACCCTTGAAAAAGCCGATGATCAACGTTACACCAGTCGGTTTGATCATAGGTGGCGGTATTGCAGGCATGACCTCAGCCCTAGAGCTTGCAAGACAAGGGTTCGAGGTTCATCTTGTTGAGAAGGAGAAGGAACTGGGTGGGCATCTGCGTACGATGCACTATCTTCTTGAGAATGATGACAACCCCCAGGAGAAACTCAAGGCCGTAACAAAAGCAGTTGTGGATAATGACAAGATACACGTTTACACGAGTGCGGAAGTTGTTGACGTTTATGGTTTTGTCGGTAACTTCAGGACAACGATAAAGCAACATAATGGCAAAGAGAAAGAGATCGAGCACGGTATTGTGATCGTTGCCACTGGAGCAATTGAATATGAACCGACAGAATACCTGTACGGTAGACATCCAAACATCATGACTCAGCACGAGTTAGAAGAAACAATCGCCAAAGGAGAGTTCAAGGCAAAAAATGTTGTTATGATCCAATGCGTTGGAGCGAGGACACGGGAGAAACCAAACTGTTCTAGGATATGCTGTGGGCAAGCGGTCAAAAACGCCTTAAAAATAAAAGAAACGAGTCCTAAGACAGAAGTCTACGTCCTATACAAGGATGTTCGAACCTATGGTTTCAAAGAGGATTACTATCGTGAAGCTGCAAAAAAAGGTGTCCTGTTTGTAAACTATGATGAAGAAAGACAGCCGCAGGTTGTAAATGCTGGTGGACAGCTCAAGGTTACGTTCTGGGAACCTGTAATCAAGGCAGAGGTTGAAATCAATCCAGATGTCGTGGTTCTGAGTGCAGCCACCATCCCGAATCCAGATAACAAGCGAATTGCTGAGTTGCTTAAAGTACCACTAACAAAAGATGGCTTTTTCCTTGAAGCACATATGAAGCTCCGCCCGGTCGATTTTGCCACTGATGGAGTTTTCCTCTGTGGAATGGCTCACTGGCCAAAATTCATAGATGAAAGCATTTCACAAGCATGTGGAGCTGCGGCCAGAGCTGCCACGATATTGTCTAAGAAGACCTTGGAAGCGGAGGGAACAGTGTCGCATATCGATGAAAACCAGTGCATTGGGTGTGGGCTTTGTATAAGCATCTGTCCATACAGTGCTATCTCGAAGGATGAGAAAGGACTAGCGAAAGTGAATGAGGTTCTCTGCAAAGGCTGCGGCACTTGCGCAGCAAGTTGCCCCGAGAGAGCAATCACGATGCATCAGTTTACGGATGAACAACTCGTAGTTCAGGGACTTGCCGTCTTAAGGAGGGCTGCTCGTGACTGAATTCGAACCAAAGATTATTGGCTTCCTCTGTAATTGGTGTAGTTACGCGGGTGCAGACCTGGCGGGCGTGAGCAGAATACAGTACCCGCCGAACATTAGAATCATCAGAGTCATGTGCAGCGGACGAGTTGACCCTGTCATCATTTTGGAAATGTTCGCTAATGGCGCAGACGGTGTTATAGTCACAGGCTGTCACCCTGGAGATTGTCACTACGTTGAGGGCAACCTCTACGAGGAAAGGAAAATCAGGATGCTAGAGAGACTGCTGGTCTTAACAGGCTTGGAGTTAGGACGTCTGAGACTGGAATGGGTTTCAGCATCAGAAGGCCAGAGGTTTGCCCAAATCGTGACCGAATTTACGAATCAGATAAAGAAGCTAGGACCTTCACCCGTGTCGGGGAAGAGCCCGAACCTGAAGGTTCTTGAGAATCTTCAAGCGGCAAAGAATGCGGCTTCAGATTTCAGGCTGAGAGTCTTGGTTGGCAGAGAAAGAGAGCTTACAGAGAAAAACAACGTCTATGAGGAAAAGATTCCCCAAGAAGAATTCGATGCTGTTCTTGATTCAGCAGTTGAAGCTGAATTCATCCGACACAAGATTCATCTCCTGACAAGAGGCAGGCCGCTCCCAGTCAAGGCTTTAGCAGAAGCAACTGAGTTGAAGCCTGCCGAGGTTCTTAAGCACATAGTAGCCATGCGCAGGAGAAACATGATTACGATGGATCACGTTGAAGGGACTACTCCATTCTTCAAGGCTCTGGAGGTTGGTTGAAATGGGAAATGAGAAAATCGGTGCGGTATTGGTTGTCGGCGGCGGTGTCGCAGGCATTCAAGCTTCTCTCGACCTGGCTGATTCCGGGTTCAAAGTGTATCTAGTCGATCAGGGGTCAAGCATCGGCGGAGTGATGGCTCAGCTCGACAAGACATTTCCGACGAACGACTGTTCAATGTGTATTCTCTCGCCCAAACTTGTGGCGACTGGAAGACACCCGAACATCACGATCCTGACAAACGCGGAAATCACTGGGTTGAATGGAAAAGCTGGGAATTTCGAAGTCAAGCTTCGAAGGAGAAGCCGTTACATAATCGAAGAAAAATGCAACGGTTGCGGCCTCTGCGCCCAGAAATGCCCGATCGAAGTAGTTGATTCGTTCAATGAGGGACTGGGCCAAAGAGGCGCGATATACGTGGATTACCCACAAGCGGTTCCACTAAAGTACGTGATCGACCGTGAGAAATGCATCGGGTGCGGGACATGCGACGAAATCTGCAAAGCACGCGCCATTCAATACGACCAGAAGGACAGCGAAGTCAAACTGAGAGTAGGCTCAATAATACTGGCGCCTGGATTCGAGCCTTTCGATGCAAGATTGAAAAGCGAATACGGCTACGGCCGCTACCCGAACGTGGTGACAAGCATAGAGTTCGAACGTATCCTCAGTGCTTCAGGACCGTACGGTGGGGTGGTTCTCAGGCCGTCAGATGGCGAGATTCCGAAGAAGATAGCTTTCATTCA
>Ga0184636_1000198_pt1 | contig 14775 bp, 16 predicted proteins | sample PLM3_60_b2_FD_133164 | JGI IMG/M metagenome (GOLD analysis project Ga0184636, IMG submission 133164) | Groundwater sediment microbial communities from an aquifer in East River, Colorado, USA - PLM4_90_b2 | ecosystem: Environmental > Terrestrial > Soil > Riparian zone | place: USA: East River... | reverse complement strand
CTGATACGAAAACGAAGCGACGGCCAGATTGCTTTTGATGATACTGTTGGTGAAGTAAGCGGTACATGGATAGTCGGACGCAAAGCAACAACAGCACCACCGGGGTTGTTAATCTACATCATGATTAATAATATTGCTGACACGATTAACGCGATTATTGCCAATGGAGGTAAAATTGTGCAACCAGTTGGCATGGACGCACCTGAGATAACCGCGAGATTTAGCGATCCGGCAGGAAATATATTCGGACTTTACCAGCAACCAACGAAGGAGTAATTCACTATCCGTCTGATAGAAAAGAACAACTACCGCTGACAGTGCAATTGTTTCCGCAGATAGACGAAGTTCCACCCGGGCGTTTGCACGATTAAAAAATTCAGCCAGCTTTGTATTTTTGCTCATTCCATGTCCAGACAAAGTGCAGGCATATTGCTCTATCATAAGAAAAACAATACTATTGAAGTTTTTCTTTGTCATCCCGGGGGACCATTTTATAAAAATAAAGAGGCAGGAGCCTGGACTATTCCAAAAGGAGAGTTTAATGAGGATGAGGACCCGCTGACAGCGGCCAAAAGAGAGTTTAAAGAAGAAACCGGGCAGGAAATAAGCGGGAAATTTGAGCCCCTTACACCGGTTAAATACAAAAATGGAAAAATAGTTTATTCCTGGTTTTTGGAAGGGGATATTGATGCAAATTCTGTCAGGAGCAATTTATTTCAGCTGGAATGGCCGCCCAAATCAGGAAAGTATATTGATGTACCCGAAGTAGACAGAGGAGAGTGGTTTTATATTAAAGAAGCAAAGGAAAAAATTCTTCCTGTATTAATTCCAATATTAGACGAGTTTGTTCAAAAATTAAAGCAATAAAAAAGCCGCTTCAAAAAAGGAAGCGGCAGTTTAAATTCATAGGAATTAATTATTTCAACACATACCTTCTTGTACAGGTTTCTCTGCATTTTGGAAAAAATAAAAGCCGGGTAGGGCTTTCCGGAAGATACTCGTATGTATCAGAACCGTTGTTTGAATAAAATGCGATCAGGCGATCCTTTGCTACATAACGTGTGTAGCCATATCCGGATAAAGGAAAGCTGGCGGAGGAACTAAACTCCCCCTCACTGGTAAAACTGATAGTTTCAACAAAATCAGGAACAATCCATTGGCCGCTACCGGTTCCGGTATCCTGGTAATATTGAACAAGAGTCCAGGTACCTACAAGCCCATTTGTTTTTGCGCTTGCTGCGGCAACCATACCCTGATCTTCTGTCAGAGGTGACTTTTTACAGGCAATAGTACAACTGACTATTGCCAGGCAGGTAATTATCCATTTCATAGCAATAGGGGTTAAGATTTTAAAAAAATGAACTATAACAGGAAATCCAAAAATGGTGCAAGTTCTTCTGCAAAAGCAAAAAAAAATTTACATGAATATTTTTATCATGTACAAGCTATTGTTTGACTGTAATTTCGCCGATGACCATTTCTGTAAGTTTATTTTTTCTTGTGGAGGGATTTATGAATTTCAGATCTAGTTTGGTGATCTCATAATCGGGAGATGTGTAGGTAAGTCCGATTTTATACCCGGCTTGATTTATTTCATTAAGATGTCGTTTATCAAACAACAACCATATTGGTCTTTTTCCTTTCAAAAAAAGGGAATCATAAAAAGATTTTCTTTCCGTAGCCGTATAAAAACAAAAAGAAGAACTGTAATTCTCTTTCCAGAAATAAATATTCGCGGGTTCAACATTTCCTTTTATTTTTTTTGTCAACTCGTTTCCCCCCTGGTATGTTAATAATTGGGGGTAGAAATTTGTGTTGAGCAGAAAAAAAGAAAGGATCATTGTTGAAACAGAAACGACGATTGCTTTTTGCAGCCAGGCAAGCCGCCGGCTCAACAGATAATAAAATACGGAGGCAAGTAATAACACTACGACAATAACGATCAAACTATTTTTCGGGGGGAATGCCCAGGCGTTTAAAACAGTGATCAATGATAGGATTAAAAAACAAACAATAAGCTGAATAGTATAAATGATTTTTGGTTTAAGAGAGTGCTGCAATAACCAGGAGGCGATCATCACCGATGATGCGGGAAAAACAATATTGAGATAGTGGGGAAGTTTGAAACCAGAAAAACTAAGAACTAATGCGATGACACTAACGGTGGCCGGCGTTAACCACTCTTCTTTTCTTTTAAGAAAATGTTTTATACGAGTTACAACTGCTACATAGGTCAAAATGCTCCACGGCGCAAAGGCCCATAGAAAGGAATGAAAGAAAAACAAATGATCATTTTTTAAATTGCCGCCAAAACTATCTCCGCGAAAACGTTCAACACTTTGTCCAAACAAAATAAATTTTACGCCATTAATATGATCTTTTCCCCGGACAAGTTTTTCGGGGTGTAAATTAAACTGCAGGTAATAACAGTACACAACGGGGAAAATAAACACAGAAAAAGCAAACAGGACGAGCAACCATTTCCAATTCCGGAACAACTTCCAGTCTTTACGATAGAGAATATAAAAGAAGATTCCAATAGCCGGGGTAAAAACGGCAATATGTCCCTTGGTTGAAAAACCAAGAGCCAGCCCAAGGGCAAGACCAATGGCGCTCAATATTTTTTGACGCTGAACAAACTCTACTCCCTGCCAGGTTGAAAAAGCAACACAGGCCGTAAGGATGGCATCCATGCGCACATCAGTATTGGCCAGCATATAGGCAAAAGCAGAGGAAACGATCAGTGCAGCAAGTTTCCCGACTTCGTCATTATATAATGCTTTTCCTAAACGATACGAGGAATAAGTGCCGATAATCGTAAAAAGAAAAGATGGAAACTTATAAGCAAAGGTAGTTACACCAAAGATTTTGTAACAGAAAGCACAAAGCCAGAAATGTAAATGTGGTTTATCTAAATAATCTTTTCCGTTATCAATTAAATTTACATAATCACGGTTCAGGTACATGTGGAGCGCAATATTGGCATGATGCGCCGCATCGTTATCCATCAGGGGGACAAATAACCCCGCGATGTAAACGAGTCCCAATAGAGAGAAAAGAAAAAAATAAATTCTATCGGAGAGAAAATGGCTACTCAATGATTAAAGTTTCAGCAAAGTAAATGTCTTTTATTGAAGTGAGGCAAGAAGCTCTTTTACTTTATCCCTGATGAGGTCTCTTATTTTTCTAAAATCATTTTCGTTCATTTCTTTTGGATCCGGGATTTCCCAGTCAGCAAATTTCTTTGATGGCATCCAGGGGCAAGCATCGCCACATCCCATCGTGACCACTGCGTCAAACGGAGCATATTGTTTTACCTCATCAAGTGATTTCGATCGATGGGCAGAAAGATCATAACCCAATTCTTTCATTGAAGCAACAGCCGCTGTATTTACTTTTCCAGAAGGGTTTGAGCCGGCACTGTACGCTTCAACATTAGCGCCGCCAAGCATTTTTGCAAAGGCCTCGCTCATTTGAGAACGATTACTGTTCTCAATGCAAACAAAAAGAATTTTCTTTTTCATAAATGAAAGGGGTAAAGAATAAGTTTTACCCCTTTGAAATCTAGCAACAACCCCGGTCTCCGCTGCAACAAATTCCACCCGCTTCGCAACAGCCGGGATCTTCCCGATAGCTATCGGGATGAATGTTTGTGTTCATGGCTTTACTGTTTATGATTAAAGAATAAATAACTAACAACAGCTATTCCCCGGCTCGCAACAATTGCGATCATCTTTAGCTGGTTTATCAGCATATACGGTAACGCTTAAAATTTTTATTTCTCCTTTTTTGTACTCATCAATCTCTTCAGCCGGCAAATAGCGTTTGAGGATTTCATCAGGGATTACAATATTTTTTTCTTTCTGTACGGAAATATTTTTAAAACCAGCTTCCTCAATGATCTCCATGTATTCGCTTTTCTGAATGGCTCCGCTTACGCAGCCGGCATATAGTTCAGCAACCTCTTTCCACTTGCCCGGCAACTGTCCTTCCAGCACAATATCAGAGATCGAAAAATGCCCTCCCGGTTTCAGCACTCTGAAAATCTCACTCATTACTTTGTGTTTATTGGGAACCAGGTTCAACACGCAATTGCTTACAATTACATCTGCCTTATTTGATGTTACGGGCATGCTTTCAATATCGCCCTGGCGGAACTCAACATTATTGAGCGAAAGCTTTTCTGCATTATCCCTCGCTTTTGCGATCATGGCTTCTGTAAAATCAATGCCGATTACTTTGCCTTTTTCTCCCACAATTCTCCGGGCAATAAATGCATCGTTGCCTGCACCGCTTCCCAGGTCAATAACCGTATCGCCCTCTTTGATCTTTGCAAACTCGGTTGGTAAGCCGCAGCCCAGGCCCAGGTCTGCATCGGGATTATATCCTTCGAGCCGCGAATAATCATCGGCCATAATAGTATATGCTTCATCCACACAACAGGAAGTGGCACCGCAGCAACCGGTAAGATTTTGTTCTTTTTTCTGGCCGGCGATCTCGCTGTATTTTTCTTTAACCAGCTCCTTCATTTTTGTCTCATTGTTCATGATTATACTTTTGCCCCCATCCCCTAAAGGAAAGATGGAGAAATTAAAAAATCAGATAAGGTGTCTTTCTATTCCCCCTTTAGGGGGTTAGGGGGTACAACATTTAGCATTTACCTCTTTCAATTTTTCAAAAAGAGAATTAAAATCAGTATTGAATTTTTCAAAAGCCTTCCAGTTGATGCAATAGCAGCTTCTGGGCCCATCTGTTTCACCGGTGATTAACCCCGCATTCTTTAATTCTTTCAAATGCTGGCTGACCGTACTTTGCGCAAGGGGTAATACTTCCACAATCTCATTACAGATACACTCGTTCTTTTTAGCCAGTACATGTAAAATAGCAATACGGGCAGGATGACTGACGGCCTTTGCAAAAGTCGCCAGAGACTGCTCTTTCATGCCAAACTCTTCTTTTTTATGAAACGCCATTGTCTAATCTTATATCGCAAATATACGATAAGGTAATTTATACTACCAAATTTTTCTGAAGAAATTTTTTAAGCCGCAGCCCGGCTTTTTATCAATGAGATAATTACTCCTCCTGAAATGATACAAAGGATACCGCAGATTGATATCCAATCGGGGAAGGGGTCACCTAAAAAAACCCCGATAAAAACCGAAAATATAATGCCGGCATAACTCACGGCCGAAACAATACCGGCTTTATCCGCACCGTATGATCTTGTCACAAAATATTGCCCGAACAAGGCTGCCAGACCCAATGACAAAATATATAACCACTGCACACCCTTCGGCCATTGCCACTGAACAAAAAAAACTGTATCGGGATGAATACCGGCCAGGTTTTGGATCAGCATAAATATTGAAGGAACGAAAACACCACTGAAAATAAACGCAAACACGATCACTCTTGTATCATAATAAACCGTTAATCGCCCCACGGTGATGTATGCAATAGCAGAAGCAATGCCGGATGATAAGCCCGCCACATGATAATACCAGGGGAAATGCATGGCGGGTTTATAGATGAGCAGCATTCCAAGAAAACCCAGGACCACAGCAAGCAAAACAATGGGACCGTGGTATTCTTTAAAAAGCAGGAACGAGAACAGCGCGATAAATATGGCCGAGGTAAGACTGTATGTCATGGCTGTGCCAAGAGGCAAATGCAGAATGCAATAAATCAAGGTGTACAATGCTGTTGTACCCATGATACCACGAAAGATCAGCCAATGTAATTTTCCGCCTTTATTTATCGGGGGCTTGAGAATAAATCCTGTTGTAAGCACCAGCAAACCGACTGCATTACGGAAGAAGACAAGCTGACCGGCATTGAAACTTCCTTTAAGCAATTTTGCAGAACCACCCATCAATGAAAACCCCAATGCTGCCAGCAGCATGTAAAAAATTCCTTTATATCGGGGATGAATAGTCATGAAATTCTGGCCAATTGTTCAACAGCGGCTTCAAGCGTTTCATTCTTTTTTGCAAAACAAAAACGAACAACTTTGTTATCTGTTCCCGACCTGTAAAACGCAGAGACCGGGATCGTAGCGACGCCATATTCTTTTGTGATGCGGATAGAAAAATCCTTATCAGTTTCATCGCTGATACGGTCGTATTTTGCACAGATGAAATAACTTCCCTTACTATCCAGCAACTCAAATTTTGTTTCCCGCATCAGCCCGATAAAATGATCTCTCTTCTGCTGCATAAACGAAGAAAGGGATAAATAAGAATCCTTATCGGCTAAAAATTTTGATAACGCAACCTGCGAAGGCGAATGACAGGAAAAACAATTGAATTGATGAACTTTTCTGAACTCATTCATCAGTTCAGGAGGAGAGATACAATAACCCAGCTTCCAGCCGGTACAATGGTAAACCTTGCCAAAAGAAAAACAGACAAAACTTCTCTCCAGGAGATCAGGATAACGAAGAATGGATTGATGCATGATCTTATCAAAGATCAAATGCTCATATACTTCATCGCTGCAAATAAAGATATTAGTTCCGCTGACGATTGACCGCAACTCATTGATATCATTCTCACTCAACACAGCACCGGTTGGATTGTGTGGTGAATTCAGAATGATCATTTTTGTTCTTGCCGTGATCTTCTGACGCACTTCGTTCCAGTCAATTTTATATTCGGGGAATTTCAGATCAATTAAAACCGGAACGGCACCATTTACTTCCACATTCGGAATATAACAATCATAAGCCGGCTCAAATATGACCACTTCATCCCCTGGTTGCAAAACGGTTGTAAGCGCAGTGTAAATAGCATAAGTACCGCCGGGAGTGATGGTGATCTGCCTATCGGGATCAACTTCAGTATTATAAAGGCCTTTAATTTTTTCAGCCAGGGCTTCGCGAAGGGGCAGATATCCCTGCATGGGCACATACTGGTTAAATCCTTTTTGCATTGCCTGGTTCACAAGAGCAATTAATTCTTCACTCATTTGGTAGTCAGGAAAGCCCTGCCCGAGATTAACTGCATTATGTTTTGTTGCCAGAGCACTCATCACCGTAAAAATGGATGTGCCGGCATCAGGAAGTTTTGATTGAATTTGCAAGGTGAAAATTTGAAAATACGTAAATGAATTGACGGGTAAATTTAGAGGATATTATTTTTTTGATTTCTGTTTAAAATTTTTTGGTAATCCGCTCACAATTAAATCGTAGGAATGATCGATCCATTCTTTTAATTGCTTTGAGGGGACAGAACCATTCACAATGATCGTGTTCCAGTGTTTTTTATTCATGTGATAGCCGGGCAGTACGCAGGAATACTGTTCTCTTAATTCAATCGCAAGCTCCGGATCACATTTTACATTGAACTGAAGTTGTTCATCACCTAAGGATAATAATAAAAATGCCTTACCGCCGACTTTATAAACCAGCACGTCCGGGCCAAAAGGCAAGGTTTCTTCTGCTCCCGGTTTTGATAAGCAATAATTTCTAAGAGATTCTATATCCATCGTTATATTCAGAGTTTTTCATACAAATCCCTGAGCTTTTTTCTTGTCATTATTTTCTCCCAGTCTTTTCCCAGGGCATTTTCCCAAAGAGGCTTCATGCCAAGAGACACATTGATCATCGCGTCAAATTGTTCATCTGACAACCCCTTTGTTACCTGCTGAGGAATCTCAATCTTGTTTTTTTCAACCATGTATTTGAATTCCCTTACCCCTTCGGGATAATATTCTTCCAGTTTATCAAACACAATGCAATTACCAATCCCATGTTTTGTACCGAGCAAATAACTTAATCCATAACTTACCGCGTGTGCCACACCAACCTGGCTGTAGGCAATGCTCATTCCGCCGGCATAGGATGCCATCATTAATTTGTCATCGCTTTCATCATCCCAGTTGTTTTTTTCAACAAACACTTTACGACAAAGCTCCAGCGCTTTTTCTCCGTAGCTTTTGCTAAACTCATTTAAATAAGTTCCCTGCAGACTTTCAATGCAATGGATATAACAATCCATGCCGGTGTAAAATCGCTGATTCACCGGCGCATTGGAGGTTAGTTCCGGGTCAAGAATGATCTGGTCAAATGGAGTGAAATCAGAATTCATTCCCAGTTTTTTTGCCGGCCCGGTCAGCACAGTTGTTCTTGATACTTCTGCGCCGGTGCCGCTGAGCGTTGGAATGCCCGCTTTATATACTCCCGGGGATTTTACAAGATCCCAACCCTGGTAATCAGCAGAAGAGCCGGGATTATTCATCATTAGTGAAACCGCTTTTGCCAGGTCCAGGGTAGAACCGCCGCCAATTCCAATTATACCGCTGATGTCTCCGAATTCGTTTTTTAATTGTTGAACCAGTTTATCAACCTGTGAGGTTTTGGGTTCATGGGTTACATCAGCAAAAACAATTTTGTCTGCTCCTCTTAAAGGAATCCGGGTCACTAATGGCTTTTTTTCGAAGAAATGATCAACCAAAAATATCATTGGCCCTTCTTTGCGTTCCGGTTCAATGATCTCGTCCAGCTGATTAAAACTTCCGCGACCATACACGACATAGCCGACCATTTTAAAATTGCGAAACTTCATGCAGTGATTTTTATAAACGTTGCGAAGGTAAGTAATTGAAAAAAATTGTAACTTAAAGAAGATGTTGCAGCATGAAGAACAGAATATATATTGTCTTTTTACTTTCTATCAGCACCGGAATCCTTAGTGCACAAAAAGTATTGTATTCTCCTTTTATCAGTAATCAATCTGAGATCCAGTTTCAGGTGATTGGAAAAGCGGGTAATTATTATTGGATTCAAAAAGGCAAAAGAAAATTCAGAACAAGAAAACCAACTGACCCATGGATGAATGATAAAGAGTTCAATTTTGAAATTTATGATGAGCGAATGAACCAGGTTAAAACAATCCCTTCGTTTATTTCTGATAGTATAACGAAGGAATATTTTGTCCCCGGAGAAGAATATTTTGATCAACTGGTCTTACTGCAGGAGGGGCAAAAAATAACTGCAATGTTAAACCGCTATACACCTGATGGAAATATAATCTATAACAGAGATATTCTTTGTGATTTTCCCGGTAATATGAAATGTGATAATTTTTTATTGGTTCGTTCACAGGATAAAAATAAAATACTCCTTCTTGGTTTTGAAACTGTTTCCGAATCAGCGCCGAAGCTGCACTCATTGTTGTATGATAAAAACTGGAAACTTCTTTATCAAACCGTTTATACAAATCGTAATATAAGTCAACCCTGTGTTCAGTATGATTTTATTGATTATCCTTTGGAGCATTTTAATAATAACCCTGTTAAGATTGACAATAACGGCGAATGGCTAATGATAGTCCCATCCAGAATGAATCATAACTTTTTATTGTTTCATTTCAAAGGAATAGATGAAGATTTTGTTTATAAAGAAATCAAACTATCGGCAGCGGCTTCAGTAGAGGAGGTAGTGCTGTCTTTGGATAATGAAAAACAGGAAGCGTTTGCCGGTATACTATCCAGAGCACGCTTCCCGGCTTTAAAGAATGTAAGAGTAGCACATTATTTACTCGCAGATCGCCGGTTTGATTTTGATACGTCGTTCCTTTTTAATACGTTAGCTACCAATAAAACAAAAAACGAAAATATTTTTGAAGAATATTTTATTACTGTACCGGGTAAGGGTTTTATGCTGCTGAAAGAATATGGCAGACCAATTTCTTTTACTATTCCGGAAGAGGAATTCAACAAAAGGAATGCCCGGACAGACGAAATGAATGGTGTTGCCAGCAATATTCCCGCACCCGTTAATAAGCATGAATATACCCGCTATAATAATCTTACCGGAAGCCGCAACCAGTTCGAACGCGGTGATTTAAGCATGTACTATTTTCCTGCAACCCCTAACGATAGTTGCTGGAGCGGTATCATTAATAAAGAACAAATAACAGAACTTAGCACTTCTTATCTTTCTTATGTTTTTTTGCCCAAAGAAGATAAACTTTTCTTTCTCTACAATAGTTTTTTCAGAAACAGCGACCAATACAGCAGCACCACCGTTCTTGACGGGAAGGGAAATTCCTTAAACGAAGGAATTGCATTCTGGAAAATAAATAACACACTCGTTTTTCAAAAAGCCCGGCAGATTTCAGAAAATGAAGTAGCTATTCCATATGAACGAAATTTCAGAACCGGATTTGCTATTATCCGGTTGTAATCATTTTCTCTGCCATGCAGTTTTGACCTTCCAGAATTTTACCAGGTCAAAAAGGGTTGCTCCGCCATCGCTGAATAATTCAATGCTATCATCCTTTTCCCCCGGAAAGAGCTGTGCAGTCATTACGACGGTGCCGCCGTTAGCAAATACTTCAACAATACTGTGATCAAAAAACAGGTGAAGTTTTATTTTCCCATTTACGGGGATCAATGGAGCTTCATACCGGGAAAGATCGGCAAAGTTTTTATTGAAAGAATTATTCATACAACCACTCCTGTCAATAAATAATTTTCCGGAGAAAGTATCGTAACCAATAATAAATACATTTTTTTTACCGACTGCCAGGCGAACACCAGTTACTACGTTCTGTCCTGGTTGCAGTTGAAGCTCCATTTCAAGTTGCTGACTTTTTACGGGAAGTTCTTTTTTAGCTGCCACAGTAATATTCTTTAATTCAATAAGATTTGTTCTTAAACTTTTTAATGCTGTAACGGGTTGTTGAATCAGGATCCATTCATTATTAACTTTTTTCAATACCAGATTGCGTGGCAGCGCCATAGCGCTTTTCCAGGGAAAGGTTGGAATATCATTCGCATATTTCCAGTTATTTGCCCAACCCAGGAGCACGGGCGGCTGATTAGCCGGCAGATTATTATAAGTAACGGCCGCGTAATAATCCGGGCCATAATCAGGCCTGTAAAAATTTTTCGTTGAATTTTCATTATGGAAAGTTTTTCCATCAAACTCTCCAACAAAATATTGCATAGTGGTTTGTTGTGAATTAATTAACACCCATTTCTTTTTGCCGGCATTATTTTCCACCGGCACTTTCAAAAGATCCGGGCATTCCCAGATATCCCCTACATCACCAGCCGGACCAAAATCACTTAAATAAGTCCATTTTTTTAAATTGAGTGAGGAATAAAATTGTACAAGATGTTCATGGGGCAGAACAACGGCCATTACCCATTTTTTATTCCTCTCATACCAGAAGACTTTTGGATCACGAAAATCTTTTTTATGTAAATCCAATACGGGGTTGCCGGAATATTTTGTCCAGCTCCTTCCTTTATCCAGGCTATAGGCAATATGTTGTTCCTGCCTGTAGTTGTCCGGATTTGATGAATCGGCAATAATATGGGCCGTATAAATAGCTACCATAGGAATTTGTGCCGGTTTGCTGGCAAAACCACTGCTGTTTTTTTTATCAACCACTGCACTGCCTGAAAAAATCATGATACTGTCTTTTTCAGGAATTGACAGGGGCAGATGTTTCCAGTGTACAAGATCGATGCTTACAGCATGCCCCCAACTCATATGCCCCCATTTATTGCCATAAGGATTGTATTGGTAGAACAAATGATATTCTCCGGCAAAATATACAAGTCCATTAGGATCATTTGTCCAGTTTTTTACAGGAGAAAAATGAAATTGAGGACGATACGTTTCTTTGTACAAATTAGTTTGCGCTACAATGGCTGCAGATACAAAAATGAATACAAGTAAACCATAAAGTTTTTTTCTTACCATTGGAATTATTTACTCTTTCTCCGGGAATCAGGAAGATGCAACTAATGCAGCCGCACCAAATACACCGGCACTATCTCCCAAACCGGGTTTTAATATGGGTACGTCAACACGGTTGTTAAAAATAAATTCTTTTAAAGATTTCAACCCCTCAGTATAAACAATATCTATATTTCCTACGCCACCGCCATAGGCTGACAGGCATAATGGTAGAAATGTTCTATAAATTAGGGAAAATTTCGTTGATCAGAGCAGCTTTGCCGCCTTTTCCAGATCTTCCGGGGTATCAATTTCTATTCCTATGTAATCCGTTATTATCATGCGAATTGAAATTCCGTTTTCCAAAAAGCGGAGACATTCAATTTTTTCTGCAGTTTCCAGCGGAGTAATGGGCCAGTTTGTAAAATTGATCAAAGCCTGTTTCCGGAAAGCATATACACCAATGTGTTCATAATAATTGATCGGAATTTCGCTGCTACGGGGATAGGGAATAACACTGCGGCTAAAAAAAAGCGAATTCATATTTTTATCAACCGCTACTTTTACATAATTGGGATCATCGATTTCTTCCTGCTTTGTAAGTCGTTGCATCATAGAAGCAACCTGCACAGTGAGATCGCCAAATTGTTGCAGAAGTTTTTGAAGCGGTTCTTTTTTTATAAACGGAGTATCCCCCTGCACGTTTACAATAATATCAACTTCCATCTCTGCAGCAACTTCAGCAATGCGGTCACTGCCGCTTTCATGGTCTTTTTTACTCATCACCGCTTTACCGCCGTTTGAATTGATCTCTTTAAAAATAATTTCACTGTCTGTTACAACAACGACTTCATCAAACAAACCGGTTGCAACTGTTTCATCATAAGTCTTCCGTATGACCGTTTTATCTCCCAGCATTTGCATCAGCTTACCAGAAAATCTTGTAGCGTTGTATCGTGCCGGGATCAAAGCAACTTTCTTCATGGTGTAAAAATAACGGGAGATAATTTAATATGCGAATTGACACAGACAGGGACCAGCTATTTATCCAAATGACCAAAAGGTTTTTTCATCAGCATCAGGAAGTCTTCATCTTTTTCATTTGGGTAATACCGGTCAAGACCATAATGGATTTCTTTTGGATCAAGTTTTTTGAAAGTACCAAATAAACGATCCCAGATAGAAAGAACAGCCCCATAGTTACTGTCTGTATACGGTTGTTGCCGGTGATGATGAACCTTGTGCATGTTGGGGGATACGAGGATATAGCTAAGAGAAGTGTCGAGCCATTTCGGCAAACTGATATTAGCGTGACTGAATGCAGCAGATAAAATAAGCAGGGTCTGGTAGATCATAACGCCATACACGGGAGAGCCACTCACAAAAATTCCCATATAAAAGAAAATACCGCGAAGCACACTTTCCACAGGATGGTGACGAAGACCGGTCGTTACGTCCACGTTATTATCGGCGTGATGAACAACATGAAATCTCCATAGCAGAAATATTTTGTGCTCGGTAATATGCACCAGCCACCCTCCAAAGAAATCAAGCACTAAAAATGAAATGATGATGGTTCCTAAAATAGTTGCATTAAACCAATATACCAGTCCGAATTGATTTTCTCTGCACCAGTCGCTGAGGAGAACAATAAAAATAGCCAGAAAAGTATGGATGACCAGGTGGATAAATGTAAATCCTAAATTAACTGCAGCATGCCGGCTCCTGTTTTTTTTGTATGACATCGGCAGCAGGGGGATGGCTCCTTCGATGATCCAGAAAATAAGCAAGCCCCCGACAATAAAGGCCATTCGTTCCAGGGGACGGCTTTCAAGAGTAGAAAAATGCTCAATTATGCGCTGCCACATACAACAAGTTACGAAGGAAAAATTACCTGATCTTTTTGTAAATATATAATAGCGTAAAAGGAATAAAAATTAAACCGAAAAAAGCAGAAATAATAAAGACATAATCTGCACCCCTCCAATGAAGAATTTTCATTAGCGGCGCAAGTATAAAAAATCCAGCTAAAAAAATAAAACCCGAAATGAACCAGATCTTTTTCATAAATGAGAATCAGCGGGTTTTGAATCCGGTAAATTTTCAAACTCATTGCCGCAATCAAAACAATGATATACTTTATCACCGGAAAGCGCGTAGTTCAAAAATAAAAAACCGACAATGGCTCCAAGCCAGTTAGAGGCCTTGCGTGGTGTGGTAACAAATTCAACATTTCCAGAACCACAGCGAGGACATTTTAAAACAGATTGTTGTTCGCTTCTGAATTGTTTCAAAAGTTCAAAAGCCCGCTCAGCTTGCGATTGCGGCACCATTAATTTAATACCACCCACAGCATTGGTAAGAATGGGGTCAATGGTTACTGTATTTTCATCTTTTAGCCAGCAATTAATTCCTTCTTCCTGTAAGCGACCCATGGTGATATTGGCATCAATATAATTAGTGTAAACCTGTGCAATAATAAAATTCATCTGAACCGCGATTTTCCGGATTAAACGGGATTGGAAGGAAAGATAGGAAGTCTTAATAGAAAAAACCCCCAAAAATTATTCAGAGCTTTTAAATATCAATCATAATCATCCGCCGCAACCCGGGTCAGATTATTGATTCAGCATCAGCGGCATCACCAGCATCAGCAACTCTTCACCATCTTCCTGTTCTGTCGGTTTTAAGATGCCGGCCTTTGTTGGGGTTGATAATTCTATTTTTACCTCATCACTATCTGCGGCATTCAACATTTCGATCAAAAATCTGGCATTAAAAGCAATAGTCAGATCTTCCCCATCATACTGGCACTTCATTCGTTCGTCTCCTTCAAAAGAAAAATCAATGTCCTGGGCTTTAAGTTCCAATTCACTGCCGGCGATGATCAGGGCCACCTGGTTCGTGCTTTTATTACTGAAGACGCTCACACGACGTAAAGCCCCCTGGAAATCATTTTTATTTACTACGAGCTTGTAGGGGTTATCGGTCGGTATCACCACTTTGTAATCGGGAAATCTGGCATCAATCAAACGGCAGCTCATTTGCGTAGTGCCATGCTTAACGAACAAATGGTTATT
>Ga0184636_1000197_pt1 | contig 14798 bp, 18 predicted proteins | sample PLM3_60_b2_FD_133164 | JGI IMG/M metagenome (GOLD analysis project Ga0184636, IMG submission 133164) | Groundwater sediment microbial communities from an aquifer in East River, Colorado, USA - PLM4_90_b2 | ecosystem: Environmental > Terrestrial > Soil > Riparian zone | place: USA: East River... | reverse complement strand
GCGGATATCATCAGCGTCCGGCAGGAGATTGACCGGGCGGGGGGCGCTTTAACTGTGGAGCTGAAGAACGACGACGGCAAGTATGCCGCGCCGGGGCAGGGCGATATCGCTGTGCTGGATAAGGGCTGTCAGCTGGCGTTCAGTCTCGGTTACCGCACCACCGCAGGCGATGAATCCAGCGCCGGCCAGACTTATTGCCTCGAATCCATCGAGCATATCAGCGCCGGCGGCAAAGCCAGCGTTGTCCTGCGGGCGAGGGATGGGTGGGGCGCTTTAGGCGACTGGGATGCCCGGCACCAGATGCGCTGGAACAAAACCTCCAGCGAAAAAAGCGTCAAGGACATCATTGCGGTAATTCTGGCTAAAGCCGGACTAAAACTCGAAGTAAAATCACAGTCTTCAACGGTTACGGGCTTTTACCCGGATTTCACCGTCAGCCCCAATGACAACGGCAAGTCCGTGATTGAGAAGCTGCTTTCTTTTGTGCCGGATGTAATTTTCATCGAAGGGAATAAAGCCTATCTGGTTAATCCGCAGTCGACGGATAGCTCGGAATATGGCTATGGTACCGACCATGCCATTTTGGAGGGGAGGTATCGGCAGGGAGCTTTAGTCGCCAACCGCGCGCAGGTGGAGGGTTACGATACCGGCCAGAGTAAAATTCTCCTCGTTGATAGTTTTACCTGGGTGGAGGTAGACCGGCTCTATGACCGGATAAAGCATGTCGATGATAGGAATTTAAGCACAACAGCCCAGGGCTATCAGCGCGGCGCGGCGTTGTTAAGGAAGGTGGAGATTGATGCCGCGGGCGGCGCGATTTTGGTGCCGGTGAATTGCGGGCAGCAGCTTTATGATGTCATTGCTGTAACCGATGCCGGTGCGGGGTTGGCGGCGGCAAAAAAGCGCGTGCTGGGCTCGACTTTAATCTACCGTCCCCAGCGGGGCGAGTATCTCCAGCGTCTGGAATTAGGCGGTGTTTAACATGAAAATAAAAAAAGCGGAGTTAAGGAGTTTCAATGCAACTAATTATACTGCTACAGTTCGTTTATCAGAAGGTTATAAAGTTTATCTCGAAGATGTTGCCGTCGCTAGAAACCTGGCTTCGGGCGAAATGGTCGCAGGCCGAAAAGTGGCTGTCATCTTCTTCGACGAAAACAACCCCAAAGAAGCCGTCGTCACAGCAGTCTACACGTAAGCGGAAATCAAAGCGGAACAGGGGATATACAAAGACTTAGCTGGAGATTGTTTACTTATCTACCCTGGTTGTGGGCGCCATGCCGCCGATGAATGACCTGAAGCGTTCCATAAGCTGGTCTTTAAACTCATTGAATTCTGCCCGGGATATGTAGTCTCGCGACATACCTTCGCCTCTACCGGAGCGGAGCAAAAAGTTTAAGTTCCGTTGAGCCACTTCCAGGATATTCGTTGTCTGCTCATTGGCGATAAGCTTGGTTAAGACCATCCTGACGCAGTGCCGAACGGTGTCTTCATCCATGTCCATCTTAACCGCCGTCTGCTCAAGATTATTGCCGCCCGCCATTAGTTCGATTATGTGTTTTTCTCGGGGAGTTAGGTTAGCCAGTATATTATCGAACTGCTCGTTGAAGGCGGCTATATCGGCAAACTCATTCAGGACCAGTGAGGCTACAGCCGGGTCAAATATTTCTTCAATTATCGGCTGGCTGCCCTGGGCGACGACTCTGATAGTGTCAAGGAGCTGTTCTGGACTGGAATCTTTAGAAAGGCAGGCGCTGGTGCCGCTTTTCATCGCCTCGAAGATTTTGTCTGGCTCTTTTTTCTCCATGATGAGTGCCACGAATACCGAAGGTATGTTGCGGCGAATGTGCCTCGTGATGTCGATACCGCTCATTTTTGGGTCATCCACGCTTAATACAGCAACATCCGGCGGATTGGACTCGATGAGGGGCAAAGCTTCCTGATTATTGGTGGTTTCGCCAATAACGTCAAAGTCTTCTTCGCCAGAAAGAATAAAATGAATGCCTTCTCGGAGTAACACTTGAGGCTCGGCTAAAAATACTTTTATTTTGCCCATTTTTATACCTTTAAAATATATGCTAACTAATGAACGATAATCTGCTACTAATAATTTAACATATTGCTATAAAGATGCATCTAAGAAAAATAAAAATTTCATAAAGAAAATATAAACTTTTAATAAAGAACCCCAAATTGAGTAAATAGTTTAAGCGTTGTGAATGATTCTTTCGAAAATTGAAAGATGTACTAGTAAATTACCCCGGTTGCCCAGTCCTTTAGGTGCCGCTGGGACGTGAGAACCTATAGCCGATGCCGTGCTCGGTGGTAATGATAATGGGCGACTCGGCGTTATCGCCTAGTTTTTGGCGCAGGTGTTGGATGTGCACGCGCAGGAGGTCTCTTGCGTCAACATAGTTATCGCCCCAGACTTTAGACAGCAGACTTTCGTGCGAGAGAATCCTTCCCTCATTTCTTATCAGGTGATACAGTAGCTTCCTTTCGGTTGAAGTGAGTTTGACTGACTGTCCGTTTATTGTGACTTCGTTGCGGCCAAAATCGACCGACAGCTTGCCGGAGACGAAGGGGCGTTCGTCATCGGTCATACCTAGACCCTGTGAACGGCGCAGCACCGCCTGTACTCTGGCGATGAGTTCAATATGGCTGAATGGCTTGGTAATATAATCATCGGCGCCAAGCTCCAATCCTTTAGCGACATCGGTGTCTTCGCCTCTGACGGTTAACATCAGCACCGGCACTTCCGAAAAACGGCGGATTTCCTTGAGCACCTGATAACCGTCCATATCCGGTAAACCGATATCCAGAATAATAACATCGGGACTCTCTGCTTCTACCAGGTCAACGCCTTTGCGTCCATTGGCAGCAGATATTACGGTAGTGCCGCTCCAGCGCAGCTGGAAGCACAGAGAAACAACTTCGATAATTCCAGGATCGTCTTCTATAACCAGAACTTTCATCTCGCTCCTTATTATCGCGCGGTTTTTATTTCCGGCCTTAGCGGCAGGAAGAAAAAGAACTTGCTGCCGGCGCCAGCGTCGCTTTCAACCCAGATTTTGCCGCCGTGCAGCTCGACTACCTGTTTGGATAGCGCCAGGCCAAGCCCCAGCCCGGGGTGACGCTGCCGGTCGGCGTTGAGACGGCTGTAAGGCTTGAATAACATACCCTGCTTTTCTTTGGCAATACCGATGCCGTCATCCTCCACCTGCACTACCAGGCCGTCGTCCTGTCGGCGCGCTCTTATCGTTATTTTACCGCCGCTGGGAGTAAATTTGGTGGCATTATTTAGTAAGTTAAGCAGCACCTGCTCAAGTCGGGGGCCATCCCCCTGAACGATAGGGAGTGACTCGGGCAATTCTGTTTTTAGCTCTTGTTCTTTATTATGAATGAGGGGACTGATTTGCAGACAGGTTCCCATGATGAGCGATTTCATATCTACCGGCTCAAAATGCAGCTGAATTCTGCCGCTGCCCGTCTTGACGATTTCCAGTAATTCTGCCAGTCGGGTTTCGAGAGAATTGGAGTTGCGGATGATAGTCTGGATGAGCTTTAGGTGTGATTCATCGGTGGTGGTTTGTAGTTCTTCTTCCAGAAGGCCGGCCGCGGCGATAATTGATGTCAGCGGTGTTTTGAGTTCATGGCTAAGTGTATCGATAAACCTGAACCATTCTTCTTCTTTGGTTTCCATGTTACCGCCTTCAGCCGGGACAACTGACACTTGATTTAACTTAAATGTAACACGTTTTTAGTAACGTATCAAGTAATGACTGAAAAGAAAAAAGAAACCGCTACCCGGCGTGATGACGGAGGTTTAGTTTTTAGTTGTATAGTTATTTATTTGGACATTCCCCGGGCGATACTTTTAAGCAGACTAAGGATGCCGATAACGGAGCGCTGTATCTCTGGGGGTTCTTCCGCTAGCATTCTGGCGACGTATGGGTCCAACTGGCGGGCGCTATATTGCGCACCGCTTTCGGCTGTTCCCGAGGTTTGTGGCGTAAGAAAACCGGCGAGAGTGAATAACTCATCTTCATTAAAACCAAGCGGCTTAGCGATTTTGCGTAGAATCCGCGCTGACGGAAAACGCTCGCCTCTTTCAATACGGCCGAGGTGTGAAGAAGATACGCCGGATTCGGCGGCCAGCTCCTGTAAGGTGAGGGGGACGGTAATCCTTTGTTGCTTGAGAATCTTGCCTAAATCAGAATTATTGTAAGTCATAATGGTAACTATTATAATTTGCCATTTGGCAAATGTCAATTACTATAACAATTACACTATCGGTAGAATGTCCATAATTTGGCTTTTTATATTGGAATGATTTTGGACATAATGTGACGGAATTAACGATTGTTGCCGGGCATGCTTGCTTGACAGTTACTTTCATCCCAACTACAATAATAAAGTACATTACATCGTTTTCAAGAAGGGGAGTGATATTACTTGGCAGAGGTCACACCGGGCGCGGATGAAAGCTTTGATAGCCTACTAAAGCGCTTTAATAGGAAGGTACAACAGGACGGCATTCTGGCGGAGTTGCGCCGGCGGGAGCATTATGAAAAACCGTCGGTAAGACGCAAGCGCAAGAAGGCAGCTAAAAAGCGCGGTTCCGCGAAAAGCACGAGGAATTTCCGCCGGTCAGCAACAACCCGCTAGTCTTTACATCTAACTGTAATCACTCATTTTGGCAGGGCACATGTCAGAACCGGAACTACAAAAGAAAATCACCGAAGATATGAAGCAGGCGATGAAGAGCGCCGACACGGTAAAACGTGATACGCTCCGCCTGCTGCTCTCTTCTATCAAAAACGCCGAGGGCGCAAAAATGGAATCCCTCGATGAAGGCGAAGTGCTTTCCGTTATTTCTAAAGACGTTAAGCGTCACTTGGAGAGTATCGACGCATATAAAAAGGGCGACCGCACCGACCTTGTGACGAAAGAGGAAGCGGAACTGAAAATCCTGCAGTCCTATCTGCCCGAGCAATTAAGCCGCGATGAAATCGTTAAAGCGGCTAAAGAGGTCATCGCAGCGGTCGGGGCTGCCGGTCCCGGCGATAAAGGCAAGGTTATGCAGCAGTTGATGCCCGGGCTTAAAGGCAAAGCGGACGGCAAGGTCATTAATGAAGTCGTGATGGAGTTGCTGGGGAAATAACTGGTATTTTTTCACCAACCCAATAACATTTGTTCGTTTGGCTTTTTTTACCCGTTCGTTGTTATGAACTATTTATCATTCACGTTCGTGTTCTCTTTGGAATAAGCATATCCGAGAGTGTAGACATGCTGGTTGAAAGAGGTTTCGCTAGCCAAATAAATGCTCCACCTATGTTAACAAATATGGCTATTGTTGAAGCTAAACTACAAGCAAATTTTAAGTTTGTGCCAATATCTGTTTCAGTTGCCCAAATAATAGATAGGGCAATCGCAACTACTGACCCTATATAGTAAATACCACGCATTGTCATTTCAAAATATGATTTTGATTCAGTTAAATTGGCTTCTATAGCGGCTCTAATATCATTGTCCTTGGAAATACGCTTAAGCGTATTTATTTTTTTCTTAATGAAATTTAAGTTTTCCATATACATTATCGTGCTATACTCTACTCCAGTAAATAATGTTAATATTGATGTAAGCCCTATTGAAAATGCCTCCAATTGATTAGAAGCTAAAATTATAATAAATGCCGTAACTATCAATACGGATATAAACAACATCACTGCATTAAAGACTCTTCCAGTCCATAACGAAATGATCGCAGGAAGCATTAAACCAAGTGGTATAAAAAAGAACCAGTATTCATTAAAAATAAAGGGTTGTTGAGTATTGAATTTTTCGCCTATTTTTAAACCTCCAATTAGTGTCCACCAGATTGCTTCAATGAAAATCATAGTGACAACCAATATCCAAAAGGAAAACCAATTTAGTTTTCGAATATTAACCATATATTGTATATCCTCCTCTTAACTAAAGAGTTATTCGTCTTCATTCGCCCAACGCTTTTTCTAGTTCCCCGCACAGCCTCTCCGCTTTCATCCCGGAATCTATTACCGACCAGGGGAGTTTTTGATTAGTGTCCCAGCGCTGGTTGACATAATAATCAATGTCTAAATTATGCGCTTCGATGGCTTGTTTCCAGTCGGCGAGCGAGAGTTTTTTCATGTCGGCTAACGCCGGGGCAATCCTTTCATCGCCTCGGGAGAGCACTCCCTGAACTTGACTCCACGCCGGGCTTTCATCGTTGACCTTGATGCCTTTGGTAGGCAGTTTATCTTTTAAAATGGCAAGTCGGTGGTTTAGTACGTCCAGCGTTGCCATCGGCAGCCACTGGAAGGGCGTGGACGCTTTAGGGACGAACGGGGAGGCGTTAACGATAATCCTTATATTGCTGCGTTTGTTTTCGAGTCGGTCTTTAATCGCCAGCGTCAGTTTAACGATTTCTTTTACGTCTTCATCGGTTTCGGTAGAAAGTCCAACGATAAAATAAAGCTTTAGCTGGGTAAAGGGCTTGGCGGCTATCAAGTCTACCGCTTTTAAAATATCATCCTCGGTAAGGCCTTTGTGAATAAGGTCGCGCAGGCGTTGCGAGCCGGCTTCCGGCGCAATGGTAATAGTCTGTACTTTACCTCGCGCCAACTCATCAACGATATTTTCGGTCAATGCATCTATCCGTAATGAGCTTATGGCGATTTCCGCATCCATTTGATTCAGACCGGCAAGCAGTTCGTTAATTTTAGGATGGTCGGTAACGGTGGGCCCAACCAGCCCGATACGTTTACGCCATTTTAGCCCCTCCCTTGCCTGTTGCAATATGTTTTCCACAGAGCGGAAACGTATCGGGGCATAGGTGGAATTTACGAGACAGAAACGGCAGCCCCGCCCACAGCCCCGCTCTACCTCAATGAGATAAGAATCACCGAGCTCGGTATCCGGCGTGATAACCACCGACCTTGTCTCAAAGTCATCCAGGTTTTTTACCCACTGGCGGGCGACCAGATTCTTTGGGGGGTAAAGGGGCACGTAAACGCCGGGCGCTTTAGCGAGGTTCTGGAGCAGTCTCTCGCGTTGTTCGCCAATGTTTTCCTGCAGTATGGGCAATAAAGCCGGCAGTATCGGTTCGGCGTCGCCGATGCAAAAGCCGTCAAAAAAAGGCGCCAGCGGCATGGGATTGGCGGTGATGCAGGGTCCCCCGGCGATTATTAAAGGGTGGCGGGCATCGCGTTCGATGGCGAGCAGGGGTATACCGGCGGACTTGAGTATCTGGATTACATTGAAGTAGTCCAGCTCGTAAGAAATAGAAAAAGCCAGCGCGGCGAAGTCGGTTAAGGGTCGGCCCGACTCGATAGCGGCGGGAGCATCCTTTTCGTTGGTATCGAGGAAGACTCTCTCGCCAACGATTTTGGGGTTACTGTTCAATAGGCTATAAACAGCGTGAACGCCCAGGTTGGACATGCCCAAATAGTAGGTATTGGGATAAATGAGAGCGATGGGCAGTCTGCCGCCCCAGTCCTTAACGATAGCGCCTTCCTCGCAGTAGGAGCGGACGCTATATCTGCTCTTTACGCTGGTTTTCTTTCGCTCGTACCCCATTAACTCATCTTGTAGACGATGAATCTTTCCAGCAGTCTTTAAGGAACCGGGCATTAACGTCAATAACCATGTCCGCGGCGGACCTTAATTCCTGTGAGGTGCCTTGCCGGCCGAACAGGGCGACTTCGACATGCTTGCCGTTGTCTTTGACCGCCTGAACCGCCCCGGCGAAGTCATTATCTCCCGCCACGAGAATCGCCACATCATAATTGTTTTTATAACTGTGAGTAATCATGTCGGTGGCTAGCTGAACGTCCGTGCCTTTTTCGTAGGGCGGCACGCTGGGCCAGTTGGTATAGACCAGGCGACCCAACCGTAGTTCGGTATACGGTATCGCTTTAATGCCGGCAAAGAATGCCTGCTGCTGTTTGTATAATTCCGGCTCCTGTTTTTGTCCGACCGTAGCATTATAATAGTAAATCCTGATGAGCTGCCGTTTTCGCAGCATTTTTTGACAGAATCTCCTTAAGTCAAGGTCGACCCGATTGAAATGGGCTTTTAGTGAGTGGTAAAGGTTACTACCGTCGACAAATATCATCACCCTCTCCCCCATATCACACCTCCTAATTTAAAATGAAAAAAATGTTTAATGGTTATATTATAACTTCTTTATGTTAATTTTGCATCTGGTGAAGTAAATAATTGCTCGGAACGGAAAACGGATGTTATAATTGGCACGTAATTCAAACTCGCGAGAAAGTGTGAAAACATGAAGCTGACGAGAGAAGAAGTACTGCATATCGCCCACCTGGCGCGGATAGCGCTGACGGAAGAAGAAATCACCCGTATGAGCGAACAGCTGTCTCATTTGCTGGAACACTTCGAAGTTCTGCAGCAGGTGGATACCGAAGGCGTCTCGCCGACTGCCCAGTCTGTCGACCTGTCAAGCGTCATGCGCGGAGATGAAATCAAACCATCTTTGCCGCAGGATGACGTTCTGGCGAATGCGCCGCGGCGGGAGGGTGATTGCTTTAGAGTGCGGGCGGTGCTGGAATGAGTAATATATCGGACGTGATAACGATTCATGAAGCGCACCGTCTGCTCAAGGAAAAGAAAATATCGTCCGTTGAGCTGACGAAGCATTATCTGGAACACATTAAAAAAAGCGAACCTGAAGTTAAAGCCTTCACGACGGTTACCGCAGAGCTGGCATTACAACAGGCGAAGCAGGCCGATGAAACTATCGCCGCGGGTAAAATCCAGTCGCTGACCGGTATACCCATCGCCATTAAGGATGTTATCTGCACCCAAGGCGTCAGGACGACCTGCTCCTCCAAAATGTTGGAGAATTTCGTTCCGCCGTATAACGCCGCGGTAATGGAAAAGCTTGATGCCGCCGGCGCGGTGATGGTGGGTAAAACCAACATGGACGAGTTCGCCATGGGGTCATCCACGGAAAATTCGGCGTTTTTTACGACGCATAACCCCTGGGATTTAGGCCGTGTGCCGGGCGGCTCCAGCGGCGGCTCGGCGGTGGCTGTGGCGGTGGGCGAGGCGGTTTGCGCGCTGGGGTCGGATACGGGAGGCAGCATCCGTCAGCCGGCGGGCTTTTGCAGTGTGGTCGGCATGAAGCCTACCTACGGGAGGGTGAGCCGCTATGGACTGGTCGCTTTCGCATCTTCGCTCGACCAGATAGGGCCGCTGACGCAGGACGTGACCGACTGCGCTATAGTGATGAATGCAATTTCCGGCCACGATAAAAGAGATTCAACCTCCGTGCCGGAGTCGGTGCCGGACTATACTAAAAGCCTTAAGCCGGATTTAAAAGGTATGAAACTCGGCATACCTAAAGAATATTTCGTAGAAGGGATGCAAAAGGGCGTGGCGGACACGATTAAAGTTGCCATGAAAAAACTGGAAGAGCTCGGCGCCAAGCTGGAAGAAGTAAGTTTGCCCCACACCCCCTATGCCCTCGCCGTTTATTATATTATCGCCCCCAGCGAAGCCTCCGCCAACCTGGCGCGTTACGACGGCGTTAAATACGGCTACTCCTACAAGGGCGACACGATGTGGGAGAGCATGGAAAAGACGCGGGGCAATGGTTTTGGCCCCGAGGTCAAACGGAGGATAATGCTCGGCACCTATGCCCTGTCCGCCGGCTTTTACGATGCCTGGTATATTAAGGCCCAAAAGGTTCGCACATTAATCCGCCGCGAATTCGATGAAGTCTTTGAAAAGTACGATGCTTTAGTGACCCCCACCTCCCCCACCGTCCCCTTTAAGATTGGCGAAAGGATGGACGACCCGCTCGCTATGTACTTAAGCGATATCTGCACCTTGCCTGTTAATATTGCCGGTGTGCCGGGAGTATCTATTCAGGCGGGTTTTACCGACGGCTTGCCGGTGGGGATGCAGATTATCGGTAAAAACTTTGGCGAGGAGACTATTCTAAAGGTTGCTTACGCCTACGAGCAGGCGACCGATTGGCATAAGAAAAGGGCGGAGGTATAAAGGAAACGCAACAAAACGCTTTTTTCTCCCCCGGCCAGACAATCATCCTCCGCCAGATGTTTTGCGGTAAAATTTGGGAAGTTCGCCCTGTTATTATCGAACGCGATACACCGGAGCTCCGCGTTTGTTATGTCCCGCACGGCATTATCTGGAAAACACCCGCCGAAGACATCAGTCCCGCCGCGCGCATTAGTAAGACGTGGTCGCTGGCCAATGCTGTTTGGAGTTATGGCGATGGCCTTCGCCTCACTATCCCCGGTTTAAAATACTCCGTCCTCCTCCTTAGAAATGTCGACGGCTCTCTTTATGAGTGGTACATTAACCTCGAAGAACCGATGCGTCGCACGCCGCTCGGCTATGATTATGAGGATAATGTTTTAGACGCCGTTATTACTCCTGACCTTTCGCATTGGGAGTGGCACGATACCGACGAACTTGAAGAAGCCGTATCCGCCGGGCTTTATACTCCGGAACAGGCGGCGGCTTTCTATGACGAAGGTAAAAAGGCGGTTGACTGGCTGCGCTCCGGTAAATCACCTTTCAACGATTGGGTAAACTGGCAGCCCGACCCTTCATGGCCGGTGCCCGTATTACCGGACGGCTGGGATATGGTATAATAGTTTTTTTATGAAAGATAACCAGGACCAAATCCCACTAACAGAATACGACCCCGGTAAAAAAGCCATTATCGAGCCGTCGGAGCATATCCCCGCGGAAAGCCCCACCCCGTACTGCGTGCTGGCTATTTATACCCCGGTGATTAATAAGCTGGAACGCGAAGGTAAACTAAAGCCGACCCGTCCCCGGCGCGAAATAGAGGGCTTTTACCAGATATACCTTATGGAATATGAGGGGCAGAAACTGATGGTGGTCAACCCGGGCGTGGGAGCGCCGTTGGCTGCAGGAGTGCTGGACGAGATGATAGCCTTCGGCTGTAGTAAATTCGTGGTGTGCGGAGCGGCGGGAGTGCTGGACACAAGCCTCGACCGCGGGCGCGTCATTATACCGGTGAAAGCTTTAAGGGATGAAGGAACATCGTTCCACTACCTGCCGCCGTCACGCTTCGTCGAGGTGGATAGGGAGGTTGTGCGGAAGCTGGAGGCGGTGCTGGAAAAAAACGGCGTGCCTTACACCACCGGCGCCACCTGGACGACCGACGCCATATTTCGGGAGACGCGGGGCAAGGTAGCTAAAAGACGGGCGGAGGGGTGCATTACCGTGGAGATGGAGTGCGCGGCGTTTCTGGCGGTGGCTAAGTTCCGCAATGTCCCGCTGGGACAATACCTGGAGGCTTACGACGACGTCAGCGGGGAGACCTGGGATAAACGCCATGTGGATGATAGACTCACGTTGCAGGAAAAACTTTTTTGGCTTTCCGTTGAGGCTTGCTTGAGTCTTTAGGGGGAAATATGACAGAAAAATGGATGCCCCGTGAAAAATGGGAAGCTTTAGTGCGCGGTGATAATTGCCCGCTGTGCGCCGAAGTGAAATCAACTAAACCTGTTAACGAATTTGGGTACACGGTCGCCGATTTGTCTTTCAGCCGCCTGCGTCTCTGCGCCAATCAATATATTAAGGGTTATTGCGTGCTTATCTGTTTCAAGCACGTCCGTGAGCCTTATGAATTGCCGCGTGACGAGCGGGATATGTTCTTCGAGGATATGATGCGAGCCGGGCTGGCGTTGGAATATGTCTTCAAGTCAGATAAGATGAACTTTCAAATCCTGGGCAATGCAGTGCCGCATTTGCACGCGCACATTGAGCCGCGCTACCTTGGCGACCCCGCCCCCCACCGCCCGATTCATTCCGGTGAAAAAACTGTGCTGTTAAAGCCGGAAGAATATCAGGCGCTGGTTAAACAAATCCGCGCCGCGCTGGCTATCGTCAAGACTGGTTAACAACAGGCTTTAACCACTCGCCCTGAGCGTAGTCGAAGGGCTTGTTTCCGCCCCCGCAAAATGTTATCCTGTTTATATCTATTTCCATCTCAGCAAATACTTTTTTAAGGAGGAGGATATGCTGAAAAACATCTTGAAAATCCTGGAAAACAATGCCCATGCTTCGGAGAAGCAAATAGCTACCATGGTCGGCGTATCCGCCGCCGACGTAAATAAAACCATCAAACAAGCGGAAAAAGATAGGGTTATCGTTAAATATAAAACGGTCGTCAACTGGGATAAGGTCGAAGGTGATAATCAGGTCTGGGCGCTTATCGAGGTGAAAGTAAAACCGGAACCGGAAGCCGGTTTTGATGCTATCGCCGAACGCGTCGCCCGCTATGACCAGGTGCGTTCTTTATACCTCGCCTCCGGCAACTGTGACCTGCTTTTAGTAGTTGCGGATAAAAGCGAACACAAGATAGCAGACTTTGTTTCCCAGAACCTGGCGCATATCGAGGGCGTGCAGGCAACCGTCACTCATTTCGTCCTCAAACGGTATAAGGACGACGGCGAATTGCTGGATGGGGGAGAGGGGGTTAAACGGCAACAGGTAGTCTTATAGACTTGCCGTTAAAATACTATGACTGTTAAAAAATCCCCATTGGATAAGTTTATATCTGATAGAACCAACCGGATTTCTCCCTCCGGAATACGCAAGTTCTTCGACCTGCTGCAGGGCATGGAGGGTGTCATCTCTTTAGGTGTGGGCGAACCGGATTACGCTACGCCCTGGCACATCAGCGAGGCGGCGGTCAAAAGCCTGGAAAAGGGCTACACCATGTATACCTCCAACTCCGGCATCCTCGAGCTCCGCGAGTTGACCTGCCAGTACCTGAAAAAGAAATACAACATCAACTATAAACCGCTCAGTGAAATCCTCATTACCGTGGGCGTCAGCGAGGCTCTGGACCTGGCAATGCGCGCTATTCTCAATCCCGGCGACGAGGTCATCATGACCGACCCGCATTACGTGGCTTATGACGCCTGCGTGATTTTGGCCGGAGGCAAACCCGTGATGGTGCCTACCTATCCTAAAAACAACTTCGCTGTCGAAGCGAAAGACATCGAGGCTAAAATCACCAAAAAGACAAAAGCGATTCTTATCGGCTTTCCGTCCAATCCCACCGGCGCGGTGATGACGCGGCAAAAGCTTTTAGACCTTGCGGCAATTGCGAAGAAGCATAACCTCATTGTGATATCCGACGAGATTTACGCGCGGCTGACTTACGATGGCGAGCATACCTGCTTTGCCAGTCTGCCGGGCGTTAAGGAAAATACGATACTCCTGGGCGGCTTCTCTAAGGCTTATGCTATGACTGGCTGGCGGGTCGGTTACGCCGTAGCGCCCGAGGAAATTATCACCGCCATGACGAAGATTCACCAGTATACCATCATGTGCGCGCCCACGCCCGCCCAGGTGGCGGCTATCGAGGCTTTAAAGACCGGCGAGCCGGATGTTATAGAAATGGTTGAGGACTACAATCGGCGGCGCAAGGTCATCGTTAAAGGGCTGAACGATATCGGCTTACCCTGCTTCGAACCGAAGGGCGCGTTTTACGCCTTCCCGTCTATCAAGCCCACCGGCTTAACCTCCGAGCAATTCTCCGAGGCTTTACTTAAAGAGGAAAAAGTGGCGGTGGTGCCGGGGTCGGCTTTCGGCAAATGCGGCGAGGGCTTTGTGCGCTGCTGCTATGCCACCTCTTTGGCCGACATCGAGGAAGCTTTAAAGCGTATGGCGCGTTTTGTGAAGAGACATAAGAAGTAACCAGTTTTTAGTAATTAGTTATTAATGACCCCCTTCCCCTGAAAAATGGGGGAGGGGGTTATTATTTTAGGTTTCCACTACAAAGTCAAACGTGGCTATTTGACCTTCTTTTGTATCTTTAATCTCCACGACCGTTCCCTTTTCAAAAAGGTAGTCGGTGGAGTTTTTCTTTTCCTCGGGGAAAAAGAGTTGGGTAGTTAAAATCGTGGCGTTTTCATTGGCTCTTACCTTAACGTGAATGTGCGGTGCACGCATCATGTAATCCTTGGGCCTTACCGTTTCTAGTCGGTAACGTCCCTCTTTATCCGTAAACTGGTGGCCCCGCAGGTTATAGCCTTCATTGTCATATTTGCCATTGCCGTCGGCGTTCCAAAAATCAAGCCAGGCATACTGTATAGGATTTCCATGAACATCGAACACGCGCCCTTCCAGAACAAGCCTCGTGCCGGGAGTGCCTTTTCCCGCGATAGACTTGCGCTCTGGCGAGCCGCGCGTATAGTAAGGTCCTTCTTCCACGGCTGCGGTTAATGGTAGTTTAACGTTAGCGTTGTTTTTTTTGGCGGGCATTGTTATTTCTCCTCACGGCAACTAATTTCATCGTAATATTAAGCCTTTTTAAGAGAAATGTCTGTAACAAAAGTCGCAGAGGTGATAACAGACAGTGCTAACTAAACTAGACTCTCCCTTTCTCCGTCCTCTTTAACAGCCACACCGTCACGATGCATAATACGGACGACATAATGCCGATGATAAATGCCCAATTGTAGCTGCCGGTAACATCAAATATCTTGCCGGCTATCCAGGGTCCTGCTGCACCGCCAAAACCGGTCACGAAAAGCATTACCCCCATTAACGTCGCCATCGCGCGTGTGCCGAAGAACCGGGCAATGATTAGTGGTATCTGCGTGACCTCCCCGCCGTAGGCTATACCGAAAATCACGGCAAAGACATAAAACGCCCAGGCTGACCGCGTGAACAGCAGTATGACGAAGGAAATCCCCAGGAAAACGCAGATTATCGCCAGATTTTTATATAGTCCAATCTTT
>Ga0184636_1000196_pt1 | contig 14855 bp, 9 predicted proteins | sample PLM3_60_b2_FD_133164 | JGI IMG/M metagenome (GOLD analysis project Ga0184636, IMG submission 133164) | Groundwater sediment microbial communities from an aquifer in East River, Colorado, USA - PLM4_90_b2 | ecosystem: Environmental > Terrestrial > Soil > Riparian zone | place: USA: East River... | reverse complement strand
ATCTTGGCTTTCTCTTGTGCCGGCGTCGTTTCCTTGCGCAGGAATTTGCCAGCCAGCCTGACGGCGTCAATGATTTTTACGTAGCCGGTGCAGCGGCAAAGGTTGCGCGCCAGCGCTTTCTTAATCGCTGCAGTATCGGGGTTGGGGTTCTGGTCCAGCAGGGCTTTGGCAGCCATTATCATGCCCGGCGTGCAGAAGCCGCACTGAATAGCGCCGGCCAGCACAAAGGCTTCCTGGATGAGATGGGGATTATCCTGCGTGCCCAGCCCTTCTACGGTTATTACCTCCGCGCTTTCCAGGTCGACGACTTTTTTCAGACAGGAGCGCGTCGCTTTACCATCGACGATTACCGTGCAGGCACCGCATTGTCCTTTGCGGTCGCACGATTGCTTGGTGCCCGTCAGGTCAAGTTTCTCCCGCAGCAGGTCCAGGAGTACCAGGTCGGGACTGGCTTCGATTGTCTGTTTTTTCCCATTTACAGTCAGGGTGATAGTTTTCACTTAATTGCCCCCTTTTTCGTATCTTTTATTGGAGATTCTCAGCTGATGTATTAGTATCATTAATACACTTTTTCACTAAAAATATCATTATTCGTACCGTTTGTCAACAAACAATATAACGCTAAAATTTAGCCGACACTGGCTTTATAGCGTGTCAGGCCGCGGTGCAGCAGCTCGATAATCCCTCGGGATTTTTTGAGAAACTCTTCGTCGGTACTGCCTAGAGTCCGGGAAAAGTCCTTTTCAGTAATGGCTTCGGCATCCTGTATCGTTTTGCCCTGAATTAAAGAACAAAGGATTTCCACGACGACATTGGCGGTGGGGTCGCAGGTACAAAGATACTTAATATCGTCAATGGTGCCACTGTTGATTTTGATGTAGATATGCATGTAGGCGTGGCTGACGTGCGAACAAATTCTTATCTTCTCGCCGACAGTATCCAGGAAGATGTCCGGATTTATTATTTCGCCGGTATGCTCAAAGCCCTGGCGGCATAAGCGGCGGTAATATTTAGCAACTAGCTCGTCCAAGTTAATCTCAATCTTTCTATCTAGATATAGCTGCGCTCTTTAAATATGGCATGCAGCGTGTCCAGGAAAATCCGGCATTCCTCCAGGGTGTTATAAAAATAGAGCGATACGCGATAGGTCATCCTGTGTTCGGATGGCAGTTTAGGGCGCAGCCACCCCTCGCCGTATTTATAATTTAAGTAAGAATGAACGCAAAAAGCGCCGTCTCTTATCATAATATTGCTTCTATCACTTAGTTCCTCGGCGATGCCCACGGCGTTAGGTCGTTTGACTTCGAAAGCCAATATACCGGCTCTCTGATTGGTGTCTTGAGGACCTAATATCCGGAACCAGCCCGTATCCCCGTAACGTTTAAGGAGCTCTTGAGTGAGGAAGCTATTCAGGGAGTTCATTTGACCGTTTATCCTGTCCATGCCCACCTGCGATAAGTAATTAATTGCCGTCCCGGCTGCGATTTGTCCCGGGTAGTTCTGAATGCCGACTTCGAAACGTTCCGGCGGCTCCAGCAGGGAATAACTACTATATGTAGTATCGCCCACCGTGCCGCCGCCCAGCAAGACAGGTTCGATGGCATCACTGGTATCGTCTTCTTCGTGTAACTGTTGGCCTAAATATTCTTGTTTGCCGTAAAGAACGCCCACCCCCCGCGGTCCGCACATCTTATGTATTGAAAGCGCCAGGAAATCTACATCCAGTTTCTGAACATCAACATTGCGGTGGGACATCGTTTGCGCGGCATCGAGCAGCACCCTGGCGCCATGAGCGTGTGCCAGCTTGATTATTTCTTCCGCCGGTATCGTATAACCGGTCAGGTTTGAAGTGTAAGCCATGCTTACCAGGGCAACCCTGTTCTTCTCCAGTTTTTGTTTAAAGTCTTCAAGGTTAAACGTTTCTTTGTCATTGGAATCTACGTGCTCGACTTTAATCAAGCCCTTCTTCTGGAGCCGCAGCCAGGGCAATAGGTTGGAGCTATGCTCTTTATCGGTAAGGAGAACGACATTACCGGGTTTGAACTTAAAACCGAGGGCGACGATATTGATAGCATGGCTGGTATTTTGCGTGAAGACGATTTCTTTTTCCGACCTCGCGTTAATGAACTCTTTAATCAGCCGGCGTGAGCCTTTGACGCCCTTTTCTTCATTCCCCTCGATGCGGTCATTGATCTCCATAGCGAACCAGTGACGACTTCTTGCGCCGGCGCAGCCGGGAAAACCCTGGTAATACTCATTCATGGCGTCGATGACCGACTGCGGCACCAAAGTAGTGCAAGCGCTATCTAAATAAACAGGGGGTTTGCCGTTGCGTTTATTTTGCAGCGACGGAAAGTCTTTCCTGATTTTATCCACCCATTTTTCGGTTTCTAAGAAATTCTCCATAAGTCAATTTATGATACTAAATAATATAGTATATCCGCTGCTTTAAATACAAACCGTTATGTGTTTGTATTGATAACGATGATATGATATAATCCCATTTGATTATAAGAAGTATACCATCTAATATATGTATATATTTCAAGGATTGGTTAAAAATTTTCCCCCCAGATAGATATTCCTAAATAGCCGATATTCAAATTTACCAGTAATTCCAGTTGAAATATATGACATAAATCTAAAAAGGAGTAAAAGGCTAACGATGGCCGATTTGAACAAGACCGCAATTAAAGAAGACAAATGGGTATATACGACCTGCCATGCTTGTTATGCCTGTTGTCCCACCAGAGTACATGTTATCAATGGTATCCCCGTAAAGGTGGAGGGTGTCCCCGAGGCTTCCACCAGTCGAGGCTCGGTCTGCGCCAAAGCCCAAGGCGCTCTGACTATCATCAATGACCCCAACCGCATCAACAAGCCTTTAAAGCGCACTAACCCGAAGAAGGGTCTTTATGATGACCCGGGATGGGTAGAAATATCCTGGGAAGAAGCCTACGATATCATTACTACTAAGTTAACCGAAATATATAAAACAGACGGCAGGGCGTTTAAAGCCAATACCATGCCGTCGCAGGGCTGCTATTGCCAGCCCCACATCTGGGCTTTTTCCCAGGCTATGGGCAGCCCCAATCAGTCATCCGGCGCCGGCGGCATGTTATGCGGCAACGCCGCCCACTTCGTAGCCGGTTTAACCCACGGTTCCTGGTCACATACCGCCGACCTTAAATATTGCAATTACGTAATACAATTCGGCGCCTCCAAAGGGCATGCTGCCGGTCACAGCTCCAATCAGATGATGCGCAGCATGGCGGATGCCAGGGCGCGCGGTATGAAACAAGTAATCGTCGATCCGATATGCAACTTCGTCGGCGCTAAAGCGACGCGCTGGGTGCCGATTATTCCGGGCACGGATATCGTGGTCATCCTGGCAATGATGAACGTCATGCTTAACGATATGAAAGTCTGGGATGATGTTTTTATCAAGACGAAGACCAACGGTCCTTACCTGGTCGCCCCGGACGGGCACTATATCAGAGACCCCAAAACAAAAAAGCCTCTTATCTGGGACGCCAAAGACAAGAAAGCCAAGACCTGGGACGACAAGACGATTAAAGAGTTCGCCATCGAAGGCACTTATAATGTCAAAGGCGTTAAAGGTACCCCTGGCTTCCAGCTCCTACGTGAACATGTTAAAACATATACCCCGGAATATGCTGCCAAAATAAGCTCGGTGCCAGCGGACGTTATCCGCACTATTACTCAAGAGTTCGTTACCGAAGCCAGAATCGGCAGCACTATCATGATTGACGGCAAATCATATCCTTTAAGACCGGTGGCGGCTATCGGTTTCAGCGGCCTGAACAACCACCGCAATGCCTTTAACGGTGTTGCCAGCGTCCATATGCTCAATATGCTCGTGGGCGCCATGGACGTGCCAGGCGGCTGCCTGGGCTGGCCTACCCGCTGCTTTGGTTATGAAGAAACGGGACGCCCTTATTATGAACCGACAGCCGACACGGTAGAGGGAATGCTCATTGCCGGCTGGTGGTGGGGCGAAGTCCAGCGTGGCGAAAGACTGTGCCATACCATGTGGCCGGTAGAGATGTCGACAACACCGGAAGACTCGCTGGGGTTGAGAAAATTGTTTAGCTGGTCGAATGATTCACCTTTCTTCTTCTCATCCGACCGGGATGAAGCCCATAAGAAAATAGGTCCGGACTATGAAGCCAAGGCGTGGATGAACTTCGGCAACAATATGATAATGTCCGGCGGCAACCTGGACAACATGGCGGACACTTTAAGTAAGATACCGTTCTACTTTACTTTCGATGTCTATCTAACGGAAATAACGTATTTCTGCGATGTGGTTTTACCGGATACCAGCTTTTTCGAATCACTTTGTGTCAATCAAAACCTGCAGACCGGATTCAACGGCCCGGTTGGCATGAGCGACTGGTCGTTTCATATACGCCAACCTGTTATCGAACCTTCCGGAGAAAGAAGGGGATTGACCAAAGTACTCCTGGAGCTAGCCAGGAGAATGGGTCCTAAATTCTATGCCGATTACTTACACAATCTTACCAATTTCTTCGGTCTGGAAGGTAAATACCAGCTGAAATCCACTAAGGATTACACGCTGGAAGAAATCAGCGATAATGTTTTAAAGAATTTCTTCGGTGATGCCCACGACCTAAAATGGTTTAAGAAAAACGGCGGCCTGCATTGGCCCAAAAACCCGGATGAGGTTTACTGGCGGTATCAGGTACCTGCCAGAGTACCGATTTACTGGGAATTCGTGCAGCGTATGGGCGAGTCGGCAAAAGCCATCGCCGAGCCGCGGGGTTTTCATATGCAATGGGAACAATATACCGCGTTACCGACTTACTTCGCCACTGCCGCCCACTTGGAGAAAAATCCGGAATTCGATTTTTATACATTGATTTACCGGGACACTCTGCACACCGGCAGCAACACGCAAATGCATCCCGAACTCGATGCGCTGGCCAAAATGAATCCTTACAGCTACTACATCACCATCAATGAAGAAACCGGTAAAAAGAAGGGACTTGAAACCGGGCAAATGGTATGGGTGGAATCCTCGACCGGCAGGAAGATTAAAGGGATGGTTGCTCTAATCAAAGGCATCCACCCGCAGATGATGGCATTTTGCGGCATTTGCGGACACTGGTCAAAATTTCTCAAAATCGGCAGGGGCGAAGGTCCTTTCTTCAACGACCTACTAGAGATAGATAAAGACCATGTCGACCCGGTCAGTTTAAGCGCCGATTCCTGTGTGAAAGTCAAAATTTATCCCGCCAAGGAGGAAAAAAATGGCTAGATGGGGAATGGTTATCGATTTACACCGCTGTATTGGTTGCTACTCCTGTGTCGTGGCTTGCCGCCAGGAACACTTTGTCCCCCGCGGTATCTACTTTAACCGCGTGCTCGTCACCGAAAAGGGCAAGTTCCCGACAGTAGAGAAGATTATTATCCCTGCACAGTGCAACCATTGCAAAGAAGCAGCCTGCGTTAAGGTCTGCCCCACGGGCGCTTCTACCCAGAGGGAGGACGGGCTTGTCCTGGTAGACGAGAAGAAATGTGTCGGCTGCGGTTATTGCGTGGTCGCCTGCCCCTACCAGCAGCGCACCCGTTTTGAAGACCCCAAACTGGAGTATTTCCCCGGCCAGGGGTTTACTCCTTACGAACTGCTGGGCAAACAACTCTATGCTTACCGACCGGGCACCGCCTTGAAATGCACGTTCTGTGTGGAAAGGATTGATGCAGGCATTAAAAAAGGCCTCAAACCTGGTGTTGACCGTGACGCTACGCCTGCCTGCGCTATTATCTGCCCCACCCAAACAAGAACATTCGGTGACCTTGATGACCCCATGAGTGAAATATCACAGATGATAACCTATAAGAAAGCTTTACCCCTCCACCCCGAGTTCGATACTGAACCATCTATTTATTATCTCAGGATGTAGTGCCATATTCAGATAAATATAAAAATAACGGGGAGGTACTAAAACAATGCTGCAAAGACAACCGTTTGAATATATGGTCAAGTACACTCAGCAAAAGAGCTGGATAGATGGCCGGGGAAACTTTATCGCCTTCGCTTTCTTCCTCGGGGGAATCAGTGGGGGGCTTTTCATGGCCGCCGCCTACTTTAACAGCATATTAGGCATGTTCATCGCCGTGTGTATATCGGCCCTTATGGGCTTCTCCTACATGATGCACCTGGGCCAGCCTACCCAGTTCTGGCGGATGTTATTCAAGCCAAAAACATCCTGGATATCCCGCGGCTTTATCTTTATTTTCCTTTATGCGGGTTTCGCTATAATCGCCATCATCCTTGCCCAGTGGTTCCCGAGCGCTACCACCGCCATCGCTGTCTTCAAGATACTCGGCGGCGTCTTCGCTTTTGCCCAATCGATTTATACCGGCTTTGCCGTTAGCTATGTCAGCGCTATAAAACTCTGGAATTCGGCGATTTTACCCATCCTCTTTGTTGTCTGCGGCTTCTCCGGCGGATTAGCCATCTTGCTGGGCATCAGCATGGGAGGAGACCAGGTAGCAGCTATAGAAAACATAACCCGGATAACCTTAATTGCGTTCGCCGTTATCCTGATTGTTTATTTATGGAACACCACCTACAGCAGCACCGTGGCTAAAGATGCGGTGGCCAGGCTGTTGGGAGGCAATATTGCCGCAATTTTCTGGATTGGCGTGGTTGTTTTAGGCGTGGTAATTCCACTAACGATTTCCATCGTCACTTATTTTACCGACACCTCTTCAACGGCGCTGATTATTACAGCGGTGGTCACCGAAATCCTCGGGGGGTTATCGCTAAGGTATGTGATACTTAAGGGCGGTATATATATACCCCTCACCAGCGGCGAGTAAATAATCATAAAAACCATTACACTGCACGCGCTTAAAAAGGAGTTTGAGGATAATTATGGCCGATTTTAACAAAAGCGCTATTAAAGAAGATAAGTGGACATGGTCAACGTGTGGTCTTTGTTATGCCTGCTGCCCCATCAGAGTTCATACCATTAACGGCATTCCTGTAAGGATTGAGGGAAACCCCTATGCTTCTACCAGCAAGGGTTCCGTTTGCGCCAAGGGCGGCGGCGCGATGACCGTGGTGCATGACCCGAACCGTATTAACAAACCCTTAAAACGTACCAATCCGGAGAAGGGCATCGGCATAGACCCCGGATGGGTGGAGATTTCCTGGGAAGAAGCTCTAACCACGATTGCGGATAAACTCCGGGCAATTTATAAGGAGGATGGGCGGCAATTCAAAGTCAATGTTATGCCCAGCCAGGCATGTTTCGGCAATCCTTCACTCTGGGCATTTTCTTTCGCTTTCGGCAGTCCTAACGAATCGGCTGGAGCGGGTGGGATGTTATGCGGCAATGCTGCCCACTTCGTAGCCGGGCTGACCCACGGCTCGTGGTCGCATACCGCCGACCTGCAATACTGCAACTACGTCATACACTTTGGAGCCTCCAAGGGCCACGCCGCCGGCCATAGTTCCAACCAGATGATGCGCAGCATGGCAGATGCCAGGGCGCGCGGCATGAAGCAAATCGTTTTCGACCCGATGTGCAACTTCGTCGGCGCTAAAGCAACGCGCTGGGTGCCGATTATTCCGGGCACGGATATCGCCGTAATCATGTCGATGATAAATATCATCCTGAACGAGCTGAATATATGGGATGATGTTTTTATCAAGACCAAGACCAACGGGCCTTATCTCATTGGTCCGGACAAGCACTATATCCGAGACCCCAAGACGAAAAAACCATTGGTCTGGGATGCTAAAGATAAGAAAGCCAAGACCTGGGACGACCCGACGATTAAAGAGTTCGCCATCGAGGGCACTTATAATGTCAAAGGCGTAAAAGGCACCCCGGGCTTCCAGCTCCTTCGTGAACATGTTAAAAAATATACACCGGAATACGCGTCTAAACTAAGCTCGGTGCCGGTGGAAACCATACGCACTATCGCCAAAGAATTTGCCGCCGAGGCGCAGATAGGCAGCAACATCACTATAAAAGGTAAAGTATATCCCTTCCGCCCGGTTGCGGCTATAGGGTTCAGCGGATTAAATAATCACCGCAATGCCTTTAACAGCGTTTGCGGCGTCCATATGCTCAACATGATTGTGGGCGCCATGGACGTGCCAGGCGGCTGTGTGGGCTGGCCTACCCGCTGCTTCGGTTATGAAAAAACGGGACGCCCCCGTTACGAACCGACAGCCGACCCGATAGAAGGGATGCTGCACGCTGGATGGTGGTGGGGAGAAACGGGGCTGGGACAGCGGCTGCGCCATACCATGTGGCCGATACCTAATCCATCTTCGCCCGAAGACTCTCTTGGTTTAAGAAAATTATATACTTGGGTGAATGACTCGCCGTTCTTCTTCTCGAAAGACCATGAAGAAATACAGAAGAAAATAGGCCTGGATTATCAGGCAAAGGCTTGGATGAACTTCGGCAATAACATGATAATGTCTGCCGGCAACCTGGATAATATGTCCGATACCCTCAAGAAAATTCCGTTCTTCTTTACCTTCGACCTTTACCTCTCGGAAGTCACGGAATTTTGTGATATTGTCCTGCCCGATACCAGCTATCTGGAATCACTCTCGGCCAATGAAAACCTGCAGGTAGGTTTCAACGGCCCGGTTGGTATGAACGACTGGGCATACCATATCCGGCAGCCCGTCTGTAAAGTGCCTGGCGAAAGAAGGTCGTTCCCCGATGTCCTCCTTGAACTAGCCCAGAGAATTGACCCCAAATGTTATAAGGACTACGTTAACTTCTTAAACCTGAATTGGGCGCTGGAAGGCAAAAACAAAATGGACCCAGCTAAAAAATATAACTGGGAAGAAGTAAACGATAAAATCTGTAAGAACTTCTTCGGCGAAGACCATGACCTTAAATGGTTCAAGGAAAATGGCGGTGTGCGCTGGCCTAAAGACCCCGATGAGGTCTACTGGCGCTATGATTGCGCCGCCAGAGCTCCGATTTATTGGGAATTCGTCTTAACGATGGGTGAAAAAGCTAAAGAAATCGCCGAGCCGCGAGGCATCCATATGCAGTGGGAGCAATTCACGGCCCTGCCTACTTATTTTGCCACTGCCGCCCACTTGGAAAAAAATCCGGAATTCGATTTATACACGTTGATTTACCGGGACACTCTGCACACCGGCAGCGCCACGCAAATGCACCCCGAGCTTGACGCGCTGGGTCAGATGAATCCATATAGCTACTATATCAACATCAACGAAGATACGGGGAAGAAGAAAGGTCTTAAAAACGGGCAAATGATATGGGTGGAAACGTCAACCGGCAGGAAAATCAAGGGGCCGGTATCTCTTATCAAAGGTCTCCATCCACAAATGCTGGCGGTTGCCGGCATTGGAGGACACTGGTCTAAGTTTCTGCCTATCGCCAAAGGCAAAGGTGTGGCGTTCAATGACTTGCTGGAGATAGACAAAGACCATGTCGACCCGGTCAGCTTGAGCGCTGATGCTTGTTTGAAAGTTAAAATATATCCTGTTGAATAACCTGTTCCCCTAAAAATTAAGATAATCAATGGTGGGAGCATCACGATGCTCCCACCATTTTTTTATGCGTTGCAGGTTTTCTCCAGGTTTGATTCCATTAATTTTGTCGTATTTAAATCCTTCTGTATCCCTACACCCGACCTTACATTTACTAATATCAATAAAAATCTGGGCCGTAACATAAACGTAACGTGCCCGTAACTTTCACGTAATTTTCACCCACTAAAATATAGGCATCTAGACTTTTAAGGAGGGTTAAGGATGCCTATCAATACGGGTGATACCGCCTGGTTGCTGATGTCTTCAGCTTTAGTCATGTTGATGACGCCCGGACTGGCGTTGTTTTATGGCGGTATGGTGCGGCGGAAAAACATCCTCTCCACCATCATGATGTCTTTTGCTTGTCTGGGGCTGGTGGGACTGCTTTGGGTGCTTTATGGCTACAGTCTGAGCTTCGGTACTGACCATGCCGGGATTATCGGTGGTTTTAATTTCCTCGGCTTAAGTAACGTAGGGCAAGACCCATCCTCAATATATTCTACTACCACCCCCCACCTCGCTTTTATGATTTTCCAGGCGATGTTCGCCATCATCACCGTGGCTCTGTTTACCGGCGCCATTGTAGAAAGAGTCAAGTTCGGCTCATTGCTGGTCTTCTCGGTTCTCTGGCTGACCATCGTCTATCTGCCTACCGCCCACTGGGTCTGGGGCAGCGGCGGCTGGCTGGCTAAGCTCGGTGTACTCGATTTTGCCGGCGGCACGGTGGTGCATATTAATGCCGGTGTATCGGCGCTCGCGCTGGTGATGCTGCTGGGACGGCGCCGCGGTTTCCCTCAAGACTCTATGGAACCGAATAATATCCCCATGGTTGTACTGGGAGCCGGCTTGCTCTGGTTTGGCTGGTTCGGCTTTAATGCCGGCAGTGCACTAACGGCCGGCGGGCTGGCTTCCAGTGCCTTTGTCGCCACCAACACGGCAGCGGCAGCGGCGGCTTTCACCTGGATGATTATCAGCTGGATACATAAGCGCCCCACCGTTTTAGGCACGGTTACCGGTGCGGTCGTGGGGCTGGTCGCAATTACCCCCGCTGCCGGATACGTGACACCCCTGGCGGGTATTGCCATCGGCGCGATTGCCGCAATCATTTCCTACTACGGCATGGTGCTGTTGAAAATCAAGCGCGGCGTTGATGACTCTCTTGATGTGTTCGCCTGTCATGGTCTGGGCGGCATCTGGGGGGCTTTAGCCACCGGTATTTTCGCTACGGTATCAGTCAATTCCGCGGGCGCTGACGGAGTTATCATGGGCAACTGGATGCAGTTGCTGAAACAATTAGTCGGCGTCGTTTCGGTCGGCGGGTTTGCCTTCGTCATGACGCTCGGTCTCGGCAAGCTCGTGGATAAAGTGATGGGCTTAAGGGTAGGGCAAGTCGAGGAAATGGTCGGACTTGACATCTCGCAACACGGCGAACGGGCTTATGGAGGTTTTCTCCGATGAAAAAAATAGAAGCGATTATTCGTGAGGAAAGGCTGGATGCGGTTAAAAAAGCCCTGGAGGAAAAAAGCTACTTCGGCATGACCGTCAGCGAGGTCAGCGGACGCGGCAAACAAAAAGGTCTTTCGCTCCAGTGGCGGGTGGGGGAGTACCGCGTGGACCTGCTGCCCAAACTGAAAATTGAGCTGGTGGTGCTGGATGAAGATGTTGCGCCGGTCATCGACGCTATTGTGATGAATGCCCGTACCGGCGCCGCCGGCGACGGCAAGATATTTGTCCTGCCGGTGGAAATGGCGGTACGCGTCCGCACCGGCGATAGGAATGAGTCGGCTATCTAAAATGAAAAGAACGGACTATATAACATAGCATTCTTCAATTCATTTTTCTTTCTTTCACGCCGCAAGGCGTGGATAATAGGGGGGAGATGGCGGTCTCCCCTTTATTATTTTATTTTTTGACTATATTCGGCATAAACTTTTTTATTTTAACGTATGGTCTATACGCGCCAGCGGGGTTTATGATAAAATCTAATGGCTTAATAGCGTTTCAATCATGGATAAAAAAGCAATTTTAGTCCTGGCAGACGGTTCGGTACATCAGGGCTATGCTTTTGGCGGCTTGGGCGATGCTGTGGGCGAAGTCGTTTTTTGCACCAGCATGATTGGCTATCAGGAAATGCTCACCGACCCCTCTTATGCCGGCCAGATTCTCGTCCCCACCTATCCTCTCATTGGTAATTACGGCGTCAATGAACAGGACATAGAGTCTGCCAAGATAAGAGTTAGTGGGTTCGTCGTGAGGGAGCAATGCCTCCAACCCAGCCATTATCTGCAAAAAGAAACTATCCATCAATACCTTGAAAGAAATAGTACCCCCGGCATTTATGGACTGGATACCCGCTCCATTACCCGCCGGCTGCGCCTGCATGGTGTGATGATGGGTATCATTACCAGTAGTAAGACTCCAGAAAAAGCTCTGAAAGTCTTAAAACAGGCGCCCGACTACGGCTCCATCGATTTCGTGAAGCAGGTTACCACCGAAAAACAATATAAATGGCCAAGCGCAATTTCGCCAGCGAAGTATCACATTGTTGCCCTTGATTGCGGTTTAAAATACAATATTATCCGCATCCTTAACCGTCTGGGCTGTGATGTTACTGTAGTTCCTTGTACTGCTTCGGCTAAGGAAGTATCAGCTCTAAAGCCGGATGGCGTTCTCCTCTCACCGGGTCCCGGCGACCCCGAGCTGCTGGACTATATCGTGGCTGAGATCAAACAGCTTATTGATAAACAGCCGATTATGGGCATCTGCCTGGGCAACCAGGTAATCGCCCGCGCTTTTGGTGGACGCAACTATAAGTTGAAGTTCGGTCATCGCGGCGGCAACCATCCCGTGCGTGAGTTGGCTACCGGCCGGGTTTATATCACCGCGCAGAATCATGGCTATGCCGTAGATGCCGCTACCCTCAAGGACGGATTGGAAGTAACCCATATCAATCTGAACGACGGCACGGTCGAAGGCTTACGGCATAAAGAGCTGCCTATCTTCGCCATCCAGTACCACTCCGAGGCTTCACCCGGTCCCTGGGACAGCACCTATTTGTTTGACAGGTTTATTGAAATGATAAAAAAGTCGAAAGAGAAACAATCTTGAAGCCATCAAAAGTATTAATCATCGGTTCCGGCCCCATCATCATCGGGCAGGCGGCGGAGTTCGATTATGCCGGCACGCAGGCGTGTAAAGCCATGCGCGAAGAAGGTATTATTTCCGTCCTGGTTAATTCTAACCCGGCGACCATTATGACCGATGAAGGCATCGCTGATATTGTTTATATCGAACCTCTGAATCTGGATACATTAACGCGTATCATTGAAAAAGAGCGTCCGGACGGCTTGCTGCCGACGCTCGGCGGGCAGACTGGACTTAACCTGGCGGTAGAGCTGGCTGATGCCGGTGTTCTGGATAAATATAATGTCAAAAGCCTGGGTACGCCCATCCAGACTATCCGGCAGGCGGAAGACCGCGAGCTTTTTAAGGAGCTTTTAATCAGCATCGGCGAGCCTGTTCCGGACAGCCAGAGCGTCAACACTATTGAAGAAGCGCGTAAAGCCGCCAGAAATATTGGCCTCCCTCTCATCATCCGTCCCGCTTTTACGCTGGGCGGCACCGGCAGCGGCGTGGCGATGAATCTGGAGGAATTGGAGGTGGCGGTATCTAAAGGATTAGCCACCAGCCCTATTCACCAGGTATTGCTGGAAAAGTCCGTCGCCGGCTGGAAAGAAATTGAATATGAGGTTATGCGTGACGGCGCAGATAACTGCATCACCGTCTGCAATATGGAAAACTTCGACCCCATGGGCGTGCATACCGGCGATAGTATCGTCATTGCCCCCAGCCAGACCCTCACCAACAAAGAGTATCAGATGCTGCGTTCGGCAAGCCTTAAGATTATCCGCGCGCTGGGCATCGAAGGCGGCTGTAATATCCAGTTTGCGCTGGACCCTAAGAGCGAGAACTATTATGTTATTGAAGTGAATCCCCGTGTCAGCCGCTCCTCCGCCCTCGCCAGTAAAGCCACCGGCTATCCTATCGCCCGCGTCGCTTCCAAAATAGCCGTCGGCAAGAGGCTGGACGAAATCCCCAATCAGGTCACGGGCAAGACGATGGCTTGTTTTGAGCCGGCGCTGGACTATGTGGTCGTTAAGATTCCCCGCTGGCCCTTTGATAAATTCGCCGATAGCAATCCTACCCTCGGCACCCAGATGAAGGCTACCGGCGAGGTCATGGCGATTGACCGCTGCTTTGAAGCCGCCCTGCAGAAAGCCGTGCGCTCCCTGGAATTTAATAAACGCTCGCTCCTCTGGGAAAATCCGGACTGGAAATTAGCCGACGATATCCACTCGTATCCCCTTTTCGCTAACGAGATGAGAATCTGGGCGATTATGGCGGCTTTAAGAAGAGGCATTACCCCCGAAGCTATCGCGGAACACACGAAGATAGATGTCTGGTTTATCGATAAAATGCAGAACATCGTTGCCATGGAAAAGACGCTTAAGTCGGTAAAGATGACGGCGGAATTAATGCGGGATGCCAAGCGGCTCGGTTTTATCGATGAGCAGATAGCCGCTTTAACCAAACAGTCTTTTGACCAGGTCAGGCAACTGCGGCAAAGCTGGAATATCTACCCCGTGTATAAGATGGTGGATACCTGCGCTGCCGAGTTCGATGCCGCCACGCCTTATTATTACAGCGCTTACGAATTAGAAGACGAAGCCCAGCCGACGCAGAATAAAAAGGTCATCGTCGTGGGCAGCGGTCCTATCCGTATCGGGCAGGGCATCGAGTTCGATTACTGCTGTGTTCACGCCGCCTTCGCTTTAAGAGACGAGGGCTACGAAACCCTGATGATTAACTGCAATCCGGAAACGGTTTCTACCGATTTTGATACTTCCAATAAACTCTACTTTGAACCGCTGACTGTGGAAGATGTCCTGAATATATATGAAAGAGAAAAACCGCTGGGAATTATCGTGCAGTTCGGCGGTCAGACGCCGCTGAATATTTCGGCAGAACTAGAAAAATACGGAGTTAAAATACTGGGCACGTCCGTTAACTCGATAGACATCGCCTCGGATAGGGGGCGCTTTGGCGAAGTGATGAAGAAGCACGGCATCCCGCAACCGGAATCCGGCACAGCCTATAGCCTCGATGAAGCGCTGGTGGTTTCGCGGCGTATCGGCTATCCGCTTATCGTGCGGCCATCTTATGTTCTCGGCGGGCGCGGCATGGAAATTATCCATGATGAAGAAGAGCT
>Ga0184636_1000195_pt1 | contig 14865 bp, 12 predicted proteins | sample PLM3_60_b2_FD_133164 | JGI IMG/M metagenome (GOLD analysis project Ga0184636, IMG submission 133164) | Groundwater sediment microbial communities from an aquifer in East River, Colorado, USA - PLM4_90_b2 | ecosystem: Environmental > Terrestrial > Soil > Riparian zone | place: USA: East River... | reverse complement strand
TGGGCTAATAAGAATGGAAAACTGCTGGAGTTTGAAACCGTTAATGAGAATATTGAAAATGGCAGGAGACTATTTACCATTGCAGCAGTAGTTGAAGGAGAAATAATTGCTGAAGGGAAAGCTTTCAATAAGAAAGACGCCAGCCAGATAGCCGCTCAAATAGCTGTTGAAAAGCTGGGTATTGGTAAAGACACGGAAGAGCTCGACTAAATGCTCAGTTTTATTGTATTTCCCCTCTTCGAAATAGTAAAGTAAGCTCCCGAAACCAGGGTAAACAACCTATTCTACTCTCGTAGATTTCATATTCTTTTTTATTTTCAAAAATCATTTTTTCTTCCTCCTACAAATGTCTTATTAAGGTCTTAGAAACCACTAAGAGTCTTTCTTATAAATTTCTCTAAAAAACTTTAGTGGGAAGCGGGTTTGTTATCAACCTTTTAGATCATTTTCGTAAAATTACCTTGCAGTAAATACGAGGAATAATTCGGAAAACACTTGCAGGAACGAAAAATCGCTATTATGTTTGCACTCGCTCTTTCAAACAAACAAGTAGTTACCCTAAGTAAAAAGTTTGCTTGATCGAGTTACCCTAAAAATTTAATAATCCGTAATTATGAAACAGTTCTACACTACCCTCAAATTTTCTATTAGCCTTATAGTTTTATTGTTTTCCATTTCAGGTGTAAAAGCTCAAACAACTTCTCACACAACGAGTACTCCTTCATGGACGACAGTAGCAACAATAGGATCTACTTCCAGCGCTTCCTTTACATGGACTAACACAACAACAGGCGGTCAATTCCAAAAAGGTAATACCACTACAGTTGTTTCTCCCATTTTGCAATACCAGGATTTTGCTGGCCACTCTGAGGTTAATATAGCTTATGACCTCCATGCAACTTCGGCTTCTTCTACTGTAGGCAGCTATACAATGACTGTGATCTGGGGTTCAGGCGGTTCAAACCAGGTTTCTGCAACTGGTATTAATTTCAACATCGCCAGCGGTAGCACACCAACCCGTCACAACTTTACAATTTCCGGCATCAGCCTCCCTGGCAACGGAACTCCTTTCCAGGTTAAACTGGCTCTTACTATTGCTTCAGGTGAAAGAGATGTGAACTCTTCAAACTTTAAATCTGATGCAGGACTGGCAGGTTCCGGAACAGTTTTGGCCGTACAAATGAATTCATTCAATGCAAACCGCGGCAATAACAATGTTACCATCAACTGGGCTACGAGTTATGAGAATAACAATCGTGGATTTGAGATCCAGAGACGTTATAGCAATCAAACTGATTTTGAAACTGTGGCTTTCGTGAATTCAAAAGCAACTAATGGTAACAGCACAACGCCCAACAGCTATAATTATGTTGATGTGAACAATGCTACCGCGGTTAGCTACTACAGGATCAGGCAGCTGAACAATGATGGTACTGCAAAATTTTCATTGATCCGCCAGGTTGATGGCAGCAAAACTAAAGCGCAGACCATGGTTTATCCTAACCCTGCAGTGAATGGCAACACAAACCTTGTGTTTGCAACAAATGATTCAAGAAACATCCAGGTTAGTGATATGAGCGGCCACGTTGTAAAAAGTTGGAATAATTATAACTACCAGGAATTGGAAATTTCAAACTTAACAACCGGAGTTTATTTTCTGCAGATCAATACAGCTGAAACCGGCGAGAAAGAAACACACCGAATAGTAGTTGCAAAATAATTCTCATGTGCAAAACAAAAGGGCCGTTGCAATAGGCGGCCTTTACTTCAAAAAAAATTGTTTAAAAATATCAAACTTGGACGGTTTGAGGACATACCCCGCAGAGATGCGGGGTTTTTATTTTACCTGCTGGCAAAGCTCAACAAGAATTCCATTGCAGCTTTTTGGATGAAGAAAACAAACCAGCTTATTATCAGCGCCTTTTTTAGGCACATCATTCAGGAAAATAAAACCTTCATTTTTTAATCGCTCTATTTCAGTTGGCAGATCTTCTACTTCAAATGCCAGGTGATGAATGCCTTCGCCTTTTTTCTCAAGGAACTTTCCAATCGGCCCCTCGTCATCAGTTGACTCAAGCAATTCGATCTTGGTTTCGCCTTTCTGGAAAAAAGCAGTATTTACTTTTTCAGTTTCTACGTTTTCAGTCTTGTAGCATGTAGCAGATAGCAGCTTTTCAAAAAGTGGAATAGAATCAGTTAATGATCTTACCGCGATGCCTATATGTTCAACTTTTTGCATGATATTCTTAGCTGTTTAACCGTGTATAGGCTGTGACGCTTTTGCTTAAGGATGAAAAGAAACCGGAACACTTCGGCTTCGCTCAGTGCAAGCTCCGCGTCGCAACGATGATCAATCAGGGGGTGAAAGACGGTATTTAGATTTTCACCATCCTTATGACCGTCTAAAATTAGCATATCATGATCATTCGGCCTTTTATATGCCCTGAGTTTAGAGTAATTTTGCATGACCATGCTGAAACTTCCGATTTACCTTGATTATAATGCTACCACGCCTTGCGACCCAAGGGTGGTGGAGACCATGCTGCCTTATTTCACTGAAAATTTTGGGAATGCAGCCAGTAGCAGCCATTTTTTCGGATGGCGGGCTGCAGAGGCAGTGGCCATTGCCAGGGAACAGGTGGCAAGGCTCATCGGCGCTGAGACAAACGAAATCATTTTCTCTTCAGGGGCCACTGAATCAGACAATCTTGCCTTGAAAGGTGTAGTGGAAACATTTGCCGGCAAAGGAGACCTGCCTGCCGGACAGGCAGGTCATATCATCACCAGCAATATTGAACACAAAGCCGTACTGGATGCCTGCAAGCACCTGGAAAAACAAGGCGTTGAAATTACTTATCTAAAAGTGGATAATGATGGTTTGATAGATCTTGATGAACTGCGAAAGGCATTCCGTCCAACAACTATCCTTGTTGCGATCATGTACGCAAATAACGAGATAGGCACTATAATGCCGATGAAAGAAATCAGTGCCATGGCAAAAGAAAAAGGAGTATTTGTTTTTACAGATGCGACGCAGGCTGTTGGAAAAATTCCGGTTGACGTCAACAAAGATGGAATCGACCTGATGGCTTTTAGTTCACACAAGATGTATGGGCCGAAAGGAGTGGGAGCTTTATACGTGCGAAGAAAAGATCCAAGAGTAAAATTGGCAGCACAAATTGATGGAGGCGGGCATGAGAGAGGAATGCGTAGTGGCACTTTGAATGTGCCTGGAATTGTGGGTTTTGGAAAAGCCTGCGAGATCTGTATGACCGAAATGAAGGAGCATAGTGAACGGATCCAAACCCTGCGGAATAAATTGGAAGAGGCACTGTTAAACATTGAAGAAACGCAGTTGAATGGAAGCAAGGAAAGCCGGCTACCTCATGTGGCTAATATTGGGTTCAAATATGTAAATGGTGAGGCGTTGATCGGCGGGCTAACAAATATTGCAGTCTCTTCAACATCGGCCTGCAGTTCTGCATCAATGCAACCTTCGCATGTGCTGAAAGCTCTTGGTTTGAGCGACGAATTGGTGAACAGCTCATTGCGATTTAGTTTGGGCCGCTTTACCACGGAAGAAGAAATTGATTATACAATTGAGCAAGTGACAAATACAATAAACAAGTTAAGAGAGTTCAATCCCTTAACTTTAAAAAAATAAAAATGGTAGCCACAGAAAACGGTATATATATAACAGACAAAGCAAAACAAAAAGTATTAGAACTGTTACAGGAAGCCGGTCATGGTAATGATCCTTCATATTTCGTGAGAGTAGGTGTTGCAGGTGGTGGCTGTTCAGGATTAAGCTATAAACTTGACTTTGACAATGAGCGAAAACCTACTGACCAGGTTTTTGAAAATAATGGAATGACTATCGTAACTGACCTTAAGAGCTTTTTATACCTGGTCAATACAACACTTGATTTTTCTGATGGATTAAATGGCAAAGGATTTCATTTCATTAATCCGAATGCCAGCAGAACCTGCGCCTGTGGTGAAAGCTTCGCAGTTTAGAATTATTCTATCACAAACGATCGCTTGAAAAATTCATGTTTGTTGTAAAGCACAAGCCAGAATAATCCTTTTGAGAGTTTTTCAGGCAGTGGTATGGTAATGTAATTATCGTTACCATCATGTTCAATTTTTTGGGCAGCAAGCCGGGAGCCGTCGGAATTGTATACATCCACCGCGTACGTTCCTTTTACCATGGCAGTCATCCGGAAACGAAGATTCCGGTAAACTGGATTAGGATAAATAGTAATTATATTTTCAACCCTGCCAACATAGATCCTTCTATCAATGCTATAATTGTGTTTGCCGCTTCCAATGGCGAGGATGCGATAAAAATTTACACCTGCAAAAGGAACATCGTCCACATAGGAATAGCTGAGACCGTTGATGTATATCGTATCAAGTATCTGCCATTGTACACCATTATGACTTTTTTCCAGAAGACAGTATTGCAGATCAGGAACGACCTGCTCAATGCTCCAGTCAACGAAAATTTTTTTGCCGTCGGTTTTTAAAGAAAAGCCGGTGAACTGAACATTAAGCGGAGTGGTTATGAAAATGTTCGCTTTAAAATAACCAGCCCCGTTTTTTAGAAAGACAGAAGGCAGGCCATCGCAGTTTGATGTTGATACCTGGGAACCATCAGCCGCATAGTAAATTTCAAATGTGTAGCTGCCTGTATCAAGATCTTTGATGAGGTTAAAATTGGTAGTGTTGTTTTGCCAAAGTTGATTTTGGAAACCCGGTCCTGCGCCATTGATATTGGAACCGAGTTCGCAGGCAAGCTCATTAAAAGCCGGCGGTGTTGAATTGGAACGATATACCCGGTAAAACAAAAAGCCTCCGCAGACATTGCTGGTGGAAAGATTCTTAAATGTTTTTACAAATGCAGCCGTAAGATTTAGTTTTTGCCCCTTTGCTTTTGTAAATATTCTGCCCTGTAAACTGTTGAAGCTTTCTGTATAGAATGTGCCATCAATAGATAGGCCGCCTTCATAAATGCCGAGATTTTGCCCCTGGGCAGTTGAAAACTGGCAGCAATAGCCGATAAAAAATATAAATACTGCTTTCCGCACTTCAGGAAGTTTAGGACGTCTTTTATAAAACGAAGCTAGTTAGAGATGAGTTGCTTAGATTTTAACAGGAAGGATTTGAATACCTATATAAATATAATGAGTTTGGTGTTATTTTGCAGCGACTTCATCAGAAATTTTATGTGGGCAGTTTGTAAAAAAGAACTCAGGCAATTCTTCAGCAGTCTAACAGGCTATATTGCTATCGTAGTTTTCCTTTTGGTGAATGGTTTAATGCTGTTTGTTTTTGACAATAATATTTTTGATTTCGGCTGGGCTACTCTCGAAAGATTCTTTCAGCTTGCTCCATGGATCTTATTATTGCTGATCCCCGCCATTACCATGCGCAGCTTTGCAGATGAATTTAAGGCGGGGACTTATGAAATTTTACAGACAAAACCGCTAACTCGCAGCCAGGTGGTTGCGGGAAAATATTTTGGAAGCCTGGTGGTTGTGTTGATCGCTGTACTGCCAACGCTGATCTATATTTTTTCAATTCAAAAATTATCTTCTACAGGCGGAATTGATACCGGTGCAACTTTCGGCTCTTATATCGGGCTGATCTTCCTGGCTTCAGTTTTTACTGCGATTGGTATTTGCTCCAGCAGCTTCACCAGTAATTCTGTAGTTGCATTTATTGTGAGTTTGATCGGGTGTGCATTGCTTTATTATGGATTCAGTGCTATTAGTCGATTGCCTTCTTTAGCAACAGGTGCAGACTATTATATAGCAATGACAGGGATCGATTTTCATTATCAAAGTATCAGTCGTGGCAAGATCGACAGTCGTGATGTGATCTATTTTCTGAGTTTGATCTTTTTATTTCTCGCCATCACCAACCACAACCTGTTAAAACGCTAACCCATGAAAAAAATACTTGCTTCAAAATTCTGGTGGGTTGCGTTGCTGGTCATTGTTGTAATTATTAACCTTCTTGCTTCTGCTTATCATTCAAGAATTGATCTCACCAAAGAAAAAAGATATACACTTAGCAATTCAACAAAAGAGCTCATAAAAAATTTAAATGAACAGGCCGTTATTGAAGTTTTCTTCAAGGGAAATTATCCCGCCGGCTTCAAAAAAATTGTGAACAGCGTTGAGGAATTTTTGCAAAATCTTCGTGATTACTCCAATGGCAAGATCAAAGTTGTTTTCACTGATCCTTTGAAAGAGCTTGATGATTCATCTGCTGATTATTTTAAAGATTCGATCAAGCATTTTTACGATATCTCTCCTTATACGCTCCAGGCACCGGCAAAAGTGGGAGATGAGCAGGTGATTAAAGAAGTGATACCCGGAGCGGTGATCCATTACCGGGATAAAACAGTAGGTGTAAATCTATTTAAAGGAGTCAAAGCATACGGAACCGAGCAGGAACAACTTGCAGCTTTTTATAACAATGTAGAAGCTACGCTTGAATACAAATTTGCAGATGCCATTCAAAAGATCAGTTCGGAAGAAAAACCTAAAGTCGCCTATTTGCTTGGTAATGGAGAAGCTTTTGGATTTAATATTAATGATGCCTTCCGCACACTCAGGCGGGAGTATATTTCTGACACCTTTAATCTGAAACTGGCACCTTACATTCCTTCAGAGATAAATGCCATCGTGATCATTAAGCCAACAATTCCATTTACAGACGAAGACAAGCTGAAGATCGATCAGTATGTAATGAATGGCGGAAAAGTTTTTTGGATGATTGACAACATGTATGCTGAATTTGACAGTCTCGCTAAATCGGGAGGGTTTGTCGCATTTGACAGGGGATTGAATCTTGAAGATATTCTTTTTCGTTACGGCGCCCGTTTAAACCAAAACCTGTTGCAGGATATGCAATGCGATAAGCTGCCGCAGATGAACGATAACCAGCAAACCCGTGTTGTTGACTGGCCTTTTTTTCCTATTCTTGACGGAACAAATCATCCAATCACTAAAAATCTTGATGGAGTCAGAGCAATGTTTCCCAACACACTCGACACAGTTAAAGTAGAGGGTATTAAGAAAACTTTTTTATTACGATCCTCGGCTAATGCCAGGGTGCTTCAGGCGCCGGCTAAAGTTGATTTTGAGTTTTTGCAAATTGCTCCTGATATTAAACAATTCACTGTTCACGATACCGCAGTTGCAGTTTTGCTTGAAGGAAAATTTAAATCACTTTATACCGGCCGCATGCCAAAAAGCTTTGTGGATACAATGGCGAAATATAACAGGCCTGTAAAAACTATTTGTGATGGGGATAATAAAATGATCGTCGTGGCTGACGGAGATATTGCAATGAACCCGGTGAGCCAGCAGAAGGGGCCTTTATCAATGGGAGCTAATCTTTATTTCCAAGACCTGACCTACGCTAACAAGGATTTCTTTACCAACTCCCTGGAGTATCTTGTTAATCCTTCAAATCTTTTAGAAATGAGATCAAAAGAATATACTCTTCGCCTGCTTGATCTTAAAAAAGTTCAGGAACAAAAAACCACCTGGCAACTAATCGATATCGCTTTACCAATTTTGCTAATCATTATTTTTGGTTTTGCTTATCAGCAGGTCAGAAAGAAAAAATATACTTCATAGGTTCATCCGCGCTTCAAGACCGGCTTGTGTCTAAGCCTTCTTCCGGTATCTTTGCTTCGGTTTTGCCGATAAAATTCTAAAAACGTTAATGACTACAGTTCAACTCACTTATCTTGTATTCGGCATTGTATTATTGTTTGCAATCACTTTTGATCTTGGCTTATTAAGCAAACGTTCAACAATTATCAGCATTAAGAAAGCGCTGTTGCAAACTTTATTCTGGGTTGGCCTTGCTTTTGGTTTCGGTGTTTTTTTATGGTTCAATGAAGGAAAGATTTCTTCCCTCGAATACATCAGCGCTTACCTGATGGAGTGGAGCCTGAGTATTGACAACATCTTTGTTTTTATTTTGATCTTTACATTTTTCAGGATCCACGCAGATCATATAGCCCGGGCGCTGCTGATCGGTATCTTAATGGCCATCGTTTTTCGTATAATATTTATTGCTGTCGGTGTTGTACTTGTGGAAAGATTTGAATGGCTGTTGTACCTATTCGGCGCATTCCTGGTTTATACAGGTATAAAGATCTTTGCAGTGAGACAAGAAGAAGAGTACGATCCTGGAAAAAATCCCGTTTATAAATTTATTAATCGTTTCTTCCCCATAATCCATGAAGATGTGAGCGGAAAACTTACGGTAAAAAAAAACGGGAAAAGATTTTATACCAATTTGTTCCTTGTTATAGTCATGCTTGCAACAACCGATATCGTTTTTGCATTGGACAGCATACCCGCGGTATTTGCGATCGTAACCGATTCACCCAATAAGCAACTGATAATTTATACCAGCAATATATTTGCAGTGCTTGGTCTCAGATCTTTATTCTTTTTGTTACAGGGTGCGGTGAACCAGTTTCAATATCTCCAACAGGGCATTGCTGTTGTATTGATATTCATAGGAATTAAAATGCTCGTGGAGATCGTTCATATTCATGTGCCCGTATGGATATCCCTGATGGTAATTGTTGTTTGCCTCTTCGGATCAATTTTGTTTTCTATTCAAATGACAGAAAAAGATGACGAGGAATGAGTTATACTGTCAAAAATATTTGCTCCATACTGCAGGGAAAATTCCTGCAATTCAATAGTGATGATCAATTAGGACATTTGCTTACAGACAGTCGTAAAATTTTCTCCGCTTCTTCTTCATTATTTTTTGCATTAAAAGGTCCCCGCCGTGATGGGCAGGAATTTATAGCTGAGCTGTTTGGAAAAGGAATTCGAAATTTTGTTGTCAGCAATGAGGTGGATGTAACCGTTTTTCCGGCAGCAAATTTTATTTTGGTGAATGATGCTTTGGAGGCTTTGCAAATGTTGGCGGCGCATCACCGCAAACAATTTAATATTCCCGTAATAGGTATAACCGGAAGCAATGGAAAAACAGTGGTAAAAGAGTGGCTTTACCAGTTGCTGCATGAAAGGTTCAATATTGTTCGCAGCCCTAAAAGTTATAATTCTCAAATTGGAGTGCCGCTGAGCGTATGGCAGATGAATTCATCTCATAACCTGGCAATACTTGAAGCGGGAATTTCCCAGGTGGGGGAGATGAAGAAGTTAGCAAAGATCATTCAGCCAACAATCGGGGTTCTTACAAATATTGGTGAAGCCCACAACGAAGGATTTGCAAACATGGAGGAAAAGCTAAACGAAAAGCTCAGCCTTTTTGATAAGCCGGAAGTCAAAGTGATTTATTGTTCCGATAACAGGATGATCAGCCAGGCGGTGGTTCATTTTCCATTTGTAAAATATGAATGGGGGAGGGCTGAAAACACCTGGCTTCGGATCATTCAAGTTGAAAAGCATAACCAGTTTTCTCACATAACTGTTGGTTTTCAAACTTCAAATTTCAGTTTTCGAATTCCTTTTACAGATGATGCATCGATTGAAAACGCAATTCATTGCTGCGCTGTTTTGCTTTTGCTGAATATTGATCCTGACCATATCGTTAAGAAAATGGAAGAACTATTGCCGGTAGATATGCGGCTGGAGTTAAAAAAAGGAATTAATCATTGCACCATTATCAATGATAGCTACAGCGCCGATCTTAGTTCTTTAACCATCGCATTGAATTTTTTGGTTCAGCAAAGCAGTGACTCCGGGCGAACGGTTATTCTTTCAGATTTTTTTCAGACAGGGCAAAATGACCAGTCACTTTATCATGAGATCGCAAAATTGCTTCTCCATTATGAGGTAAATCGTGTTATCGGTATCGGCGAACATATCAGCAAGCATTTAAGATTTGATCCCAATGCTCCACAACAAAAGATAGAGTTACACTTATATCGTTCAGTTGACGAATTCATCAATCAATTTCTTTTTTCGCATTTCAAAGAAGAAACCATTTTAGTAAAAGGAGCAAGGTTCTTTGAGTTTGAAAAAATTGTTCACCGGCTCGAGGACAAAGTTCATCAAACAGTTTTGGAAATTAATCTCAATGCAATTGTTCATAACGTGAATGAGTATCAAAAGCTTTTAAAACCATCAACAAAACTGATGGCCATGGTAAAAGCTTTTGCTTATGGAAGTGGCGGCGCTGAAATTGCCGGAATCCTCCAGTTCCACAAAATTGATTATTTAGGCGTGGCTTATGCAGATGAAGGAGTGGAATTGAGGAAGGCCGGGATCCAGTTGCCGATCATGGTCATGAATCCGGAAGAGTCAACGTTTGATGCTATCGTTGAAAATAATTTAGAGCCGGATATTTATTCTTTTGAATTATTACATCAATTCAATGCTTATCTCAACCGGTCAGCCATTCAGCAATTTCCAGTGCATATCGAAATTGAAACTGGTATGAATCGCCTGGGTTTTGATGTTGAAGATGTAAAAAAGCTCAGCGATATTCTGAATCAAACCGTCACCATAAAAATTCAATCTGTGTTTACTCATCTTGCCGCAAGTGAAGATCCTTCACAGGATGATTTCACTATGCAGCAAATGGAAAAATTTGAGATGGCAACAGGAGCATTACAAAAATTAATTGGATACAGGTTTTTAAAACATATTGCCAATTCAGCTGCTATCAGCCGGCTTCCTCAACTGCAAATGGATATGGTGCGTTTGGGGATCGGCATGTATGGCGTTGATATATCCGGGGATATGGAACTGCAGCCGGTGGCAACATTAAAATCAACAGTTGCGCAGGTAAAGCATGTGAAAACAGGCGAATCGGTGAGCTATAATAGAAAAGGAATTGTTCATAAAGATTCGATCATTGCCACAGTTAGAATTGGATATGCCGATGGTTATCCGCGGCGATTGGGAAATGGTCCCAAAGGCCCGGGAGGAAAAATGCTGGTGAGGGAACAACTGGCTCCCGTGATCGGTGCTGTTTGCATGGATATGACGATGATCGATGTGACCAGTATTCCCGGAGTGAGCGAAGGAGATGAAGTGATCGTGTTTGGAAAAGAATTGACAATAGAATCAGTTGCCGAATCAGCTCAAACCATTCCGTATGAGATCATGACCGGCATTTCTCAAAGGGTGAAAAGAGTTTATTACCAGGAGTGAGTCAATAAGTCAAATAGGTCAAATGGGTCACATAAGTCATATGGGTCATATAGGTTATAAACGATACATGCTGTCAACAAGAAACTATATGACATTTATGACTTCTATGACTTTTATGACTTCCATGACCCATTTGACTGCATGACCTCTTTCACTTTGCCTATATTTGCCCACTAAATTCAATTCGTGAAGGCTAGAACTGTTGCATTAATAATTATAATCATACTGTTGGTTGATCAAGGACTGAAAATTTGGATCAAAACGAGCTATTCCACGGGCCATGTGGCGAATGTTCTCGGCTCTAAATTCCAGCTTTATTTTGTTGAAAATTCCGGCATGGCCTGGGGTTGGAAATTTGGAAATGAATGGGGAAAAATCTTTCTAACACTTTTTCGCCTTGCCGCTGTGATCTTCGGAACCTGGTATTTGGGACGCATCGTAAAACAGAAATACCACAGGGGTTTTATCGTTTGCGCTGCTCTTATTTATGCCGGCGCTTTAGGTAATTTAATAGATAGCATGTTTTACGGGATCATTTTCGATAAGGGCATGCATTATGATCCTTTGCTGCAGGATTTTGTTGGCTATGGTGGAACAGCATCCCTGGCCTCTCATAACGGGTACAGCTCATTTCTTCACGGCAGCGTAGTGGATATGCTTTATTTTCCTATCGTTAATTCACATTTTCCTTCATGGATGCCTGTTATCGGCGGAAGGGCTTTTGAGTTTTTCAGCCCGATCTTCAATATTGCTGATGCGTCAATCTCCGTTGGGGTCATCACTCTTTTACTATTTCAGAAGCGATTTTTTAAACGATATCGCAATACAACAGTCCATCCTACCGTTGAAACTAATACGGAGGTTAGCGACAAAATGCAGATTTCCTGATTGCCATTTAATCTGATGATAATCAAAAAACTTTCTTACCGAAATACCATTATGCCAACGGTTTATCTTTATAAAAATGGTATTTTGCAATCCCCAATTCAAACAAAATGAAAACATTTAAAATCCTGTTGTGTGTTTTTGCTGCTGCTGCAATCATTTTAGCCTGCCAAAAAGAAAAGAGTCACGAGACTGGCGGTGGCGGAACAGCTTCTGATGGCAGTTTGCAGGGCGCCGGAGGCTTGTGTCAAAGCAGTACTATCGGTGGCGTTTACCAAAAAGACACGACCCTTACTTCGTTAAACTATGTAGATGTGCAGGTAACGGTTAATACTCCCGGAAGTTATTTGGTCTATTCAGACACTGCGAACGGAATGTGGTTCAGGGCATCCGGCAATTTTACCACTGCAGGAGTTCAAACAGTTCGTTTACCAGGTTTTGGAAAACCGATCGCTATAGGAACAAATAGTTTCAATGTTTTTTATGATAGCACACAATGTAGTTTCAGCATTACGACAATTGCAGGTGTAGGTGCTGCTGTATATGGTTTATCGGGTGCCGGGTCAACCTGTGTAAATGCAAGTTTCCAGGGTACTTACACTGCAGGAGTTGCAACAAACGCCAGCAATACCCTGACTGTTGAAGTAAATGTAACAACGATAGGAACTTATTCGATGACGGCAACAGCAGGCGGTATTACATTTACTAAATCAGGAGCCTTCTCTGCAACGGGCATTCAAACTGTTATATTAACTGCAAGCGGTACACCAACCGCTGCCGGAACAGTTACATTTCCTGTAGTTGCAGGAACATCTACATGCAGCAAAGATCTTACTGTAAATAGCGGAAGCAGCGCAGCAGTATATACATTAACCGGAACACCTGGAGCTTGCGGGAGCTTTACTCCCCAGGGAACGTATACACAAGGAGTAGCACTCACTGCTGCAAACACAGTAACGGTTCAAGTGAATGTAACAACTCTTGGTTCTTATTCTCTCAGCACTAATACTATGAACGGAGTTTCATTTGCGGCGTCAGGCACTTTTACCACTTTAGGTGTGCAGACAGTAGTGATGACCAATAACCTGGCAACACCTCCTGGATCAGGGGCGTTCACATATACTGTAACCGGCGCTTCTACAACTTGCACTTTTAGTTTGACCTATATAGCATCTGTGATAGATTATTTCCCGAGAACAACAAACAGCAACTGGAGTTATGAAGTTGATGATGACCCCCTGGATTCATTACTAGGCTGGGTGATTCCACAAACTCTTTCTGCAAATTCAAACACGTTTAATATTTTCATGGCCGAATACAACTCTATTGTCGATACGTTTGGTTACTACAGGAAATCGGGGAATGATTATTATCATTGGGTCAACATGGCCGATTACTTATTTTTTGATAATGACCAATGGGTCGAATTGAATTTTCTGAAAGATAACCAGGCAGTAAATTTCACCTGGAATAGCAATCCGTTTACAGGAACCATTTCAGGAGCCCCGATCACCGTTAGAATTCAATGGACAATAACACAACAAAATGGTACAACGAGCCTGACAACTTCTACCGGGACAGCCAGCTACCCCAATACTATAATTGTTGAAGAAAAATATCAATGGCTGAACGGCACTACCTGGCAGGATGCTACTTCGTCCTTTGGTTATTATAAAGATTATTATTCAAGACATGTTGGCTGGGTAAAAGAAGACATTTACGACCAGACCGGGACATTTTCAGATCAGTTCGAATTGCGTCGCTACCAGATCTACTAAAAGAAAAAAATTTCAGCTAAATGAAAAAGTCTCCTAACAATGAAGGAGACTTTTTCTTTTTACTCAAGGTTGTTTGTTATTCGTAGCTGTTGAACCAGTTAATATCGGTTGGCAGGTTATTATCAGCCTGCTTTAATTTCTTTATTCCCATGATCTTTCCAGGATAAGGGTTTATCATCGGCATAACTCTTAGCCTGCTGATGATCTTTTTTGGAGTTGCATTATTTTGTTCTGCTGAATGTGAACGGGGCCTGATCGCTTTTAACGGATAGGCAGAAAAGTAAGGCTTGGTTTTTAAACTACTTTTCATGGTTACAGATTTTGCGGGTTCAGTTTTCATAGATATTGGAACAACAAAATAGAAAGAATATGTCGATCCCGCCAATCCTTTAACAAGGAAAAAACAAATACGGAAAATTTCTACTTGGATATCCTTAGTAAGATTACGATGAGGATGTTCCGTAGTTGATTATTGAGCATTGAACACTGAATATTGAGCATTTTATTCGGCAGAAATGCTCAATCCTCAACAATCAATGTTCAATATTCAATGAAAAATCCTAGGGTTAAATCTTTCCAACCATTTTTTCAGGCACCACCCATTGATCAAACTCTTCAGGAGTGACATATCCGAGCTTTACAGCCATTTCTTTGAGGGTTGTTCCTTCTTTATGGGCTTTCTGGGCAATTTCTGCGGCCTTGTAATAGCCAATCTTTGTATTGAGAGCGGTTACCAGCATTAATGAATTATCGACGTGTTTTTTTATGTTTGATTCGATCGGTTCAATTCCTGCCGCACATTTATCATTAAAGCTTACACAACCATCACCGATCAATCTTGCGCTGTGCAAGAAGTTATAGATCATAACAGGTTTGAAAACATTCAACTCAAAATGCCCGCTTGCCCCGCCAATATTTATGGCAACATCATTTCCTAAAACCTGTGCAACGATCATCGACAAGGCCTCGCATTGAGTTGGATTTACTTTTCCCGGCATGATAGAAGAACCCGGTTCGTTATCCGGAATAAAAAT
>Ga0184636_1000194_pt1 | contig 14926 bp, 16 predicted proteins | sample PLM3_60_b2_FD_133164 | JGI IMG/M metagenome (GOLD analysis project Ga0184636, IMG submission 133164) | Groundwater sediment microbial communities from an aquifer in East River, Colorado, USA - PLM4_90_b2 | ecosystem: Environmental > Terrestrial > Soil > Riparian zone | place: USA: East River... | reverse complement strand
TTCAGTGTTTTAAAAAATTTTGTATAGGTGAGCTCATCACCCCATACAGCACCCACGCTGAACGAATTTGTAAAATCTATTTGTATATCCCCGGTTAAAGGGTTGAGATTTGCGCCAAGAGTTTTGGTATAAAAAGATATGGAAGGGCCGTAATTAACAGTGAAATTCTTTTTATAAATTCCGTTGGCAATAAATGCGGCGTATAATCGTAAACCAGGGAACTGTTGTGATTGACCATACGTAAAATTGAGATTGCAGCCCACATTAAAATAGCCTTTGTAATTCCAGTTGGGTTGTGAAGATGCAGATTTACCGGTAATAAAAAATGCAGCAAGGAAAAAATACCTGTTGAAGTTTTTCATTTTTGAAAATGATACATAAATATAATTCTATTTAATTCTGCAACTGCATTAAATTTATCTTTAAAAATTATTAACCGCAGCTATTGGCAGATAAGTTTCAAATAGACCACCTCGTTGATCATCTTTTCAGACACGAATCGGGAAAGTTAGTTTCCGTTTTGACCAGAATTTTTGGCGTAGAAAATATAGTCCTTGCAGAAGACGTGGTTCAGGATTCATTGATTGAAGCAATGAACCAGTGGCAATATAAAGGAATACCCGTAAACCCATCGGCCTGGCTTTTCCGCGTTGCGAAAAATAAAGCACTCAATATTCTCAATCGTGAAAAATATAAGAAAAAATATTCATCAGATGTTTCACAATATCTGCAATCCGAACGGACATCTGAATCTGCATTGAATCAGCTTTTTTCAGAACAGGAAATTCAGGACGACCAGTTGCGGATGATTTTCACCTGTTGTCATCCGGCCATTTCGCCTGATTCACAAATTGCCCTTTCACTTAAAACACTTTGCGGCTTTAGTATTCCTGAAATTTCAAAAGCATTCCTCACAACAGAAGAAAATATCAACAAACGCTTAATAAGGGCAAGGCAAAAAATCCGCGAGGCCAGAATTCCTTTTGAAGTCCCGGTGGGAAAAGATTTGCATAAAAGGTTACAAACGGTTTTGGAAACAATTTATCTTTTGTTCAACGAAGGTTATAGTGCATCTAAAGGCAACGAGATTATACGTTATGAACTTTGTGAAGAAGCAATACGGCTGGCTGAAATTATTATCAGCCACCCTGTTGTTCAAAACAAATCAAATGTGTATGCCTTACTTGCATTGATGCAGTTAAACGCCTCGCGATTCAGGGCAAGACAGGATACAGATGGGAACATCCTTACTTTAGAGCAGCAGGACCGTTCTTTGTGGAATTACTCGTTAATGGAAAAGGGATTTTCAAGTCTTGAGAAATCCACATCCGGTGAACTGATTTCTGCTTACCACATCCTGGCAACTGTCTCTGCCTATTATTGTTCGGCAGCCAATTATAATTCTACTGACTGGCAAAGTATTCTTGCTCTCTATGATAAATTGCTGCAAATTGATAATTCCCCAATCGTATTGCTTAATCGCGCAATAGTCCTTTCTAAAGTACTCGGTGCGGAAAAAGCAATTAAAGAATTAGAACAAATTAAAAACACATCATCTCTTAAATCATATTACCTGTTTTATTCAACCCAGGCAGCATTATATATTGAACTTAATCAATTCAGGAAAGCAATACCAATACTTGAAACAGCCATAGAATTAGCCCCTTTGCAGACTGAGAAATCATTACTTCAGAAAAAACTGGAATTATGCCGTGAAAAAATATCTTAGCCTTCAAGTCCCTTTTATCAAAACTCATTTGTCATTATGGTATAATTCAAATCATTAACAACTAAAAAATTAAAAAAATGAGAGATTTCTTATTGATTCTCAGAACCGAAGGCAGCGTTTGGTCTGATCTTTCCCCGGAGCAGCTTCAAAAACACATGGAGCATGGCATGGCTTATATTCAAAAACTTATGTCGGAAGGTAAACTTAAAAATGCCAGTCCTGTTGACAAAGGAAGCAGAATTGTAACCGAAGAAAATGGGTTTATTAAAGACGGGCCTTTTAATGAAACAAAAGAAGTTATTGCGGGTTATTTCCTTATTGCTGCAAAAGACATAGATGAAGCAATTGCCATAGCTAAGGCAAACCCCATCTTTAAAGATATTCCAACAAAAATAGAGGTTCACCCGATGATGCCAATTGGTGGCAACTAAGAAACCTTGTGGACTTATTAGTTAAACTTGCGGTATAATCCCATTGCAGAAAAAAATTAAAAAATAAATGAACCAGATTTTATTCATAGCCGGTATCAGCATCTCACTATTATCATGTAACACAAAAACTGACAATGATACAGCAGAAAAAAATAATAAAGCGACAGATGCGACATACTATGCCTATAAAGCAACCTACTCTTCAGATATAACCGTTCCATCTAAACCTGAATTAGCCCAAATGGTGCTTACAGTCTGGAAAATGTTTGAAAACAAACAGATAGATTCTCTGAAGAAATATTATGCTGATACCGTTACTTATGAGAATTCAGATGGTTACTTTTTTTATGGCAACTCAGATGAACTCTTAAATTATGCAAGAAAGGATGTGGAAAGCCTGGATTCGTTGAGGTTTGATATATCTATGTGGCAAAGCCTTCATATTAATGACAGGAATGAAGATTGGGTTTACATTTGGGCTTCTGAAAGAAGATATGAAAAAAACGGAAAAGCCGATACTTCTTTAATTCATGAACAATGGAAGATAGTAAATAATAAAATTAACTATTTTAATCAATACAAGGCAAAACCTGCAAGGAGGCATTAGAAATGTAATAAACAGGCAGACGCCAATTATAGCGGCATCAATCATTCCGGTCCGGTGCCTCAGAATACCAAAATTACTGCTATCATATTTTTTGTTTTTAATCAGGAAAAAGAGATCAAAATGCTTTTTGGAAGCCTTGTGTTGACTCTTGGCTCATACCGGATGTTCTTTTCAATAAGCTCAATAGTTTTATACCGGTCCAGAAAATACGATAGGGTTTCTGTTGCCAGGCTGACTGAAAAGTGGTTAGCGAGGCATCTATGGCTTCCGGCCCCGAATGTCAGGTGTTCGTTATTATTAGCTCTCTCAATATTATAAGTACCCGGTCTGTTAAATTTCTCCGGATCACGGTTTGCGGCAGCAAGAACTACTAATATAGACTCCCCTTTTTTAAAGACCACTCCATTCAAAGCCATGTCATTAACGGCTACTCTTCTCGTATTGTGAACCGGAGGGTCAAACCTCAATGTTTCTATCACAGATCGTTGCAACCATTCTTTATTGATAGTTTTTTTGGAATAAATACCATTTTTATCCAGGATCTGCAATAATGAATTACTCAGCACGCCCCTGCCGGCATCATAACCCTGTATAAATAACCCAATAAGGTTGATCACACACAAAGAGGTTGTTTCATTCAGTCCTGTTTTATATTTTTCTGAAACTGTCTTTAGTATAGGTTTATAAAAACCGGAAGCAGACAAATGCTTTTCAGTAATAGTATATATTTCCTTTGAAGTTTCATTGATCGCCGCAACCTGTTCAGGAGTTTTGCCTGGCAGCATGATTTTTACAAGCTGTTCAATTTTATCTGAAATAAAACAGCAGTCGTCCTCTTTGAAATCAAAGCTTTTTAAAACAGCTGCCAGGGGCAGTTTCTTACAAACTGAATTCACCCAGTCTGTTTCATTTTTACCGGCTTCATTTTGCAGTAATTTTCCCATTATCCCATTTATCACATCTGCCTTTATTCTATCAAACAAAAGCATAGCCACTTGCCTTGTTATGTCATGCTGAATACCGTTACTTAACCTGGCTAGCCGGTCCGTTATCCGCAATGCATATTCATTCAATCCCTGTTTGTTATTCCCGTTAATGCCGGGGATATGAGCATCCGTATTATTAAGAATGGCAGTACAGGCTTCGTATGAATAGATTGCCCAAAGCTGGTTGGCTTCATCCCAATAAACGGGGTTTTCATTTAGCATGGTTTCATATATCGTATAAGGATCCTGTACCTCCGACTGCAGAAATAAAGTGGTTACCATGTTTGCCATTTATTCTGCAAAATAAGATAGCTTTGTACATAAACACTTCATTCTTCACTTAAATGTGGTTACATAAAATGGAAAATCAATTTAAACAAATTGCCAGCCTGATCGGTGACCCGACCCGGGCTACAATAATGTGGACACTATTAGACGGAAAGTCGTTTACTGCAACAGAATTAGCGATTGCGGCAGATACAACCCCACAAAACATAAGTATGCATTTGACCAAACTGGTACAAGCCGATCTGCTTTGTGTAGAAAGCCAGGGAAGGCACAGGTATTTTAAATTTTCCCGAAAGGAGATTGCCTATGCCATTGAAGCTATGACAAATCTCATCCCTTATTCAACAACTCAAAAAAATTCTGTTGTCGAAATCACTCCGGGAATTAAATATTGCAGAACCTGTTACGACCACCTGGCCGGCAAAGTAGGTGTGGCCCTGACAGATAGCCTGCTGAGACAAAAGATAATTGTTGACAGTAAGAATAATTTTGAGATCAGCAAGAAAGGACAAAGCTGGTTTTCCGGCCTGGGTATCAATGTTGATGAATTAAAGCAGGAGCGGCGTTCATTCTTACGACCCTGTCTTGACTGGAGCGAAAGAAGACATCATATTGCAGGTTCGCTTGCTGCCGCATTTCTGGACATCATGTTATCTGCTGACTGGATGCGAAGAACAAAAAACTCCAGGGCCCTTATCATAACCGCTAAGGGGGAAAAAAAATTATATGAGTATTTCAAACTTTCTATCTGACATTTTTCTGCCTTATCATTACAAAGAGCTGGCAAAATATCACATAGTTAGAAAGAAAACATAACTTTAAAATACTAAGAGCCCAATGGAAAGAGTAAAACAGGATATGCAAAAGTTTACTCATAAAAATAAGCTGGCGGCAAATGAGAACTTTGTAAACAGACAAACTCTTTTTACTTCCGGTTATTACAGTATCAGTGATTTTAATTGTTATTCGAATGAACGTTTGAAATTTAAGCCAGGCTATACTCCGGAGTTCTGTATCAATTTTGCACGCAAAGGATATTTTACATTTGATTCTTTTCGCCGGTCGTATGAAGAGTACAACAGCCGCATTTTAGTTGAAAAACCGGGTTGTGAGTATATCTTAACTCAGCCCTACGCAGGACCGGGAGCCTGTACTATTTTCAGGTTCACAGAAAATGGTTACGAAGAAATAAAAGAGAAATACAAGCTGAGGCAGTCATCATTTTTTGCTGACAAAAATATTTATTCCCTGGTGCTTGCGGCCACTCCTGAATCGGATTATCTGCATCACGCCATTTTAAAAACCCTGGGTCAGCCAGGTTACTGTCTTCTTGAATTAGATATCCTGGTAATGGAATTTATTGATGTAATCATGAACGCTTTAACCGGCAACTCCCTTCACGCAGAACTACCGCAAAGCAGCAAACGATATCATATAGCTACCATTGAAAGAGCCAAAGAATATATCTTAGAAAACTTTACAGACAATATTTCGCTGAATGAATTATCACAACATTGCTATGTAAGTCCTTTTTATTTTAGCAGGTTATTTAAACAGCTAAGTACCTGCTCTCCTTTTTATTATCTTCAGCACATTCGGTTAAAGCACGCTGAAACAATGATTCGTACCACCGATCTGCCCTTAACCGATATTTGTTTCAGAAGCGGTTTCAACAGGCTTGATTATTTTTCAACTGCCTTCACAAAAAAATATGCAATTTCTCCTTCAAGGTATAAACTTGGCTTCTCGTAAAGTTTAGCAAAATTTCTAAAGCCTTTCTTTTCCCTGTCTTTTACATTTGGCGACATGATTAGTAAGACATCGCATTCAACCTGTTCCGGTATCGGCAATGAGAAAAAGCCGGCAAGGGGTATTTTCTATCAAATAAAACCATTGAACGAATGATCAAACAAAAAACAAAAATGAGACAGCCAACTAACGAAGAGGACATGGTTCTGTTAAGCGAACTAAACGCCCGGTTTATAAAAAACTTCATTACCCGGGATGTAGCAGCACATGAAAAAATTATTCATGAAGATTTTGTTTGCATTGAAAATTCCGGTGCCATCGTTAACCGGGCCGATTATATGAAAGCCTGGACGCACGATTATGAGGATGGGGGCTTTACCTCATTTACTTATACGGATGAGTGCATCCGCCTATTCGGAAATACGGCCCTGATAAGATCAAAAACGGTGTACACAAAAATCATTGACGGTAAGTTTGTTGAAGGTAATTCAATCTACACAGATACCTATGTAAAAGAGAATGGAAAATGGTTATGTGTACAGGCCCATATTACACCCATACGGAGATAAAATGTACAAATCACTTAGAATGGTCTATAACCAGGTTATTATGAAAAAGCTGATCTTACTATTACTGTTTATATTTTCCATGCAGGTTTGTCCTGCTCAAAACGAAAAGCCGTTCGAAGCAAATAATAAATCTGATCAACCCAAAATCTTTAGCGAAGGAATTATATGCACCGGGGATTATGAAACACATCCTGCATTTTCTCCTTCCGGGGATACGCTTTATTTTTTAAAATGCCTCCCTGATGCGAACTTCTGCTCTATCTGTGTATCGTATAATAAAAATGGCAAATGGTCTGCACCGCAGGTTGTTCCGTTTTCAGGTAAGTATGTAGATGCGGATCCATTTGTTACCAGGGACGGCAATACCCTTTATTTTGTTTCAAACCGCCCCGTAAATGAAGGAGATCCTGCAAAAGAAGATTGGGACATCTGGAAAACAGAACGCAATTCATCCGGCTGGGGTAAGCCCATTCATCTCGATAGCCCTATTAACAGCAGTGGCAGTGAATTTTTTCCAACGATGGCTGATAATGGTAATTTCTATTTTGGTTCCTCAAGAAAAGCCGGAAAGGGTCGTTCTGATATTTATTTTTCCCGATTTATAAATAACACATATTCTGCACCGGAAAACCTAGGCGATTCAATAAATACGGCAGATAATGAATACGAGGCTTTCATTGCTCCCGATGAAAGTTATTTGATTTTTATGGCGACTATTCCCGGCGGAATTGCAAATGCAGATTTTTATATCAGTTATAATCTGAATGGCAAATGGACTAAAGCAAAAAAACTTCCACCACCCATAAATTCCGCGGCAACTGAATGGGGTGGCAAAGTAACCCGTGACGGAAAATATTTTTTCTTTGGCAGCAGCAGGAACAAAATAAATGATGTTTTGCCACAGCGGGAAAACATGCAACAGTTTGAAAAAAGATTAAACACTCCGGGGAACGGCCTGGGCGATATTTACTTTGTAGATTTTTCTGCATTGAAATTAAAACAGTAATCATGGGCCTGGATCAATTTTTCAACTCAAGGAAAGAGTATGGTGCAGTCTTTTTAAGGCTGGTTATCGGTTGCAGGTTAATTGTTGCCGTATGGAATGTGGTTTTTAACTGGCAAAACATGCATGCTGTAAAAGATTTTTTCGAATCTGTCCATATTCCTCTGCCCATGATAAGTGCTGTGGTTGCTGTTTATGCTGAATTCATTTGTGGTATTTTATACATTAGCGGCTTATGGGTCCGGCAAGCTGCCCTGGTTATGATCATCAATTTTATTATTGCCATTGCATTTGTCGATGTGCATACTAATTTTGAAAAAGCTTTCTCCGCCTATGTTATACTTGCCGCATCGGTATTCTTTTTGTTTCATGGTGCAGGAAAAATCTCAATTGATGAACAACTAAATAAAAGAATCAGCAGGAGCAACTAAAAGGTATATTGTTTGCGGCTTGCAGAATACTTCTATACGATTTCCTTTGTGTTCTTTGTGTCCCGATAGCGATCGAGACGTCGTGTTCTTCGTGTCCAACTTTTTCGGGTCACAAAGGCCACAAACCTGCCTGCCGGCCGTGCGTCGCCAAAGGCTTTGCCGGCGGCACGCAGGCAGGGAAAAGCACGACGAACACAAAGTAAGCTCTCATGTTGTTCCCGGCGAAACATCAGTCGTTTATTGGGAGGCTATTGAGCAACAACCATTATCTTCAGCAAAATCCGTTCAGCCTGTATTTGCCGGATGATAACAGAATATATTTTCAATTTTTGTAATTTTACCGGCTTCCGTGCCAGGGGGCGTTTTTCAAAACACTCCGCCGAACGCAAAGCCCTGAACGTTGACTTAATCGTAAAACACATTCGAAAAATGATAAAGAATTCCCAGGTAAGAAAAATAGAAAAACCAAAAGACGGAGAATTTCCCCCTTATGCGATAATGTACATTAAGCTATTACCCGATGACGGCTTGCTATTAAAACATCTGGCAGAAAATCTTGATGAGGTAAAAAAATTTATTCTCTCTTTGCCTGAAGAAAGGCTTATGTACAGGTATGCAGAAAATAAATGGACCATAAAAGAAATGCTGGTTCATATTATAGATGATGAACGCATTTATGCATACCGTGCTTTATGTTTCGCGAGAAATGAGAAGACAGAACTCCCGGGTTTTGAACAGGACGACTATGTACTTTTTTCAAATGCGAATGATAGAAGCATTGAAAATATATTGCAGGAATATGAAGCAGTTCGCAGGGCAACGATTTCTTTATATGAAGGTCTTGATGAAACAGCTTTGTTAAGAGAAGGCGTTGCAAACAATAATAAAGTAACTGTCCGGGCATTAGGTTACCACATTGCCGGACATGAATTACATCATATCAATCTTATCAGGGAAAAATACCTGAATGAATAGACACCTGCTCTAACAGAGGTTTGCAAAAATTTTGTCGTTTAAAGCAATGCCATACCTTAGATCAATGCCTTCGGCCAAGCCCTGATCGCAACTTGCGGTAAAATTTAAGACTAAATAATACTGCAAAACAGCCAGCAAAGCCCGGTACGATGAGAGACAAATCAAAACAATCAGCAGAAGATTTTAAGTTCCCGATGGAAAAGAAATCTTTACCAGCCCCTGATGATCGTCTCGCCGCGGACCTGCGGGGATTTGGACCTCCCGGTATTGTTGCGATCCTTATCATCCTTTTCACCGGCAATATAACCGTGGCTAATGTGGTTCTGCCGGTCGGCGCCATTCTTGTATTGTTGTGGGTTCGCTGGTCGCATACTCCATGGAAGGAAATCGGCTATGTAAGACCGAAAAGCTGGATCGGCAGCCTGGTCACTGGTCTTATTTTTGGTATTGCATTCAAATTCCTGATGAAAGTGATCGTGATGCCGCTACTCGGTGCCGACCCGATCAACCAGGCATATCATTATCTGGCAGGAAACAGAGCCATGCTTCCGGCGGCTTTGTGGGCCATGATTGTCGCGGGGTTTGGAGAGGAGACTGTGTTCCGGGGCTACATGTTTGAACGATTTGGAAAGCTCTTCGGAAGGAGCAAATGGGCCAAGGTATTAATCGTGCTGATTACTTCCTTATTGTTTGGATTGGCGCACTACGCTAACCAGGGACTCACCGGCGTAGAACAGGCTATGATTACCGGGCTTGTTTTCGGAACGATCTTCGCCCTGACTGGCCGTATCTTTATGCTGATGGTCGCACACGCGGCATTCGATCTGACTGCACTCGCTATAATCTACCGGGGTCTTGAATCAGAAATAGCTCATCTTATCTTCAAATAAAAATAATACCGGAATACAAACTTTCGTGAACAATATCTTTCCTGGAAAATACCTGTTCATTGTTTAGAGTTATACACTGGTTCTTTACCTTTGAAACTTAGTAAACATTGGTGGAAGAAAAATGATAAAATAGTATGAAGAGATCTGCTTTCCTCATTCTTGGATTAAGTTTTCTGATAAGTCAGTCTTTCAGCGAAAATAGTGCTGAAAATAAAAAACCGGTGATCGTCTGGCAACCGTCACATCAAACTGATACAGGAAAAGATTTCAGTGAAGCGGCAACATGCAATGCAATTGTGGAGGCGGCGATGAAAACGAAACCAGGCTTTAAAGAATATAAAGTCTGGAGTTTGGGAAATCAAAGTCTCCATCATGCCGATTCGGGCAGCAACACCAAGATCGAACACACAACGGCTATCATTGATGGAAAAATTTCCGGTTATGCCTATGAATTGCAGAAATCAAACAAACATCATCCGCAGGTTTTTATTGCGGTGCATAATAACGGCGGAACAAAACGTCATGCCGTTTGGGGATACATTCATTATGGAGATAAATTTGAATCAGAAAACCGGGAACTGGCAGCAAGATTAGTCAAGGCTATCTGTGCAGCAACTGACCTGGAAAACCGTGGCGTACTTCTCGACAGCACGACCGGCAGAAACGATTATCGCTGCCAGACAACCGGCAAACTTTCATTTTACAGTCTTGACGAAAATATTAATACAGCTCCGTATCGTGTGCTGCTCGAAATCGGGGACAATGCAGCCAGCCGTGATTTTCTGCTAAACCCGGATAATCTGAAAAAAATCGGTGAATCGATCAAAAAAGAATTAGCAGCCTGGTTATCGGATAAAAAAGTTAAATAGAATCCGGGGATTATACTTCGATTGCAAATAATGTAAAATGATAAAAATGGAACCTGCATCATTTTTATCCCAACCTTCTGCCCACTATGTTTGCACGATCAGTTTGTTCTTTACCAATTGCAAATTCTTTCCGGTTTCTGTATTTTTTTTACCGGAGCCGCTGAGATGAAAATAAGGTTGCGATAAGCGGATAGTCAAATTAAAGTAAAACCAATTTTCATTTTGTGCTTACCACCTATATAAGCATGTATTATCCTGAAAATTTCCTCTCCTATCTTTGCTCTATGGCTGAAGATATTCAAATCATTTCCGGTACTAAAGCCGAACAATATCAATCATTATTACCGCAAATAAAAGGTTTACTGGAAGGCGAACCAGACCTTGTAGCCAACCTTGCCAATGTTGTGGCTGCGCTTAAAGAACAATTCGGCTGGCTTTGGGTAGGTTTTTATTTAGTGAAGCCCTCTTCTTCTGAAGTTTTGCATGGTGATAAAACCGAGCTCGTGCTGGCTCCTTTCCAGGGACCTGTTGCCTGTACAAGAATACGCAAGGGCAGGGGCGTATGCGGAACGAGCTGGGAGAAAGAAACGACCCTCATCGTTCCTGATGTTGAAAAATTTCCCGGTCATATTGCCTGCAGCAGTTTATCAAGATCAGAAATTGTTGTACCTGTGATCAGGAATAATGAAGTGATCGGTGTACTTGATGCTGACAGTGAAAATTTGAATTTTTTTGATGAAACCGATCAGCATTATCTTGAACAGATTGTTGAATTGATTTTATTTTAAAGTTTCACGCTAAGAAAGCGCAAAGATGCAAAGACTCTTTGCGCCTTATGCAATTTTGTTTTGCGTCTTTGCGTGAAATAAACTCCTGAAAAAAAGAGAAAAGTCTTACTAATTACATAAAAGCTGGCAACAAAAAAGCGTCCTTAACCGGGACGCTTTTCAATTTTTTTTATGATAGTTTTTTAGTAGCCTAATTTCATTTCCACACGACGATTCTTTTGACGACCGGCTGCAGTTTTATTATCGGCTATCGGCAGGTCCTGGCCATGACCTGTAGAGGTCAGGCGGCTTGCATCAATACCTTTACTTACAAGATAAGTTTTCACCGCATCGGCACGCTGCTGACTCAGTGCTTGATTTTTTTGTACTGTTCCTGTGTTATCAGTGTGTCCATCGATTGAAAGCTTCGTATCGGGATTATCCTTCATGATCTTTACTACATCATTCAAACCCTTATTTGAACTCGCTACCAATTTGTAGCTGCCGGTTACGAACAAAATATTCTTTGCTGCATAAGAAATTTTTTCTTTCACTTCCTGTTTTATTTCCGGGCATCCCTGGTTTTCTTTTGTACCTGCAAGATTGGGGCATTTATCTTCTTCATCGTTTACACCATCGTTATCGGAATCAGGAACAGGACAGCCCTGGTAACGGGCTACACCCGGAACAGCCGGACATTTATCTTCTTCATCATTGATGCCATCTTTATCCGTATCAGGAACAGGGCAACCCTGATAACGAGCTACACCCGGGACAGTCGGACATTTATCATTATCATCATTGATACCATCCTTATCAGTATCAGGCACCGGGCAACCATCATACTTTGCAACACCCGGTGTTGTGGGGCATTTATCTTTATCATCAGTTATGCCATCACCATCTGTATCTTTCGGAGGCGCTGCCTGGGGTATTTCAACCACTTTAACGGGTTCTTCTTTTTTCTTGCCAATCACACCATATATACCCATGCTATTGAAGAAATGATAATTGGCGGTTTCATACGTAACAGGAATACGATACTGACTGCTCACAAATACTCCTGCTTCATCAAATAAATTAAGTCTTAAACCAAGGCCAACAGGTAAAAAAGCTCCGTAGTATACTTTGTATTTATGCGCACCCACACCGACCGAAGCATACGGAATTACCCAATAATTTTCATCGGTCAATTTAAGAAGGGCCGAAGCATCGAGTTCGAACAAAGTATTATCATTTCCAAAAGATGCATGATTACGAAAAGGGTAATCTACAAACGAAACTGCTAAAGTTCCTGCAAAATCGATTTTCGGTTTCAACCCTTTATAATAACTTACAGCAAGGCCGGGAGACATTTCTCTGAACTTTGCGACCCGTTTATCACGTATAACCTGGTTAAGTGATCCCGAACGAATGCGGGCAGCAGTTGTAAAATCATTAAGAACAAAACTTATTCCGATTGCAGATTGCCTGATAGGATTGGTGGTTTGGCTATAAGCAGCATTGATCAAACAGTATACGGCTAACAATGAAGCCAGTAATTTCTTCATAAAGAGTAGTTTGGTTTAAACTTAAACAAAAATAACTGCTAAGTTCAATATCAGGAAAAATTTTATTCCTTTGTTATTCACCTTATAATGAGGGTTTTTTAGTGCCAAAGGGTTCAACTTTTACTTTTGTCAGACCCGCACCGATATAACCGAGTTGCTGAGCTGCTGATTTTGAGAGATCAACCACTCTTTTCATCCTGGCATGCAGCCGGTCAATTACCTTAACGATCACAGAACGGCCATTGCGTAGGTTAGTTACTTTTATCCAGGTATTTAAAGGCAAGACATTACAGGCCGCTGTTAATTTTTGCTGATTAAATATATCCCCATTTGCAGCTTTGCGCCCGTTGAATTTACCGCCATAAAAACTGGCCGTTCCATATAATACTGCCGTTGGTGTTTTTTTAAAAGAAAAAGGATTGTCCTGTGCCGTTATTTTATGTACACACAAGACAAAAACTGTCATATATATAAAAACCCGTTTGAGCATTGTTGTTGTTTTTTGTGCGAATTAAATTTTTATTTCCCCGCAAAATATTTTTCATGCAGCCGCTGATCTTCGCTATAAATGTCATCGTAAAAAATAATTTTCCCTTTTTGACCCTCACAGGTAAAATACCGTATGAACAAAGGGATCTTTTTTCTTACAGGTATTGAATGTTTTTCCTTGTTCTTCAGCCATTGGATCACGGAATCGGTCTTTGTAAAAGAACCGATGCCTGCCAGTTGAACAGCCGTGCTATCATTGTTAAGAATATAATTGGTCAGTTTTTCCCATTCCTGAACCCGCACGCATCCATGACTAAATGCTCTGAAATTCTGGGAAAATAAATAGCGCTGGTTGGTATCATGCAAATAAACAGCGTATTTATTGGGAAAATTAAATTTCATAATTCCCAACGCATTCTCATCTCCACTTCCCTGGATCACTTTGTAAGGAATACCTTTTTTATATTTTGACCAGTCAACAAAATAAGGATCTACCTCTTCATTTTTTGCATTCAGCAAGCTATACCCTTTCTTTTCCAGGTAGCCGGGATCTTTTTTCAGGCCCGGCAAAATTTCTTTCAGAATAATACTTTGCGGAATGCTCCATTGAGGATAGGTTATCATTTCCGAAATAGCGCTGTTCAATTCCGGTGTACGTGTCAACGGTTTGCCCACAACCACTTTTGAATAAAGTTTCAGTGTATCATTATTCCATAATTTCAGATAATAACCCGCCAGGTTTACCCAAATATATTTTTCGGGCATTTTTGCCGGCAGCATTTTGAATTTGTCAAGACTAACAGCAATCCGGAAAAATTTATTCTTGTCAGTTGCATTCAATGAACGGATCGTTTCGCCGCCTGGCATTCCATCAACTGTTAATTTTTTTTTCTGCTGGTATTTCTTAAGGGCTTTTACAACCTGCAGAGAATCAGCGGATGAATACGCTGAATCCAAAAAACTTTCTTCAAAAAGACGTTGCCGCAATAGTTGTTTAAATCTTACCGAATCATAAATCGGGAAGGGCAGGTAGGTAAAATCCTTAAACTCCGCACTATCCAAAAAATTTTTTATCCCTGATTTTAATTGATGATATGCCAATATCTTCGGTTCAAGAGAGTCAATAACACCCGTAATCGATCCTGTTTGCAATATTTTATTAATTTGTCCTTCATAAAATTCATTTGTAATGGCTGAATCACTTTGTAAACTGATGCTATCTTTTTGTAAACGCCCCAGCTTTACATGATTAATGATCTGGATGATAGCATCGGTAAGTAATATGTCCGCTTTTGACCATAATACAGCATCTTTTCTGTCTGTACTGTCGCTGGTAAACCTGTTCCTGATTCCCAGGATGTTTTTAACATGATAATCTTCGGGGAACAGGCCGTATAATTTTGAATTTTCAATAAAGCTGACCAACGAATCAGCAGTTGACGTCCATTGCTCTTCCCTGCTCCAGTTAGCTAAATAACTTGTTTTTCCATACAGGTATTCCATTATCGCAGGTTGCAAAACAGAAATAGAATCTATCTTATCGGTATAAATAAACTGTCTGATGATTTTTTTAATCACATCCGGCACCTTCAC
>Ga0184636_1000193_pt1 | contig 14952 bp, 11 predicted proteins | sample PLM3_60_b2_FD_133164 | JGI IMG/M metagenome (GOLD analysis project Ga0184636, IMG submission 133164) | Groundwater sediment microbial communities from an aquifer in East River, Colorado, USA - PLM4_90_b2 | ecosystem: Environmental > Terrestrial > Soil > Riparian zone | place: USA: East River... | reverse complement strand
GTTTTTACTCTGGCCCGCTGGCATTCGGTGAAGAAAATCGGTGAGCGTATTATAAGTGGCAGCAACCCGCATGAATTTCCTGAATTTATCATTGTGAACCAGGGTTAGAATGGAGTCTGCAGATTGATCTTTAAAATGAGCTAATAAGCGTTTATATAATCCAAGATAGGTCGATGTATACATTTCTTCATCAGCACTGATGATAATATAATAAATATCCTGTGGCCGCAGGTTTTGGACTGATTGAAAACGAACCCCATCGGGAGAGCTGTGGAGTTCATTAATTTTTCTTACATAAAAATCAAGAGAATGCTGATACAAGACATTCCGTAAGGCTTTCTGAAATTGCGGATCTTCACCCGTTTCTTTCCTGTGTTCATTATCCATTATCACGTTCACCAATAACTGGTAATAATCAGTAACTTTTTTTCGCTTATCAAGAATTTCGTTAATGGTTAATTGGTTGTCAGCGATCTGTTCAGTAAAGGGTGCTAACTCTGAAGCAAGAGAGTTGGATGAAAATGACAACAATTGTTGTACGTAAATATTTTTTTGTTTACGAATACTATTAGTTACTGCATTATTATTTTTCTGCAGATACGATAGTAACTGGTCGGGATAATGAGTTGTTATAAATACTATCAGTGAATCTGTATAATAAAATGCAGGCTTGCTCTCTAAAAAAGAAAAAATATAATCCGGTGTTTTTATCACTCTCTTATAAGCACTGATATCCGCCATCTGCTTTTTTTCATCGAATTGCCAGAATGCATTAGCTAATAACTGGCTGCTTCGCCAACCGATATCTTTAAAGTTCTTTTCGATCGGTTCGTTGTTCATCAATGCTGTTAAAGTCTGTTTGTACTTTTTTACGATATCCGGCGACTTGTATATATTGAATTTTTTATCCCCGAACTGTCGTTCCATTTCTTTCATAAAAAAGGAAAGGCTGCGAATACCTTTGGCTCTTTTTTGAACAGGAGTCGTTGCCAGGTGTACAAGATTATTCTGAATGACGTCTGTTTCCTTTCCTGCGAATTGCAGTAACTGCTTCCTGATATTTTCATCGAATGCTGCTTTATCTAAATAAAATTTGAAAGCTTTTTGCTCAGCATCTACCATTTGTTGTGCCGTCTTGATCTCCGGTTGGGCAACAACGATAAAGGAAAACATAAAACAAAAGGCGAGACTAAAAAACTGTGGAAATTTCTTCATGCACATAGGTTTGTAGCCTATAGTACAGGAAATGTGCCTAAAAGCAATATCAACGCCCGCCTGCCTTAAAGAGAAGTTATACGAAGCGTTTTATATGCAAAAAATCAATATTCAGTTTTGTTGAGCCTTCGGTGGAGAGGTCTGCAAGAATTTCTCCAACAACAGAAACGAACTTAAATCCATGACCGCTAAATCCACAGGCAATCGTTACTCTGTCTTCATACCCGGGTAATTTATCAATTATGAAATTTTGATCCGGGGTATTGGCGTATAAACAAATTTTAGTTGCTACAACCGATTCAAAAGCACCCGGTAAATATTTATTGAGCACATACTTAAGATTTTCCATGTCTCCGGCATGAATTTGCCGATCAACATTATCAGGATCGGTTATTATGCCAGGGTAATTATGTGCAAGTTTCAGACCTTCAGGTTCGCCGAATTTTTTTGAGGACAAAACCGGAAACCCATAATATGCTCCGGGTTTTTCATCATCCCCGATAAGCCAGCAAGGAAAATTATTTAAAGCAAAAACATCCGGTTTTTGGGGTTTTACCCATGCCAGGAATTGACGCGTGATTTTTATTTTATCTTCAACACTCCCAATCAATTTACCTGCCCATGCGCCCGCTGTTATAATTAGTTTATTACAGCGATATTTGGTTGTAGCAGTTGTAACCAATATACCTTCTCCATCTTTTTGCCACCCGAGCACCTTTTCGTTTGTATGTATTTCTGCGCCATTTTTCTTCGCCAGTTCTGTATAAATTTTTATTGCTTTTTCAGGAGTAACAAAACCCGCATCGGGTTCAAAAATTGTTTCAAATCCTTTCGGGATTTTAAATTGTGGAAAATGTTTTGCAGTTAGGGAACTATTCATTTTTTCCAAAGGAATATTATATAAGGAGGCAGATAATTTTAAACCATTGATGATCTCATGACCCGGCTGGCCTAAATAAACAAGGCCGGTACGAAAATAGATATGCTCACCGCTCTCTTGCTCGAGGTCCTTCCAGTTTTTATAGGCCCTGTTCAGCAAGGGTACATAATCAGGGTCTTCAAAATATGCTTTGCGGATGATGCGACTTTGTCCGGCATGTGATCCTTGTTCATGAGGAATATTGAATTGTTCAATCCCAAGAACCTTGTAGCCCCGCTTAGAAAGGAAATAACAAGCTGAGGAGCCCATGGACCCGACCCCAATAATAATCACATCAAACGAAGTCGCCGGCTGGATTATATTCACTTAAAGATTTCCCGTAAAATTAATGAACTACTGTTTCCTGAATATTCAGACTTGCAAAGAAAATTTATTTATCATTCTACTATTCTAAGCTTCGCATAATTCAGCATGATCTTTTTTTCACCATTATGTTCAAATTTTACAGTAGCTATCGGGTTGTGTACCGCTCCTTCCATCTTCATCACTTCTCCAAAACCAAATTTCTGGTGTTCCACCTTCTGCCCCACCTGCAAATTCTTTGTATCGCTTGGCTTAAAGTCAGCCGATGGAATGTGCTCCCTGGTTTGTTTAACAACCTGGTTTAAATAAGATGGTTTTTTTTCTTCTGCTGATTTTCCCCCAAAACCAAATCCTTTGTTCATTCTTTCAAATGCAGACTGGCTGCTCCAGCTATCTAATGAGGCAGTTTGATTTTTCATTCCACCGCCGGCAAAACTGCGATCCAGGTGTTCTGACGGTATTTCGTCGATAAAGCGGCTGGGGTCATTCTGCACTAACTGACCAAACTTATATCTTGTGTTTGCATAGGTGATCCATAAATGTTGTTTGGCCCTTGTGATTACTACATAAAATAATCTTCGCTCTTCTTCCAATTCTTCTCTTGTATTAACACTCATAGCATTCGGAAAAAGCATTTCTTCCAAACCACAGGCAAACACGCAGCTAAACTCCAAACCTTTTGCAGAATGTATGGTCATTACTTTCACCGTGTCTGCATTTTCATCTTTTTCATCTTCATTTGTCAGTAAAGTGATCTGCTGCAAATAAGCTCCGAGAGTTTTATCTCCGACTTCTCCTTCTTCATTGGCTGGTGTTTCAGTAAATTCTTTTATCGAGTTCAATAGCTCTTGTATGTTCTCATATCGTTGTATCGCATCATCACCTTCCTGCCGGCGGTCAAAAAGATCTTTTATCAACCCGGATTGTTTACCGACCATAAACGCAATATCATATGCATTTTTCTTTGGCAATTCACTCTGGAACATTCTGATCATTGTTACAAAGCTTTCAATCACTTCAAGTGTTCCGGCCCTGTAACCAAATTTTGGAGCACTCACCAATACATCCCACATGCTGATATTATTTTCATTGGCAAACAACACCGCTTTATCAACACTTGTTTTGCCGATTCCTCTTGCCGGGTAATTAATGATCCGTTTAAGGCTTTCTTCATCTTTCGGGTTTACGATCACACGCAAATAAGCAAGCAGGTCTTTAATTTCTTTGCGTTGGTAGAAGCTTATTCCTCCATAGATGGTATATGGAATAGCCATCCGCCGAAGGCTTTCTTCAAATGCACGGCTTTGTGCATTGGTGCGATAGAGTATCGCAAAATCATTATTCCGGAAATGATTACGCAGTTTTTGTTCCTGGATGGTATCAGCTACAAATTTTCCTTCTTCGTTGTCGGATAGCGTACGAACCAGTTTTATTTTTTCGCCTTCCATGTTATTTGTCCACAGAACCTTGGGGATCTGCCCCTTATTATTTTTGATCACCTCGTTGGCAATATTCAAAATGCTTTTAGTACTGCGATAATTTTGTTCGAGCTTTACCACTTTTACGTCTTCGTAATCTTTTTGGAACTGCAAAATATTTTGAATGGTGGCGCCGCGAAAGCTATAGATGCTTTGTGCATCGTCCCCTACCACGCAGACATTCTCATGCTGTGCTCCCAATAGTTTTATAATGGCATATTGTGCCGTGTTGGTATCCTGATATTCATCAATTAATATGTATTGAAATTTTCGCTGGTACTTGCTGAGAGCCTCCGGGATTTTTGTAAGCAATTCATACATCTTAAACAACAGGTCATCAAAATCCATAGCACCATTTTTAAAACAGCGTTTTGCATAGGCTAAATAAATCTGTGAGATGGCAGGACGGTTGGCCCGCATATCTTCCTGCTGAATAGAGTAATCATTGGCATATTCTCCCGGACCTACTAATGAATTTTTTGCTGCCGATATACGATTATAGACTGTAGAAGGTTTGTAATGCTTGTCATCAAGGTTCAACTCATTGATCACTGTCTTCACCACTGCTTTAGAATCATCTGTGTCATAAATAGTGAAATTATTAGGATAACCTAATTTATCCGCTTCAATGCGGAGAATGCGGGCAAACACACTATGAAAAGTGCCAATGTATAAATTGCGTGCTTCATTATTTCCCAAAATCTTCTCTACTCTTTCCTTCATTTCTTTAGCCGCCTTGTTGGTAAAAGTAAGAGCCAGTATATGAAACGAATCTACTCCATTGGCCATAAGGTGGGCAATGCGGGTGGTTAGCACCTTCGTTTTTCCGCTACCGGCCCCGGCTACTATCATCAATGGACCCTTACTATGCAAAACAGCCTCTTTTTGCCGTTCGTTCAATCCGCTTAAATAATCTATCATATTCTGTTTAGCCCTTGTACTTGTCGAAGGCTTATGGGTGCAATTTACGTTCTGGAACCGTCATGAAGAATTTGTTTCCTGGCCTTTTGAGTTATAAGAAAATATTTATAAAGAATTATTACATTTAATTATTATTCCTCCTGGCTGGTAGCAGAAAGTTCAACTCCCTTTTTTCACAATTATAATCCTGTTATTTTTAATCCTTTTTGAAATGTAATTGCTTAGAAAAAATTTTAGCTGTTAAAATCATTTTCTGTATCTATTAAACTTATTGTTATGAATAAAAATGTTTTTCACCTCGGCCTTTGTATGGCAGGATCCGTTTCTGCGGGTGCTTATACTGCGGGTGTAGTAGATTATCTCATTGAAGCATTGGAGAATTGGGAAAAAGCAAAAGTGAAAGATGATCCTTCGGTACCACAGCACCAGGTTATCATTGATCTTCTCTGCGGTGCCTCGGGCGGAGGTATTACTTCTGCAATGATTTTTTTTGCCTTACAGGATAGAATAGATCATGTGCAATTAAAGGATAATGGCGCCTACACAATTCCCGCCAATAATATTCTATGGAAAAGCTGGGTTGAATTAAGCGGAGGTGATATTTTTCAACAACTGCTTTCTGACAATGATATCAGTCGTGGTTATGTAAGTTCAGCACTTAATGCTGGTTTTATTGATAAAGTAGCAGAAGGTTTTAGAGCTTATATTGAAGCATTGCCGCAAAAAAAATTAACTTCTCCACCTTTCTTCGGACCGTTTACAGAGTTATTTGTTACCCTGTTTAATATCACCGGCATTAACTATGAATTATTCAGTAAGGCTCCTACATCGGCGAATGCAGGTAAGCAATATACCTCTGACCATCGTGATATCGCACATTTCCGATGGAGTGATCAGTACCAGGATGATGGGAGAATGCCTGTATCATTAACTGAATTGAAGCATGTGCAGGTAATAATAGATGCCGCCAAGGCTACCGGCGCCTTCCCTGTGGGTTTGAAAGCAAGAACTGTTACCCGGGAGGCCCGCTTTATCTGGGATAATCCCTTTTTTAACCGGGATAAGAATTTTGATGATAAAACAATTTTTCTTGGTAACGGCATTACAGAGAGGCAACATTTGTATACAAGCATTAATGGCGATGGCGGCGTAGCGAATAATGAGCCTGTTGAACTAGCCCGGCGTATCCTGCTGAACATGAGAGCAAAAAAATATGGTGATATTGAATTGAAGAAAGAGATCAGCGAGATGGATAAAAAAGAAAAAGAAGAGGCAAAAAAAAAGCTGGTCAATACCTCCGTTATTCTCATTGATCCTTTTCCTTCCGCCGATAATGCAATTGAGACTCCTGTTGCCAGCAGCGATAATCTTTTAAGTTATACGCCACATCTCGTTGGCGCCATGCGATCGCAACTACTCTTTGATGCAAAAGAAGCGCTGGATGCTTATAAAAAAAATAATTACGGTCTTCATATTATTGCTCCCTCACGGAAAGATGCACCGCCTCCCTATGCGATAGCCTGTGGTTCGTTGGGGGGCTTTGGCGGTTTTCTCGAAAGAGAGTTCAGGGTACATGATTTTTTTCTCGGACGCCATAATTGCCAGAGTTTTTTACGTAAATATTTTGTGGTTAACCCTGCAGAGCCGCCAGGTGAAGACAGGGAGTGTGTGGATTCAATTATTGACAGCTATAATGAAACCCCTATAGCTAAAAACCGTTTCTGCTTTAAAGATGAAAATAATAATGAGTGGGTACCCATAATTCCCGATGTAACATTAGACAAGCCCATTAAGATAATCCGTATTGATGGTGGCAAACCCGTTTATGATGAAGCTAATGTTTTACCTACCTACCCACTGCCCGTATTAAAAAATGATTTCCTGGAAAAGTATCGCAGTGACATGGGTGGCCGTTATACCGGCTTTGCAACAAATTTGTTTAAATTACCAGGATGGATGAGTATTGCTATAGGAATTACAACGCTGCTGACAAGAAAAAAAGTTAGCAATGCGATCATTAAATACATAAGCGACGATTTTAAAAAAAGAGGCTTAATGAAACCATGATTAACAAAATTTGTAGGGCAGGAGTGGTTGGACATTCAATACTCATGGGGCTTATTGAGAGTGAAGAAGATCGGGCTTTCAAAACTTAAAATACACAAATAATCTTCCGAAATTCTTCCTATCATTTTCAATTCGATGATATAATGGCTTAATATGAGGCTGCTGCAGAAACCGCTCTACTTTTTTTCTCAGCTGCCCGCTGCCTTTTCCGGGAATAATCTCTACTTCTCGGATCTTTTTTTCTATCGCTTCTTCAAAAACATCCTGTAGAGCTTTATCAATGGCGTTACTGTTATTATAAATAGTGTGAAGATCCAGTTTTATACGGGCCATAAAAAATAAAATAAATCCATTGTTCCAATTGAAGATATTATTTTCTATATAACATCCGGTCTATATTTTCATCATGTTTTTCCTGTTGCACTTTTTTCTTATAAAAAGTTTCATAGTAAGCCTTGATAAACGCAGTAAGTGGCGTAGCAATAAATGCTCCCATCACGCCAAAGGCTGCAGACATAGCCACAATCATAATTAAAATAGACGCAGGATGGATTTTCATTGTCGTGGACCGGATGCGTGGTATTACAAAATCGCCAATGATCTCGTCCAGCACAATATAAAAGATTGCCACCCACAATGAAGTGATCGGCGAGATGGAAAATGCGATCAGGATAACCGGCACAGACATAATGTAAAAACCGATCTTGGGTATCAGCTCTGCAAAAAAAGTAATCCCTGCCCATACCCACACGCCAGGAATACCCATGAAGTATAAAAAAAACCATACAATGGTGGCCCTTATTAACCCGGCAAATATATTTGACCACATCCAGCCGATGGTCATTATTGAAGCATAAGAAAACGCTTCAGCGGCTTTATCTTTTTTTGTATCCGGGAAAAAAGAGAGATACAGTTCTAACAAAGGTCTTGGCTTGATAAGCATATAAATTACAAGACAAAAAAAGAAAATGATCAACAGTATGTTCCTGAATAATTGAATTGAGTATTGTCCTACGCTATTGAGAATTGCTGATACAGGCGGCAGGGCGGCAATTGCACTCGTTGTTGATTGTGATTGCTGATGATCGGAGCCATATTCTCCCAGCCAGCCCGCAATTCGCCGGTTTAAATTATCAAGATAGTTCGGAAGATCAGCTATTAATAGTTTTACCTGGGTGACCATTTTGGGAATTATCATCCAGCCTAATAGGGCAAGACAAAGTATAACACTGAAAAAAACAATAAGGGAAGCTACTGTACGCCCGATTTTTTTTCTCTCAAGCCAGGTAACCGGAGCATTCAAAACAATAGTAAGAACGATAGCAAAAAAGAAAAAAAGGATCACCTGAAGTATCTCGTGAATGAACCAGATTGCTACAAACAACCCGGCCGCTAAATATACCAGGCGGGATAACGATCGGTATTCCATTCAAATCTTTTTTAAAGTTGTGTATTTTATCTCACTTTGGCAAACTACCAGCTTTCTATACCGGAAAATTGCGTAACCCATTCCTTAAAAATACATTTGATCAATCTGGCAGTTTCATCATAATGCCAGGCTTGCTATTGCCTTTAATAATATAAAAACCTGTTAAACCGTTGTCGTTGCATTTTAAAAGGCATAGAAAATGCGTTGTAAATAGACTTAATTTTTTACCATGCTCCTAAGAAAAATTACCGTTCTTCTTTTACCAGTGTTTATAATTTTTGCCGGTTGCAAAAAAGAAGCCCGGAAGACTTCGGCCGCCCAGCCCGATGATTGTACGGTACAAAGAGGTGCCAGGGATGGAGAAATTATCGAAGGACAATATATAGTTGCGTACAATCCTTCTTCTATTAATGTTGAAGCTATGTCTGCAGCCGGCAGGTCCCGTGTAAGTGCAGATGTTCTCCAAAGAAATAATATCGGCTCAGCGGCAATAGAGCAAACCTTTGCTGGCGAACCGGGGGGCTTTGTGGCAAATCTTTCTGCAGAAGAAGTTACAAGACTAAAAAAAGATGCCTCTATTCAAGCCATTGAACCAGACAGGATTGTTTCACTCAGCACTTGTTTTACAGTGGTGGCGCCGCGGCTTCTTACCTGGAATATCAATCGCATTGGCTATGGCAATGGCATTGGCAAAACGGCGTGGGTTATTGATACGGGAATTGATTTTAATCACCCCGATCTGAATGTAGATGTAAATCGAAGCAGGTCGTTTATCAATGGAGTAACTTCTGCCGATGATGAGAATGGCCACGGTACTCATGTGGCAGGCATTATTGCTGCAAAAAATAATACCATCGGCGTACTTGGGGTAGCATCGGGTGCAACTTTAATTTCATTAAGAGTATTAGATAAAGATGGCACCGGAACACTATCTTCCATTATCCAGGCTTTGAGTTATATAAATAGCAACGCGGCCGCCGGTGATGTTGTAAATATGAGTTTGGGAGAAGAACAGGTTTCTGATATCCTGGATCAACAGGTAAAAAATACTGCTGCAAAAGGAATTTATTTTGCAATTGCTGCCGGTAATGACGGTGACCTTGCAGATAAATATTCACCTGGACGGGCTAATGGTGCAGCTATTTTTACTGTATCAGCGATCGACAGCCTTGATAATTTTGCGGGTTTTTCCAATTATGGAAATGATGCAGTAGATTATGCTGCTCCGGGTGTTCGGATTTTATCAACTTATTTCGGCGGAAGATATGCTTATATGAGTGGAACTTCTATGGCTGCACCACATATTGCGGGGCTGTTATTGCTCAGGGGAGGAAATATTACAACTTCCGGAGCGGCAAAAAATGATCCTGACGGAACGCCGGATCCCATTGCACATTATTGAACCTGATGCTAACTGAAACAGACTATAAAATAATAGCCCCGGATAACGGGCTATTCATAAATTTTTTTCTCACTTTTTGAGGAAAAGATATCATATAAAAAATCCCTCGGGTATGGAGGGATATTCAATTGAAGATTTTTTTAATTTATGATTTAAAATTGCCTTTGAATTCTTTTTTGAATCTCTCAAAATCAGGGATGGAGACATGTTGTACATATGGATTCTCCGGGTGATGAAGGATATATTCCTGATGATAATCCTCGGCGGGATAAAATTTACTGTAGACTTTTACTTCAGTTACAATTTTTCCTGAATACTTTTTTTCATCTGCAATTTTCTTGATCTCCGCATCAATAATCTGTTTTTCTTTTTCGTTACGATAAAAAGCAATAGAGCGATACTGTGTACCCACATCATTACCCTGCCTGTTCAATTGTGTAGGGTCGTGACTGGCAAAAAATGCTTTTACCAGGGTTTCAAAAGAAATTTTTGAAGGATCGTAATAAACCTGCACAGACTCTGCATGGCCGGTCTCACCGGTGCTTACTTTTTCGTAATCAGGATTGTTGTCACTTCCGCCTGCATAGCCGGAGACAGCATCACGAACGCCGGCAAGACTTTGAAAAACAATTTCTGTATGCCAGAAACAACCTTCGGCAAACATGGCGACTGCTTCATTTGCAGAAGATCTTTGTTTAATCCCTTCCGGAATTTTTTCTTTGCTGTTTTGTGTTTGAGCACATCCGCAAAAAATAATTACTGATAATATGGTTGCAATGACCGGTTTCATATAAATAAATATTATTGTTTTGAAGTTGTGGGTGGTTTCCCTCCGTCTGGTACAAAAATGAGTGCTGCTGAATTCATGCAATATCTTTTTCCTGTTGGTGGCGGTCCGTCATCAAATACATGACCCAAATGCGATCCGCTTTTACTATCAACAACAGCCCATCTCGTCATACCGTAACTATCATCCCTTATTAATTTTACGGCATCCGGGCTTATCGGCGCATAAAAGCTTGGCCAGCCCGTACCTGAGTGAAATTTTGTTTCAGAACTAAATAATGGTTGAAGGGACGCGGCTGAATAATATATTCCTTTTTCATAAAAATTATCATACTTGCCGCTGAAAGCCCGTTCCGTACCTTCCTGCCGGAGAATATAATATTGTTCAGGGGTTAATCTTTCTTTCCATTGAGCATCGGTAAGTTGCATAGGATATCCTGTTTTGCTATTGGCAACAGGTGGTTCAGAATGTTTATTTTTTGACTGTTGCCCCATACAAGCTGTATTGAAAATTGCCAGGGCTGTGAAAAGATAAAACTGTAAGTTTTTCATTTTAAAAATCTTTTGTACTGTAAATAAACGAAACAAAGTGCCTCCGGGTTTGTAACAGAGCTGACAATTTCTTTCTATTAACAAGTTTTTAGCCTCCAAGTTTCCGGTAACTCTGCCATATAAGCCTGATATCCTGCAGGGGTTCATAGTCTCTTGCATACCAATAATCTACCATTTGTAAACTTTCCGATGGCAATTCCTGCCTCGAATTCACCGCTGTACCATTACAACCCATTATGGCTTTTCGTAATTGTGGCAGTGGTTTACCATTGATTGTATACCCGATCCATGTTTGCCGGGCGAATAATACGCGAAAGCAATTTCCGAAAAATGCAAAGGGTTTTTTCACAAAAATGAAATGAATGGGAAAGCTGATCAGAAATAAAAAAGCTGTTGAAAAATCAATAAGCCGCTTAATGCGCCGATTGTAAGGGTCGGCAAGCTTGTATCCATTTTCTTTTGACAGCGATACACCTGAAGTATCTTTCGAATCGCTGCCTACAATGCTCTGACTTTTTGCTGCATGAAATTTCACGCGTATATTTTTAGGCAATTCCTGCACAACATCAATAATTTCTTTAAATGATAATGTGCCTTCACAAAAGATCACTTCTTTGAATGTAACCGCAGGCTTTAGCCTGTTTAATCGTTTCCAATAGCCTATTCCCGAACTATCGTTTTCATTGATGGCTACGCGGCCCAATACTTTTTCATTAAGACCCGCCTCATCCATTAATCGCCTGGCCGTTTCGTACTCTTTTTCGCTGCCAACGATCAGTGTATGCGGATGTACTTCCTTTTCATCAAGATCATGTAAAACATTTCTCTGTATCAACAACCATCTCGTAATACTGATAAGAAAAAATGCGATAAGGGCCCCAAACAAAACAATTGCCCTTGAAAAACGAAATCGCTCCGGCAACAGGGCATAGACGGCCAATAATACCAGTGTAGCGATCAGTGTAGAACGAATCAACTCAGAACGCCTGTACCATTTATCATAGAGGCCCGCATAATAAGCAACAGTCAAATAAACTAAAGTAAATGCCGGGAAAGAGATAAGCAATAGTTTATCGGGATACCGGATATCCGTACGCACATAACTTACCCATACATTTTTCATTATCCAGAAAGAAAAAAGTATAAACGCGGCATCAATAAGGGGAAGGCCGACCCATCGCATAAACCGGCTGATCGCTGACATGGCCGCACGAAACCAAATGGCTAGATGGATCAGCAAATTAAAGATGTTTGCACGACTACGGCCATAATGTTTGCGCACAAAAATACTCATAGCATTATAAAACATCTTTACGTAATTCAAGCTCCCCTTTCTTGTACTCTCCCCTTTAAAATGTAATATGCTGGTTGTTGCTAAATAATAATTTTTATACCCCGTCTTTTGAATCCGGTAACTGAGGTCAACATCTTCTCCATACATGAAAAATATTTCATCAAAACCACAGGTGTTTTCTAATATATTTCTTCGTACCATCATAAAGGCCCCGACTAATACATCTACTTCATGATTTTCGTTTTCATTTAAATTTCCCAGGTGGTATTTTGAAAAAGTTTTTGATTGGGGAAATAACTGTGTTAAACCAAAAAGTTTGAATAAAGAAGTAGCCGGGGAAGGAAATGCTCTTTTTGATTCTTTCAAAAACCTTCCGTGGCCATCCAGCATTTTTACTCCAATGGCTCCGGCATCGGGATGAGTTTCAAAAAATGAAAGACATTTTGAAAAGCAATCTTCCGGAATTATCGTGTCAGGGTTTAAAAACAAACTGTATTTTCCTGTTGATGGTTTCCATCCCTGGTTACAGGCTTTTGCAAAACCAAGGTTTGCATTATTGGCAATAAACTTAATACAGGGGAATAGAGGTTTTAAATAAAGAAGGCTATTGTCTTTTGAATCATTGTCGATCACTATTATTTCTGCATCGATCTTTGAATGAGCAACCGCCTTTTGAACAGAACAAAGGCATTGCTCAAGAAAATGCTTTACGTTATAATTGACAATGATGACAGATAATTTCATATCCCGGGCCACCTCAGGCAGAAAGTTTTTGAAATGATTTTCTCAAAAATAATAGTTCTCATAGCATTGAAGAATTTATTATTCCACTTCAGGGGGGTGAAGGGGTTCATTATCTTTGTGCATGCTTAAAAACACGCTTCTCAAGGCTATACATGCCGGCGCAAATGAATTGAGTCGTTTCTTTAATGCAAAATTTACCATAAGCAATAAGGAGGGTATTAATAATCTTGTTACCGAAGCTGATCATGCTGCCGAAAAAGCCATTATTGACGTAATTAAAAATGATTTTCCCGAACATTTTATTTTGAGCGAAGAGGCGGGGGAAATTTTCCAGGATTCAAATTATAAATGGATCATTGACCCTATTGATGGAACTGTAAATTTTGCACATGGTATTCCTCTTTGTTGTGTCTCCATCGGCGTAGAGCACCATAAAGAAATTGTTATGGCTTCGGTTTTTAATCCTAACATGAATGAATTATATTTTGCTGAAAAGGGAAAGGGAGCTTTGTTGAATGAAAAAAAAATCTCTGTCAGCGAACAAACCCAGGTTATCAAAGCTTGTCTTGTAACAGGTTTCCCATATACCTACCTCGATATGTCAAATGGACCTCTACAGGTATTTGAAAGATTTATAAGAAAAGGAATTCCCGTTCGCCGTCTTGGTTCAGCGGCTATTGATCTTTGCTGGGTAGCTGCGGGAAGGTTTGATGGTTTCTATGAACACAAATTAGAGGCCTGGGACAGTGCGGCAGGTTATTTGATCGTCGAAGAGGCCGGAGGCAAGGTGACAGATTTTAAAGGCAACAAATTTTCTCCTTATCAACCACATGTGTTGGCAACAAATGGAAAGATCCATGATGAAATGCTCGCTGTAATTAATAATGAAAAAAGGTTGTAATTTATTCTATATAGCCAGGGTTTAAACCCTGGACTATTCAAAAAAAAATCAATGAATGAACGAACAGAAATATCAACCCTTGGTGAATTTGGTTTAATTGAACATTTGACCAAAAACATTGAACTGCAAAATGCTTCATCCATCGTTGGTGTTGGCGATGATGCTGCGGTAATCGATCATTTCGGTAAACAAACCGTTATTTCCTCCGATATGCTGATCGAAGGAGTGCATTTTGACCTGGTGTATACTCCATTGAAACATCTTGGCTATAAAACTGTAGTAAGCAATCTGAGTGATGTGTATGCGATGAATGCCATTCCGACCCAGTTTATCTTAAATATTGGTATTAGTAACCGCTTCAGTGTTGAGTCCCTGGATGAATTTTACCAGGGTGTGTATACGGCCTGTGAAAATTACGGTGTCGATCTGGTTGGCGGTGATACCTGCTCTTCACAAAAAGGGTTTATTATTTCTGCAACGGCTATTGGTGAAGTAAGCCCTGATAAATATATAAAACGCAGTACAGCAAAAAAGAGTGATCTGATCTGCGTAAGTGGCAACCTTGGCGCAGCCTATCTTGGTTTGCTTTTTTTAGAAAGAGAAAAGAAAATTTATTTAGAAAGCCCGGGAGTTCAGCCTGATCTTGAAAACGAAACGTATGTTATTGGCAGGTTACTAAAGCCTGAAGCAAGAAAGGATATTATAGATTTTTTTGAAAAAAAAGAGATTCTTCCAACCGCTATGATGGATATCAGCGATGGGTTAAGTTCAGAGATCCTCCATATATGCAGGCAAAGTAACCTTGGGTGTGTGATCTATGAAGAGAAGCTTCCGGTTGCAGAGGAAATGAAACAAGCTGCTTATAAATTTCAAATTGATCCTACCGCCTGTGCCTTAAGCGGCGGAGAAGATTATGAATT
>Ga0184636_1000192_pt1 | contig 15053 bp, 13 predicted proteins | sample PLM3_60_b2_FD_133164 | JGI IMG/M metagenome (GOLD analysis project Ga0184636, IMG submission 133164) | Groundwater sediment microbial communities from an aquifer in East River, Colorado, USA - PLM4_90_b2 | ecosystem: Environmental > Terrestrial > Soil > Riparian zone | place: USA: East River... | reverse complement strand
GGGAACTCTTTGGTTTTCTCCATAAACCGAAGAGGAAGAGGCAAAGATGAAGTTTTTGATTCCATGCGCCTTACAGGATTCCAAAAGGACGATGGTTCCACGAATGTTCACGTCCTGGTAAAGGAGGGGATCAGAGATGGAAGGCCTCACCCCAGCCCTGGCCGCCAGGTGGACAATGAAATCAATTCGGTTTTTTTGAAGAACCCCCTTGAGGTGATCAGGGTTTCGAATATCCCCTGTGACGAGCTCAAACAGCTCCGGGAACTTCTTTTTCACTCCCTCCACATTTTTGATCTTTATATTGGGATCATAAAAGCTATCAAAGTTGTCGAGGCAAATCACTTTGACTCGATCGCTGAGGAGACGTTCACAAAGATGGGAGCCGATGAATCCCGCTCCGCCCGTCACAAGAATTGTGTTCACCTATTCAACTCAACTTTCTATTTTTCAAAAGGGAATTGCCAAAAAACAACGCCTTAATTATGATACCATCTTGAAATAGAAAATGATTTCCTGTCCACCCCTTCTGCTCAATGAAGAAGGTGGGATTCTCCCTCACTTATTTACTAGAACTCACCATGGATTAATAAGGTCATTCTAGCTCTAGATGCTTAATTTTTTTATCTGTTTCTGATCGACCTGGATTCCTAATCCAGGTCGATCAGAAAGGTGAAACATTCCATCCTTAATATTGAGGGGTTCTACTAAAATATCCTCCTCATAAAGCGTCGGGCCTACCAGATAGCACGGGTAGGTGAGTCTCGAAATGGTTGCCGATAGATGAGCTCCCGCCATCGTTGAGATTCCGAGCTCGTTCAGGCTTCCGACAAAACAGTCCAGTCCCACGGCATCGGAGACATCGAGGGCCCTTTTCCCATTAAGAATTCCTCCCGCCTTCAAAACATAGATATTCACGATATCCGCCACCCCTTGTTGCTTGGCTGAGGCGACATCCTCAGGGCTGAAGATGCTCTCATCGAGGGCAATGGGTATGGAGGAACATTCCCTGAGAATTTTCATCTCGTCTCGGAGATGAGTGGGAATAGGCTGTTCAAGAAAGAGGATTCCCAGTTCTTTTAAATGGGGCAGGAAGGCGAGGGTGGTTTTAAGGTTCCAGCGCTGATTGAATTCCACATAAAGATCGATCTTTTCACCGACGGCCTTCCGAACTTGGCGGATTTTCTCCAAATCCGATTCGGGGGTTTCTCTCCCACAGTAAATTTTCAGAGTCTTAAACCCCTGGTGAACATGTTCCAAGGCCTGTTCAACCATCTGCGAAATGGTGCCAGTGCTGACCGAATGAGCCACCGGGATCGATTTTCTTCTAAATCCGCCGAGGAGATCGTAAACAGGAACGCCCAAGACTTTGCCCTTGATGTCCCACAGAGCCATTTCGACGGCGGCCTTGGCAAAGGGGTTGCCCGCTATGGTTCGATTCATCTCATCGACCAATGAGAGAAGATTCGTGGGATCCATCCCGGACAAGACCGGGGCAAGAAATTGTTCGACCGTTCCTGTCACTGAATCCTGGGTTTCCCCTGAAAAGAAAGGCGCAAACGTGGCCTCGCCATAACCTTCTATGCCCTCATCTGTCTCGACCTTCACAATGATATTGGAAGATTTTTCTCTGACCATCTTTGCAATGGTGAGAGGCTTCTTTAATTTGAAGGCGACACGAAAGGTCTTGATGTGGGTGATCTTCATTTTTCTCTACTCAATACCTGCCAGTCGTTTGGCACAACTTTTCTTGTATTCCAGGTCCGATTCTCTCAGGATGGTGATCCGGTGGGCGGCAGCTGACCCCCCCCCGTGAATGTCGGATATCGTATCGGCACTCTCCATCACCATCTTTTCGACCAGACGAAGCATTCTGATTCGGTCCTTGGTGGGGATATTGGCAACCCCTTTGAGATATTTTTCTATTAACGGGCCAACCTCGGGAATCGCAAGGTCCTTATCAGAGGGCAAATCCGCGACATAACCGCCAGCGATATCCGTTAAAATCCTTCCAACCTCGGCCATCTCTTTGCCTTCGTGGATCTTGGAGGCGTTGGCCAGAACCGGATCGATAAAGTAAGTTCCCGACGGTTCTTTTCTTCCTTCATAGGAAGAGGCCAAAGAGCAACCAAAAAGGGTTTCCGCCCGATAGATCATGTCCACGATTTTCTCCTTGTGGTGGCCAACCTTGGCTGTTCCATTGTAATCCATCATCATCAGCGCGGCCCCGATCATCGCATCGATCTTTCCGGACTTGCAGCCTCCATGAGATTGCCTGTGATAGGCAGAAAATCGTCCCACCGCTTCCGAAGCGAATTCAACTTCTCCGCACATAAACACCCGCTCCCATGGAACAAAGACGTCATTAAAGATCAAAGTGGGACAATATTTGCTGTAATACATGTTGCCGCAGTCGACGCCTTCCAACTCGCGGGTATCGAGAGAATTTCGGCCCACAACGTGAATCAATCCCCGGGTGTCCGATGGGATTGCAAAGGCAACGGCATAATCCTCTTCGCCCTTGCGAAGGGCGCGAGTGGGGAGGACGATGATTTCGTGGGCACTGAGAGACCCTGTCTGGTGGGCCTTTGCCCCCCGGACGACGATCCCGTCATTTCTTCTTTCCACCACTCTTAAGTAAAGGTCTTTGTCCTCCTGCTCCTGGGGGCTCAGGCTTCGATCTCCTTTAACATCCGTCACCCCGGCATTAGCGGCGAGATCGTTCTTTTGAACATATTTCAAAAAATCGATGAATCGATCGTTGTAGTGAGATCCGTACTTTTTGTCGATGTCGTAAGTGACAATGGAGAGGGTCCCGAGACAGTCCAATCCCGTGCAGCGCTGGAAGCATGTTCCCACCCACCCTCCAAGGGTACGATTAATTTTTACACGCATCACGAGGTCTTCGATGGATTGGGGCGGGTTGGTGAACCGGTTGATGGCCTCGCCCGTAAATCTGGACTTTGTCGTCATCATATCGCGGTGTTCTTCTATTTCAGCCAGTTCGTACGTAGCTGCGGTCGCATTGATCCCAGCTCGTATCCTCGGATTGTCAACGACGTTTTCTATTTTTTCCCCAAACATATAAACGGTTGGTTTCAATTTGCGAAGACTCTCAAGGTATTGAGCCTTTGTCTTTAGACCCATAGGCCCTCCTTTCCGAACGCGTCAGGCTTCTTTTCAGTTTTTTCTAAAACAGCTTAACGTATCCTTCCTTCTTGCTTTCCTCAAAAGAACTGTGCCACCGGCTCACCACGACCTTTTTGTCAGTATAAAAATTGATCGCATCGTTGGCCCTTCCCCGGATGTCCCCCCACATTGAAATCTTGCGTCCGCCACAGGGATAAAAGGCAATCGGGGCAGGGGTCCCCACATTCACCCCCACATGACCGATATTGAGTCGGCGGACAAACTCACGGGCCCACCCGCCATTTTCAGTATAGATCACGGCAGTGTGTCCATACCTGTTTTGATTGATGATCGAGACGGCCTCTCCCATATCCTTCACCTTTTTCAGGCATCGCACGGGGCCGAAGATCTCTTCGTCAAAGACCTCCATACCCGGTTCTGCCTCAAACAGGGTAGGGGCGAGGAAGTACCCTCTGGGGTATTTGGGAACCTTAGGATTCCTTCCGTCAAGGATGAGCTTGGCTCCATCTTTGATAGCCCGATCGACAGCCTCCAGGATCTCCCCGAGGGCCTTTTGGGAAACCACAGGGCCCATCATCACGTCTTTGTCCAGGCCATAGCCCAGTGTGTATTTCTTGGACTCCTCAATAAACATAGCCTTGGCCTTTTCATAGACCTCTTCTACGATCAGTATGTTTGAAACGGCGAAGCACCGCTGGGAGGTATGCCCGAAACAGGAACTCGCGAGATTAGGGATAATATCCTCCAGTATCGCATCCCTGGCCACCAAGGCCATATTGTTCGCGCCCCCCTGGCACTGGGCTCTTTTCCCCAGGGAGGTGGCTCTTTTGTAGACCTGTTCGGCCACGGCAGAAGACCCGACGAATGTCACTCCGACTGTATCAGGATGACCGACCAATCCGTTTCCGACCTTGGAACCCGAACCATTCAGAATATTGAAGACTCCCTTAGGAAACCCGCAGCCCTGGGCCAACTCGCCGATCTTGTTGATCGTCATTGGACAATTCACATTTGGTTTCAAGATGATCGGGTTCCCGCAGGCCACCGCCCAGCCGCAATAGAGGGGATTCATGGCGGGAAAATTGAAAGGAGGAATGAAAACAAAAGGGCCCAAGGGTTCGTGAATGTAATGCGTGTCCACTCTCGTGCCGACATCCTCTGAATAGGACCCCTTCAGAAGCTCGGGAATGGCACAGGCGTGCTCGAGGAATTCCAGGGACCGGACAATCTCTCCGCTCGCATCGGAATAGGTCTTTCCATGTTCATTCACAAGACATCGGATGAGATCTTCCTGAGCTTGTTCCACTTTGGCGCGGAGGTTAAACAGGCATTTTGCCCGTGCAGGAGGAGGAGTGAATCGCCACCGCTCGAAGGCCTCCTTTGCGGCCTTGACAGTGGCATCCACTTCCTCCGGTGTCGAATCTGGGCACAAGGCAATCACTTCGTTTGTTGCAGGATTTCGAACTTCGATATAGCTTGTCGTCTTTGACTCGACCCACTCACCGTTGATCAGATTTCTCAGCTTTTCCATATTCAGTCCTCCTCCATAGTCATCCAGGGTCTCCAGAATACATCTCTGATAGGGAAGCAGACATGTGATGGATTTCCGCCTGTCTGCCTCCCAAGGGAATTGATCTCCATTTTGTGAGTTCGAATGATCTTTCTGAAGAGCCTATCCCTTTTTCTCTTGGCTCTTTAACACTTCCTCAAGGGTCAGTCCCCCCACACGGGCAAGAGGTCTCCCTGAATCTGAGAAAGCGACTGCGATCAGCACTTCGTCCGGGCGGGGAGCGTCGTGGACCTTTACCTCCATGGCATCGTAGTGGGATCGCACTTTCATCTCGTCCTTGTAATGGAGGGGAACGTCGATTGTTGTTCCTGCCCCGGCCACTTTTTTCGCAGATGGAATGATCGCCTTTCCGGCATTGAGGACTTTTCTCATGGTCTGACCCAACTCCGGGTGCATGATGGCAGCCGCATGCTCCAGTTCCCCATCCGTTCCCACGATGACTGCTTTCCCGAAGCTGTGGATCCCCTCTGGGTGAATACCCAGGGCCTTGATCGCCCGTTGTGTCAACTCGGTCCCCATCTTTGCGCCAATATCGATCAGCTCATCCAGCTTCTCCACGTATTTCCCTGCGGAGGGGTTTTTTACGACGGCGATGCATGCGACCTTCCGGTGCGACGGAGAAATCTCCTTTCCAGACTCCATGCAGGTCTCCTCAACAATCGTGACATACTTCCTGACTTTCATGGCGAACCTCCTTTCAAGATCGTACGATTATTATGATTGTATGAATCTTGGCTTTTTTCAACCTTTCCCGGCCTTCCTCATCCTCATTTCTTCCATCACCTCATCCAGTGGGCGGATGGCGTGCCTGTGACCCCCAATCGCGATATAATCTTCCAGTCTCATAGTGTACTCGATGGGTGCCACCACGGCGGGCGTCGGAACCCAGTAGAAGAAGGGAGATTTGACCTGTTCTACATCCACGACGAAAGTGATCCCCCCGCCGGGCATGATAAAGGCCGGGGCGCCCCCGATCGTCAGTCTCGCCTTCCTTTCCCTGATGGCCTCGTTCAATTTTAGGGGTCTCTTGGTAATTCCGGCTCGGGCGCTTCCTCCTGCGCCCGCGATGAACATGGCCGAAACCCTCGAAGGTTCACAACTGGATGCGATCTCATTCATCGTCTCAAGGACTTCAGGGGTCGGATCGATCTCAATAAATTTTCCATGTTCAAAGCGGAAGAAAGCGTATCGCTCACCCGTGGTCTCGGTCACGAGAAGTGTCGTGCCGGGACGAACCTTGCTTTTCTCCATATCGATAATGTCAAGGGAGTGGTTGATGTTCGTCCCCCCGAGCCCGTTCCCTTTCTCGCCAAAGTACCGTCCGGGAGTGGACTTGCGATATTTCAAGACCATTCCTGAGGGGGGAGTATCCAAATCCCTCCCCGCGGCATGCTCAGAGAAAAGGGAGGTGATCTGATGATCCAGCACAATGATCTCATCCGCTGCTTTCCTGAAGAACGTCGAGAAGAGACCGGCCGTGGCGCTCCCACAGCCCACGCGCATCTTTCCTGGGATCACTCCATTAATCACAGGAGGTTGAGACACTTGAACCTCAATCTTTGCCCCCCCCCGTACGGACAGGGGAACCCGCTTGCGGTTGGCGATATCGGTTACCACCTTCACCGAAAACATACCGGTCTTTTCGGCTGTTGTGTGAAGTCCTCCCAGGGCAAGCATCGTCGCCCCATACTCCTCCGTGGTCACCATTCCAACCCGACGTCTCAGATAAGTCACATCCGAGCCCTCTTCGCCTATAGGAAGGTCGGTATCGATCTTCACCTTAATCCCGTTCACCGTGAACGGACATTCTGTGACACAGGTGACCACATCCAGCCCATCCACTTTTGACTGCACGATATAGGGGGCGGGACGGCTATCCGGAGAAGTCGTCCCCGCCCCAATGGCCGTGGTCAGCGGTTTCGCAATGGCAGGAAGGTATTCCTTCGGAATGATATCGGCAACCTCACTGTAAAAAACGAGGGGAATATTCCGGACCAGACGACTGCCATCATTGAGGTAACGAAGACAAGCGCCCGTATGTCCCTTCTTGATCTCGCAGGCAATGGGACAGGCGCCGCAGATGATGGAATCCGTCCCCGGCGTTTCACTTTTTGACAGGGCATTAACCGGGCAGACCTTGACGCAGGCTGCACAGTTCACGCATTGGTCGGTTGCTTGTGCCTTCTTTTTTACCACTTTGATGGCATCCACCTGGCAAACCATCTCGCAGGTCTTACACCCGGTACATTTATCGAGGTCGATTTGGACCATAAACTTCTCCTTCAAGATGTTTCAGCAGGCCTGTTTTCTCTCGAAATCACGCCAAAACACCAACCCCTTCTTCTACTCATAGAGACACTCCCGGTGAGGCTGCGGGGTGTTGCGGCTTTTTCGCGTTCGGATCTCACCGTCGATCATCACCATGGTAATGCCCGGAATATCCCCCACCTTGATAGCCCCCAACGCATCTTGACCTACGGATCCCAGGGGGGCATCCATGATCACCAGGTCAGCGGGTCTCCCTTCTTCCACAACGCCCTCTTTCAGTTTGTGTACCTTCGCCGTGTTCCCTGTTGCCAGCGCGATCGCAACTTCAGGCTTCAGATCAGTGAAGGAACAGAGAAGTCCAAGCGTCCGCAACACGCCCAAGGGAATGACCCCTGTTCCGGAAGGCGCGTCATTGCCAATGATGATTCGGTCGAGAGCTCCGGCAGCCGTTGCCATCTTTAAGGCTTCCACTGCAACGCGGGGATTCCCGCATTGGACAATCTCCAAGGCGAAAGAGGTCTTTTGGATGAGCTGTTCGACATCACCGACCGGTATGGCAGTGGGCCCTCCATTGACATGGGAGACGATGTGGGGGTTGATCTGGATGATTTTGTCGACCCCCATGGTCGCCGACCCCGGGACAGAAGATCCACCACAATGGATCATCACCGTCATGCCGTATTTCTTCGCCCACTCCACCATGGGTCGGGCCTCCTCTGGTTCTTTGATTTTGCCAAGGCCGATCTCCCCGACCAACTTCACACCGGCGCGAGCCATCTCTTCAAAATCCTTTTCAGTGAGTCCGGGCTCTAAAATGAGGGCTCCACCGTGGACCTTCACACCGCTCGGCCTGTAATTGGCAAAAGACTTGGCACAGAGGATGGCCAAGGCTTTCATCATGGTCGCGTCGCTTGCCTTCCCGGGAACATGGGACTCGCCTGCGGAAATCATGGTGGTAATCCCCCCATGGAGATAGCTGTCGATGAAATCAACCATCTTCTGCCGGGGCGTGTAATCCCCCAGCACCGGATGAGCGTGGGAATCAATGAGACCCGGAATGAGAACGGTCCCTTGGGCGTCAACCTTTTGATCCACCTTCTCTGCAGCCAAGGTTTGGCCTGTTCCAATTTTCGCGATCAGCCCTTTGTCGACTATGATTGCATCTCCTGGGCAGAAAGGAGAAGCCATCTTTCCCGAAACGATCTTCCCAATGTTTTGAATCAATATCTTTGCCATCTTCTAACCTCCTCAATTTTCTCGGGCATTCGACCTTCTTTGGTAACGCATGCAGCCGAACGATTCCCGTATCCCGCAAGTATAACAAAAGTTAAATATATTTAATTGTGGTTTTTTATAATTAATTTAAGAAAAAATGTCAAGAAAAAAATGGAGATCTTTTCCATGGATTTGAAGGGGGGAGGACACCGAGATAACAGAATCGAGTCCCCGAAGGAAAGGGCCATATTTTTTTCTTGACAAATTCTTGGAATTAATTATTATTAGCAGAATAAAATATATTTAATTTCCTCATGAAAGAATTCGGCACAAAACTGAAGGCATTGCGAGTCGCGAATCGGATGACTCTGAAAGAGCTGGCCAATAAGGCGGGCTGCACAGGTGCCTATCTCTCTCAAATGGAAAGGGGCCTTGCGAACCCATCCGTGATGATCTTGAAGAATGTGGCGTCAGCCCTTGGGATCAAGGTCGTTGACTTCTTTCTGGAACCACAGATGGAGGAGGATGATGTGGTCCTCCGGGAAGAGGACCGGGTCAACCTTGATGTGAGACAGGAAGATGCTAAAATTCAGATGCTCGTTCGCAGTGTTCAAAATAAGCGGATGCAGCCCTTCTATAATCTCATTGAACCGGGAGGAGGGTCGAAAGGGTCCTATTCCCATATCGGAGAGGAGTTCGGGATCGTACTGCAGGGGCAGCTGGAAATTAAACTCAACGGGAAGACCTATCAGGTGAAGAAAGGGCAGACTTTCTATTTTTCATCTCAGATTCCTCATAGCTGGTCGAACCCCGGTAAAAGAAAAACGGTTGTCATCTGGGTGACGAGTCCACCCACTTTTTAAGTGGTGGGATGAATCATGGAGGGAGCGGTCTTTGTTTGAGGGATTATGGAGGAGATACGATTCTCGAACTGGGATTAGCTTCCTACTCGTAAGAAGAAGATTCGCCATCCCAGTGAATAAGTCCATAGTGGCCACTCAACTTGAGGGATGGGTGATTGGTTCACCCAAGAAAGGAGAAAAGACATGAAGAAAGTATTGGTTGTATCGGCATCTCTTCTCATCTGCATGTGGGTAGGTTTAGGCTGGGCTGCAGAGCCCATCAAGATCGGCGTTATTTATCCCCTCTCTGGCCCGATCGCTTACGACGGGGGCTCTGTTGTGAACGGTGCGAAGTTGGCGACAGAGGAGATCAACAAGAAGGGCGGTCCTCTCCCAGGCCGACCTATCGAACTCATTATTGAAGACGGACAGGGAATGCCTGCCCAATCTATAGCGGCCGCTGAAAAGCTGATCAACCGGGACAAGGTCGTCGCCCTGATGGGCTGCTATCGAAGCTCTGCGTCGCTGGCGGTTCAACCGATTGCAGAGAAGAATAAGATTCCCATGATGTCTGTTGTTTCCAGCGCCCCCAAGCTGACCGAAGGCGGGTTCAAATACTATTTCCGAAACACGCCCAAGGAGTACATGCTGGTGGACGTTGCAGCCCGGTATCTCATCACGAAGCTCGGGATCAAAAAGGTGAGCTTTCTCGGTCCCAATGATGAATGGGGGAGGGCTGGCCTCGAGGCCTGGACAGATATGATGAAAAAGAATGGAGGCCAGGTCGTGACCGCAGACCTCTTTATGACAGGGGAGACAAATTATCAACCGTATTTGACAAAGATCAAATCGATCAATCCTGACGCGATGGCTGTCCAGGCAGAGACGCTCGATGGCTCGATGATCTTCAAACAAGCCAAGGAGATGGGGCTTGGCATCACCAAGATTGGATCCGGCCCGATGGCCTCTCAGAAGTTTATGGAGTTAGCCAAGGATGCGTCCGAGGGGGTCTATGCGATCCTTCCCTGGGTCCATACCTATGATACACCAGAGAACAAAGCCTTTACAGAAGCTTATGCCAAACGGTTTCCCGATCGTGGGATTCCTGATAAATACAGCGCTGCTGGCTATGATGGTTTATATGTTTTTGCAGATGCCATCACCAAAGCGGGGAAGGTCGATAGGGAGTCGATCCGTAACGGGATGACCATGGTGGAGTCGAAAAGGCTCCAGGGAACCATTAAGTTCGATGCGAAGGGGCAGAGTCACCCTCTGGCCTTCATCACGCAGAACAAGGGAGGCGTACCCGTAGTCATGGGCTACATGGAAACGAAGGAATAGTTCTCTTTTAGGGTGGGAGCCTGGATGAAGACTCCCACCCCTTTTTTTATCCTTTGCACCTTACCTTCGGTAACGGAGAAAAAAGTGGTTTTGTTTCTCCAACAAATCGTCAATGGACTCATCATCGGTGGTATTTATGCCCTGATTGCAGTGGGTCTTACTACAATCTTTGGCCTCATGCATGTGGTCAATTTTGCCCACGGTGAATTCTATATGCTTGGAGGGATGATCGCATTCATCATTACCCAATCCTTATGGGGAAATTACTTTTTTGCTCTCATCGCCTCAATCGTCATCGTCATGGGGATCGGCTTTTTGGTTGAAAAGATCCTTATCAAGAGGTTCCGAGTCGCAGGGGTGGACCTTCTGGTTACCGGGGCGCTGGTGACAATCGGGATCTCCATCTTTTTCCAGAACACCTCGCTTCTCATTTTCGGTTCCATTCCCCAATTGATGTCCTCCCCATTCTCAACGGAACCACTCAGGCTTGGTCCCATCCTGGTGGGTCGAATGTATGTCTTCGCAGCGGCTGTAACGGTAGTGATCATCCTGGCTGCCCACTTCTCTATTAAGAAAACAAAGTTGGGAATGGCCATGCGGGCAACCTTCCAGGACAAGGACGTGGCCTCTCTGGTTGGGGTAAACATTGACCGGGTCTATTCCTTCACCTTCATGTTGGGGGCGGGATTGGCAGCCACGGCCGGAGCACTTTTGGGCCCGATCTTCGTCATTTACCCTAATGTGGGCGAGCGTGTCGTGCTGAAAGCCTTTGTCGTTGTCATCCTGGGAGGGATGGGAAATTTCTTGGGGGCAATCTTTGCTTCCATCCTTCTCGGGGTGGTGGAGGGTTTGGCCTCTGCGTATATTTCAGCTGAGTATAAGGACCTCATTGGATATGTCATGGTTTTATTGATACTTGTTTTTAAGCCTTCCGGACTTTTTGGAAGGATGAAGAGGATATGAAGAGCAGGACTTCTTTTATCGGCTATGTGATCGGGATTGGGGTGGTCGCCTTGTTGCCCGTTGTGATTCGAAGCGAATATGATATCCATATCTTCGTGATGGTCTGGATCTTCTCCCTGCTGGTGATTGGATTCAATTTCATATTCGGATACATCGGACAGCTTTCCTTGGGCCACGGGGCTTTTTTTGCTATTGGAGCCTATGCCTCTGCCTTGGCCACGTTGAAATGGGGGGTCTCCTTCTGGATCGGTCTTCCCTTCGCCGCCTTGGTGGCAGGAGTTTTTGGGTTTGTGATCGGAATGATTGCACTGCGCTGGAGAAGCCATTTTTTTGTGATTGCCACGATCTGCTTCAACATGATTATCTATATCCTTATTCTGAACTGGGTTTCCCTCACGAACGGTCCCGTGGGAATCGGCAGCATTCCCGTCCCCTCTTTGGGCGGCATGGCTTTTTCCACAAAGGTCCATTTCTACTATCTCGTATTGATCTTTGTCTTGGCGGCTCTCTGGTTTACTAAGAAGATTGTCTCCTCCCCCATTGGAAGGGCCTTTGCCGCCATCAGAGAAAATGAGCCTCTTGCCGAGTCCGTCGGCGTCAGTGCTTACAGGTTTGCCACATTGGCTTTTGTTATTTCGACTGCCATGGCTGGAATGGCGGGAAGTTTTTACGCTCACTACGTGACTTACATCAGCCCTGAAATTGATGAATTCTCCGTCATGATTAGCATTCTCGTGATGGTCGTTCTGGGCGGCAAAGGCACCGTTCTGGGTCCAGTGATTGGCGCCGTGATTTTTACGTTTTTGCCGGAGTATCTTCGATTTGCCAAGGATCTGCGCCTTCCGATTTTTGGGTTGATCCTGATCCTGGGAATCGTTTTTCTTCCCCGGGGAATCATCACCCTTCCAAGACTGATTCGCTCGCGTTGGAGTGATAAGCGATGAAGAATGCTTTCTTCTCAACAGAAGATTTGACGGTTCAATTTGGGGGACTCATTGCTGTTGATCATTTCACCTTTGAGATCCAGGAAGGGGAGATCATCAGCCTGATCGGACCCAATGGGGCGGGAAAGACGACCGCCTTTAACGCGATTACCGGCTTTATCAAGCCTTCTGAAGGCTCGATCCGGTTCTTCGGACAAGATCTGACAGGACTGAAGCCATTCCAGATTGCAAAACATGGGATCATTCGGACCTTTCAACAGACCAAGGTGTTCCCCGAAGTCGCCGTAGAGGAAAGTATCAGGATGGGGGCTCATAAGATTGCCGAAAAAGGACTGATGGCCATCCTGGCAAACTCTCTCCCCTATCGAAAAAAGGAAAAAGAGATCCTTGAACGAACAGAACATATTCTAACCTTTACGGGTCTGGCGGAGAAGGCCGCCGTTCTTGCCAAAAATCTTTCGTATGGAGAGCAACGCTTGCTCGAGATAGCGGTGGCCCTGGCAGCCGAGCCCAGGCTTCTTCTGTGCGATGAACCCGTTTCCGGGATGAACCCGGAAGAGTCGCGGTCAACCATGGAACTGATTCGGGCCCTTCGAAACCAAGGCATTACGATCCTCCTGGTCGAACATGACATGAAGGTCGTCATGGATATTTCTGATCGAATCGTGGTGCTCAACTATGGCAAAAAAATTGCGGAAGGATCACCCAAAGAGGTGAGTGGAAACCAAGAGGTCATCGAGGCCTATTTGGGAGGAAGTCTGAAATGATGCTCTCCCTGAATGGCGTGGTCACTTATTACGGGAACATCCAGGCCCTGAAGGGGATCTCTCTGGAGGTGGAGGAGGGCGAGATGGTTGCCTTGATCGGCTCCAACGGAGCGGGGAAGACAACGACCCTCCGGACCATCTCCGGGATCCTTCCCACCCATTCCGGTGAAATCCGCTTTCGGGGTGAGCCCATTCATTCGATCCCGCCGTTCGGGATCATTAAAAGAGGAATTGCCCACTGCCCGGAAGGCAGAAGGGTCTGGCCGGAAATGACGGTTTTTGAGAACCTCCGGATGGGGGCTTATCTTAGAAAAGATCTTTCAGAGATGAAAAACGATTTGGAGAAGATGTATGGGCTTTTCCCCATTTTGAAAGAACGGCGAAATCAACAGGCGGGAAGCCTCAGTGGAGGTGAGCAGCAGATGCTCGCCATTGCCCGAGCCCTCATGTCCAAGCCGAAACTGCTTCTCCTCGATGAGCCTTCTCTCGGGCTTGCTCCAATTGTGGTCGAGCGAGTCGCCGAGACAATCACTTCGTTGAACCAAGCGGGTACGACCATCCTTCTTGTAGAGCAGAATGCAAAGCTTGCCCTGATGATCTCCTCCCGTGCTTATGTTCTACAGGTAGGCAAGATCATCCTATTTGGAAATTCAAAAGATCTCTTGGTGAATGAAGAAGTACAGAAAGCCTACCTCGGCAGGGCGAATTGAGTTTTGAGAAAAATGAAGGCCCTCAGAGAGATTGTTGCAGACGGGATCGTCCTCGTCGAATATGGTCCAATGAGCATGATGATTCATGCCTTCGAACGTGGAAGACCCCTGGTTCACTTAGCCCAGGAGGGAGCACGCCAGGCCATCAAAGTTCTTGAAGACTTAGCTAAATTCCTGCCTCTGATCAAAAAGAAGGCTCAACAGATTGAATTAGATGAAAGGTTCCCTGATGTCGTCTGGAGGATGGTAGAAGCCACGCAGAGGATGGGAGAACCCGATCTGACGCCTCTGGCAGCAGTTGCAGGGGCGGCTTCGGACGTCGTCGCTGATTCCATGATCCAGTTGGGTGGAACAAAGATTATCGTCGACAATGGAGGGGATATCGCCATTCGATTGACTGAGGGCGAGATGGTCAGAGTGGGAGTGAAAAAGGAGATCAATGCGAAAAATCCTACCTATGTCATCGCCATCGACGCTTCCACCGGGATTGGGGGTGTTGCTACCAGCGGCCTTGGAGGACGGAGTTTTACCAAAGGGATTGCTTCCGCCGTAACGATCCTCTCTGCAAGTGCATCTCTTTCCGATGCGGCGGCGACCGTGGTTGGCAACTTTACAAACGTGGATGATCCGGCGATTACGAGGGCCCTTGCGGAGAAGATCTATCCGGAGACCGATATCGCTGGAGAATGGGTGACCATCGGTGTCGGGGACCTTTCCCCAGAAAAAATTGAAGAGGCATTAAACCATGGCCTATTGAAGGCGGATTCGCTCTGTGGAAAAGGTTTGATCAAGGGGGCTTTAATCGCCTTGAAAAAGAGAGTTGTTTTTACCGACTTCTTGAGGTCGAGGTTAATCGCACTATAGGAGAGGTGTTTTTGCTGCGTTTGGGATTGGGCGATGGAAATACCAAGAAGAACAGGGAGGATGGTTTGCTATCTGGTGAAGCCCAAGATCCGCATCCTCTCCGGACCATAGACGGTCATCTTTACGATAGGGTTTAGCCGACAAACCGTAGACAGTTCAAACGGGGAGGCTTAGCGATGCTTGAAAGCGACAATGTGCTCGACTACAAGAAACAAATCTCTCTCACCGTTAATGGAAAGCGTGTTCAGGCTGAGGTGGATTGCCGGATGACCTTGGCCGAATTTCTTCGAGAGAGGTTAGGGTTGACAGGGACGAAGGTGGGTTGCAATCGGGGGGAATGCGGAAGCTGCACGGTCATCCTGGATGACAGGCCGGTCTATTCCTGCACTGTTCTGGCAGTTGAAGCGGCAGGGAAAAGGATC
>Ga0184636_1000191_pt1 | contig 15107 bp, 13 predicted proteins | sample PLM3_60_b2_FD_133164 | JGI IMG/M metagenome (GOLD analysis project Ga0184636, IMG submission 133164) | Groundwater sediment microbial communities from an aquifer in East River, Colorado, USA - PLM4_90_b2 | ecosystem: Environmental > Terrestrial > Soil > Riparian zone | place: USA: East River... | reverse complement strand
GGCGAGAGAAAAAAGAGGCGTCTATTATACTCCGGAACCGGTGGTCTCATATATTGTCCGATCCCTCCATAGCATTTTAAAAGAACATTTTAATAGACAGGACGGATTTGCCACCGAAACGGTCACAGTCTTAGATCCGGCAGCAGGAACGCTTACATTCTTAGCAGAGGCATCCAAATTGGCAGTAGAGGAATTCGTCTCTAAATATGGTGAAGGTGGAAAAGAAAATCTGATCAGGGAACAAATCCTCAAGAATTTCTACGCCTTTGAACTGATGATGGCCCCATACGCCGTAGGCCATCTGAAGATGTCATTTCTTCTGGAAGAGCTTGGTTACAGGCTCCAGAAGGATGATAGATTCAAACTCTATCTTACCAATACGTTAGAGATGGAAGAGCTTGCCCAAACCGAACTTCCTGGCATGGCTTCACTTTCTGAAGAATCTCATTCTGCGGGAAGAGTCAAGAAAGAACAGCCTATATTAGTGGTATTAGGTAATCCACCGTATTCAGGAATGTCAGCAAACAAGGGGAAATGGATAGATGATTTGCTGAAGAAAGGTTACACCAGATCAGATGGTTCAAAAGACGGTGGATATTATAATGTGGATGGGAAGTCCCTTGGAGAAAAAAATCCCAAGTGGCTGCAGGACGATTATGTTAAGTTCATTCGTTTTGCCCAATGGAAGATTGATCAGGCAGGCGAGGGAGTTTTAGGATTTATTACCAACCACGGTTATCTTGATAATCCCACCTTCAGAGGCATGCGTCAATCCCTGATGAATAGTTTCGATGGGATTTATATACTGGACTTACACGGCAACAGCCTAAAAAAAGAGAAGTGCCCTGACGGTTCCAAAGATGAAAATGTCTTTGATATCAAGCAGGGGGTAGCCATCGCCCTGTTCATAAAGAAAAAGAGTAATCCCCTTAGCCCTCTTTTAGAAAAAGGCAATCCACCACCCATCCCCCCTTTAGAAAAGGGGGGTAAGGGGGGATTTGAATGCAAGGTTTATCATTCTGAGATTTGGGGATTGAGAGAAAAGAAATATGATTGGCTTTTGGAGAATGATATAAAAACAACCAATTGGAAAAAGTTATTGCCAAAGTCTGAATATTACCTTTTCATTCCAAGAGATGAAAAGCTTTCAGACATATATGAGAAATACCCTAAAATAACTGAAGTTTTTCCCCTTTTTGGCGTTGGGATGACAACAGCAAGAGATAGTTTTGTTATGGATAGAGATAAAAACTCGCTTTTGAATAGAATACGTCTTTTCAAAAATAGCAAATATTCAGACGATGAACTTCATTCTTTCTTCCAAATAAATAAGAAGAAAGGATGGAGCATCAGAAAAGCTTGGAATATGCTTCAAACGATACCTGATTCAGATTTGAATAGATTCATTTTGCCAGTTTTATATCGCCCATTTGATCTCCATTGGATTTTTTATCACGACTCGGTAGTATGGAGAACAGTAAAGAGAATTATGCGTCACATGATGGAAGAAAATATCGGGTTTTTATTTACAAGACCTCAGTCACCTAAATATGAATTTTCAGTCATTGTTTCTGATAAAATAATTGACCAATGTGCAATAGGAAACAAATCAGCAGGTGCAGGAATTTCATACGTTGCTCCCCTCTACCTCTACCCTAACAAAGATAAAAAAGATTTATTTAGCCACAAGAAAGGAGTAAAAAAACAGCCAAATTTCAGCCCTGAAATTTTGTCGGCTTTCTCTGAAGTCTTTAAAAAAGAACCGACAACAGAAGAAATTTTCTATTACATTTATGGAGTCCTTTATTCGAACATCTTCTGCACAAAATATGCTGAGTTTTTAAAGACAGATTTTCCAAGAGTTCCTTTTACAAAAGATTACAAATTGTTTACCAAGATGAGGGGATACGGGGAAAGGCTTGTCGATTTGCATTTGCTTAAATCAAAAGAGATTGACCCGCCAACTGCAAAATTTAAGGGGAAAGCGGAAAATAAGGTTGAAAAGGTGAGCTACCAAGAAAAGAAAGTTGTGATAAACAAAGATCAATATTTTGAAGGAATTACAGAAGAAGTCTGGAAGTACCAAATTGGGGGGTATCAGGTTTGCAATAAATGGCTAAAAGATCGGAAGGGACGGATCTTATCACTCGACGATATAAGACATTACTGCAAAGTCGTTACCGCAATTAAGCATACAATAGAAATCCAGAAAGAAATTGATAAGCTCTATCCCGAAATAGAAAAAGAGACGATCGAATTCAAAAATCCAAAGAAAGAATAATTTCATGGAACTGAAATCTAACGTTGGATTGGATAAAGCATTGGAATACATAAAAAATGGCAAAGTATTTCCTGTCTATCTAATCTGCGGGGATGAAAATTATATCATCAAGGAAGCTGCTCAAAATATGATAGAAGCTATTTTACCTGAGAAGGATAGGGAAATATGCTTAGAAACCATCGAAGGTGACGAAGAAGATTGGGACAAGATAATTCAATCATTGAATACCTATCCGATGTTTGGTTCAAAGAATGTAATCGTTGTAAAGGATACTAAAATCTTCTATTCCAAATTTACGGTTGAAAAGATAATAGAAAAAAGCATGGAACAATTTGAGAGTAATAATATCAATGAAGCCATCAGATTATTTAGAATAGCCCTTGGTTATCTAAAGATCAAAGAGGTTAATGAAATAAGTGATAAAAAATGGGCTGAGCAACGAGATTTCAATAAAGATCAAAAAAGTCAGGCATGGCTAACGAGAATGGTGGAGGAATGTCTCTCCCAAGACCTTAAGCCGATTCCTTACGAGGACAACTCTGATCGACTAAATAATACCATTAAAGTAGATGAGGGGGGTAAGGGGATTCCACAAAATAATATTTTGGTTTTAATAACTGAGTATGTGGATAAAAGGAAAAAACTTTATAAAACTATAAATGATATTGGAGTTATCATTGATTTTTCGATCCAAAGAATGAGAAGAGATTCAGCGGATGTCGAAGAGGAGGAAAGGAAATCCTTATTACAAAAAGCTACTGAATTATTGAAGAGAAGCAATAAAGTATTTGCGAAGGGAGCTTTTGATGTCCTTGCAAATAAAACCGGATACAACATGGGAATATTTTTGAATGAATTAGAAAAAGTTGTCCTATCGGTGAAAGACAGGCAAAAAATAGAAGTTAATGATATTGAAGAAACTGTAGGAAGAACCAGAGAGGATTCCATCTTTGACCTTCAAGAAGCTATTGGTCGAAGAGATCTCGAAAATGCGATGCTTCTTTTAGGTGAGCTGTTGGGACAGGGAGAATTTCATTTAGTTCTTTTGCAAAGCGTTGCAAAGGAGATATGGCACTTGATTGTAGCAAAACAATTTATGGAAAATGAATTAAAGGGTAAATGGAATTCCAAAATGGATGAGGGGGCATTCAAAAAATATATCTATTTCCCTGTCATCCTGAAGATGAAGAAAGAAAAGGAGAAAGAGCGAGGCCCTATATACAAGAAAAGCCCTAGCAACATTTATAAACTGCCACCCGATGTTTTGTTGAAATTACTAAAGAGTTCAGATAATTTTACCAAAGATGAGTTGTATCGTTTCATTAAGCTACTCGCTGAAACAGATTTAAAAACGAAAACCACAGGGGTGTCGCCAGTTCATTTGCTAGAAAAGGCATTGGTGGAGATTTGCTCGGACAAAAAAAGTGGCAAGAAGGTAGCGAATCTTTGAGAGCGAACTTTTGGACCAGAAATCGATTCATCTGTTAAAAAGGTGGTAGTCGATCTCTGCTGCCCTTCCCTAAGGATCAATTCTTCAAATATCAATTTAACCTGCCTCTCCTAGCCCCCCTATCCAGCCGGCTTCTCCCGAAAGCAATCAGCTTTAAAGCGTTCACCTTGGGGCTCCTAACTCTGGTGGTTTCAAGTCGTCTGAATGTTTCCCAAACACAATTATTTAAAATATGTTTCTGCTTTTAAGCAGTTACATGGACAATATCAACAAAAAATAAAGAATTTATGCGGTCGTTAAAAAGATCTTGACAGCTTTTGAGAGTTGTGGTATAAGGAAAATAATTTCAAGAATACTGTTTTTTTCAGAATACTGAAATCAGAAAAAAATGAAAATTGGCGAAAAAACAAGAAAGTGGAGGAAGGAACAAGGGCTACGGATAGTGGATCTTGCTTCTAAGGCAAGCATGTCACCGAGTTACATCAGCCAGATGGAACGAGAACTCGTTTTCCCATCGGTAGTCGCTCTACAAAAAATTGCAAAGGGATTGAATTTGCACGTGGCGGATTTTTTCGACGAGGGCAATGAAATCCGAAATGGAAATGCACAGAATGATTCAGCGAAATACGGGCCTCAAATCGTGAGGAAAAATTCTCGGAAAGGACTCGTCTATGCAGGAACCAATGTAACATATCAGCTCTTAACCCCTGATTTGAAGCGGAACATTGAACTCCTACTGATCAGTGCTCTTCCGGGAAGCGAAAGTGGAGAAGATAACTTTGTTCACGAAGGTGAAGAATGCGGCGTCGTCCTTCAAGGAAGGATGGAATACTGGATTGACGGAACCACCATTCTTCTGGAAGAGGGCGATTCTGTATACTTTCGGTCAAACTTGCCCCACCGTTGGCGCAACGCTGGAGATAAGGAGTTAATTGCGATTTGGGCTATTACTCCTCCTTCATTTTGATGGATGATGATCCTCGAAAGGAGGTGAGTGTTTATCAGGGGGCAGATTGTATTTGTGAGTGTAAATAACAAAGTTTGTCAGTGAACATTAATACCATAAGGAGGAAAACGAAATGGAGAAAGATGACGGGAGAGGAATCGTTCGGGGCGATTACATGAATATCGATAGACCTATCGATAGAACGACATGGGCCAGCGAGGTTGTTTCACAGTGGGGTACTTATCTTAACAATGAGGTTGAAAAAACAAAGCCTAAACAGGGAACTTCAGTTCTTTGGTGGCTTGGGGCAGCCAGCTTTGTGCTGAAATCCCCGGAGGCGACGATCCTGATTGACAATTACTATGGTCCCTCGATGTATACGACATACGATTTCTGCGGGGTCTGTCGTACCCATGGAGCAGAGAGCATGGACTGGGTCCGATTGCATCCAATTGTTCTCGACCCTTTTGCGATCAAAACCTGTGACTTTCATTTTAGCACCCACCATCACCAGGATCATTGCGACATCTATGCGATCAAAGCATTGGTGCCGAACACCAAGGCTAAATTCGCCGGCCCCAAGATCACCCATGCAAAATTGAGAAACCTGGGGGTTCCCGAAGACCGGGCCATCCTCGTAAAGCCGGGGGACGAGATAAAGGTAAAGGATGTTACGGTTGAAGTTCTGGAAGCAAGCGACCGCAGTGCAATGATAACCGGAAAAGATAAGGCGAGCATGCCGGAAACCATGGACGAAGTGGCCGTCACCTACCTTTTCAAAACGCCGGGGGGGAATATTTTTCATCTTGGAGACTCCCTCTACTCGAACATGTATCGCAAGATCGGGGTGACAAGAAAAGTTGATGTAGCTTTGCTGCCTTTCGGAACAAACGCTCCGGGTATTACTGACAAGATGTCAGCTTACGATTGTTTCCGCGTCGCCCAGGCTCTCAATCCAAGGGTGCTTATTCCCATGCATTACGATAACTGGGGCAATTCGCAGGCGGACCCGCGAGAAGTCAAAGACATCGTTAAGATGCACGAGCCTGGCATTCACGTCACTATTCTGCAATGGGGAGCGCGGTTTGAGTTGCCCACCGATTTCGACATGGAGTACTACAAGTATCCCAACTTCACGGAGCGATTCCGTTGGGAGTATTCTTGGGAATATGGCAACAAGCGTTAAATTGTAAACTTTCCCTAGATGAGACATCTGTTTCGCCCTGAGAGCCATACCAGGTATATGCTCAGCAAATTGGATGATTGCCATCCTTCAGCTCCTTGGCGGGGCGAAGGACTGAACCGAATTGGTTTTCCAATGGAAAGGGAGGCCTTATGGGACTCAATTTGATTGTCATGCTGACTTACAATGATCAGACGGTAGAAAATGCGCTGGAGGTTTTTGAAGGGTGCAAGAATTCCGCCGCTGAGTATTGGGGGTTTAAAGATGTAGGTTTACCGGTCGATCAAATGAAAAAATTGGTTGCCAATATGAAGAGCGCAGGCAAGAAAATCTGCTTAGAGGTTGTTCGCTATACCGAGCGAGAATGTCTGGAATCCGCCCGATTGGCAATCGATTGTGGGTTTGATTTCCTGATGGGAACTCTTTACTATAAGCCAGTGGGTCAACTCCTCAGGAACAAGGCTATTCAGTATATGCCTTTTTGCGGTCGGGTGAGCGGAAGACCTTCTGTGCTGGAAGGCTCGATCCCTGAGATCATCAACGAAGCCAAAGAGATCTCAAAAAACGGGGTGAATGGTTTTGATCTTTTGGCCTACCGCTATGTCGGTGACCCTGAAAAATTGGCGAGCGAATTTGTGAAAGAAGTTAGCCTGCCAGTGGTCCTCGCTGGAAGCATTTCAAGTTTTGCCAGACTGGACAAAATAAAAGAAGTTGGCCCATGGGGATTTACGATCGGATCTGCTTTCTTCGAGAAGAAGTTTGGTGATCTCCCGATTTCGAAACAAATTGACAAGGTCGTGTCTTATGTGAATCGCTGAGAATAGACGCTTTAAGAGCGGATTGAAGAGATTTCCGGACGAGTCAGTTTTGCTTTCTGTTTGGATTACTGAAAGGAGGTTTGTTTTTCGATGGGTGCCAAAGTAGTTCACGAATCAGAGACACGGGTATTCTTAGAAGGCTCCGAGGTCTGCCGTGAATACTTCAAGACAGGGAAGATAACATTCGGTTCTTCCACACTTCTTGCCGGACAAAGCGGAACAGTTGACCCAGGACATCCTGTTTCCCATGAAGTCTTTTTTGTCAGCCGCGGCCACGTCCTTTTATCCAATCCGACTACCAAAACGGTTTATGAGTTGAAAGAGGGAGACGCCATTCTAATTCCCGAAGGGGAACCCCATGAGCTCATAAACATTGGGGCGGAAAAAGCCATTGTGACGTGGAGTTGTGCGCCGAGCCCAGAGTAAAAAGGGGATCCATCATGAATAACATTCTCAGTGTCGATTTGGGCACGACGGCCCTTAAAATCATTCTCTTTCGGCACAATGGTACTGTTTTTGCTAAATCCACCCAGGAGTACTCCCTCCTTACGCCCACGACCTTGGCGGTGGAACTTCCAGTCGAAATCTATTGGAACGCGTTCAAGAAGGGAATTGAGGAAGTAATGACAAAGTCCGGGGCCGATCCTTCGAGCATTAAGGCCCTTGGCATCTCTGCCCAGGGAGAGACTTTGATTACATTGGGAGAAGATGGCCAGCCGTTAATGAATGCAATCGTCTGGCTTGACAATCGGGCCCAAGAGGAGGCAGATATCCTTGCCCGTGAGTTTGGGAACGACAAGGCTTACCATATCACCGGTCAGGTGAGTATTGTTCCAACATGGCCGGCGGCAAAGATATTTTGGATCAGGCGCAGTTTGCCAGATCTTTTTAAGAAAGCAGCCAAGTTTGTCTTGATCGAAGATTACTTCATTCATCGCATGACGGGATCCCTTGTATGCGAAGGATCTCTGATTTGTTCAACTGTTTACTGGGACATCATCAAAAAGCAGTGGTGGCCAGAGATGCTACATTACCTAAAAATCTCGGAAGGACAACTCCCAGAACTTCGAGAATCAGGCGAACCGGTAGCCTCTCTCAAGCCTGACGTTGCAAAGGAGTTAGGGCTTTCTGCTGATACAATTGTCTGCACTGGTGCCCTCGACCAAGCTTGCGGAGCAATCGGGGTAGGAAATATCTATCCTGGAGTTGTGTCCGAGAATACGGGGGCTGCGCTTGCTATCTGCGCCACAGTGGAGCGGCCGGTCTTTGACCCCAACCAGCAGATGCCCTGCCATTATCACGGCATCCCCAACACTTACATGGCGCATACGTTCACGACGGGAGGTATGGCCCTGAAATGGTACAGGGATCAGTTTTGTGATTCGGAGATTCAAGTTGCCGCGAGGGCCGGGATGGACAATTATGACTTGTTGAGCAATGAGGCAGCCCAGATCCCTCCCGGATGTGATGGGTTGGTGATGCTGCCCCATCTGCAAGGAGCGATGGCACCGGAGGCAAATCCTCAGGCAAAGGGCGTCTTCTATGGTTTTACGCTTCATCACACCAAGCCCCATTTCATCCGCTCGATCATGGAAGCGATTGCCTGTGCGATCAGGCGGAACGTCAACGTTCTGGAGGATCTCGGAATCGAAGTGAAGGAAATCCGCTCCCTCGGAGGTGGGTCCCGTAGCGAACTCTGGAGCCAGATCAAGTGTGATTTAATTCAACGGCCTGTCCGTACAATGGAGAATGAAGAAGCGGCATGCCTGGGAGCGGCCATGCTCGCCGGTGTTGCCACCGGAATGTTTTCCAATCTTCCTGAAGCGGTACAAAAGTTGGTGGTTTTAAAACGACGGTTTGATCCTAATCCGGATCATTTTGCCGTTTATACTTCGGTCTACAACCGGTACGTTGACCTTTATAATTCGCTGGTTCCACTGTTTGAGCGAGGTTGAAACAAGTACATGAGGGATGAACGATGAAATTGGGCGTCAACACATCCGTGTGGTCAAGAGCAGGATACTCCCTGCCCGAAGCTCTGTCTCAGGTGAGCAAGACCGGCTTGAGATATGTGGATATTTTCGGCAAGGGCCATGGGGACCCAACACTTCTGAGTCAGAACAAGGAACTTCTTGCGGCAATGGAAGGCGCTCTCAGCCACAATGATCTCATTGTGGCCAGTTATTGTGCCCTCGTACCCCGGAACCCTGGAAATGCCTCATGGAATGAAGAGAACCTGGCTTATATGGGTAGCTCCATGGAGCTCGCGGTGCGGTGGAATTGTAAAAAAGTTATCCTGGATACAGGGGAACGAGAAAAGGGATTATCCTTTAATGCTGCCTGGTTAAACCTCCAGACATTAGCTCGTCGGTGCGCGGATAAAGCTGAGAAGCTGGGGATCATTCTCACTTTGGAACTCGAACCTTACAGCTATCATCTCGTCAATAACTTGGAGAAAGTTTTGGAACTGGTTGCAGAGGTTTCATCCCCGGCCCTGCTTGTCAACGTGGACACAGGCCATTTGAATGTCATAAGGGCGGAACCCTCGGATCTGATGTGTTTGAGAGGCCTCGTCGCCCATGTTCATCTGTCCGATAATCTGGGAGCCATCGACAGCCATGATGAGATAGGTCTGGGAACAGCACCCAATGGTGCCTACCTTCGAGCGTTAATGGGAGCCGGCTTTGAAGAGACTGCTAAAAGGCTGGGTGCACCGGCTGTGGCTTCGATGGAGATCCATAATTTGCTCATTCCCCCTTTGGCTACTCCATCTCCGAACGTGCAAGTGATGAGAAGCAAGGACCGGATCATGGCAGAATTTCCAGGGTTGGAAGTCAGATGAAAAAAGACAGTGGGGTACAATGGATGCTGGAGAGGAGGTGAAGAAAAGAAAGGGGAATATTCTATGTTGAAGGTCCTAAAAATCCGTAAAGAATGCGACAGGAGGTAGAAGAGATGAAAAACAGGAGATTAGTGTTATTGGCAATTACGTTTATTCTTGGATTCGTGATGGTCTGGACTCCAGTCATGGCAGCCGACACGATTAAACTCGGATGCCTCAGCCCTTTGACCGGACCTTATGCGGCTTTGGGAGATTCACAGAAAAAAAATGTTGAGCTGGCAGTTGAGTTGTATAACAAAGAAGGTGGAGTTCTGGGGAAGAAAGTTGAAGTACTAATTCGTGATTCACAAATGAATCCTGGGGTCGCCTTGCGGAAAGCTCAGGAACTTGTATTTGACCAGAAGGTCGATTACCTAGTTGGAACGCTTTCCAGCTCTGTTGTGAAAGTCATCAGCGAATTCTCAGCCAAGAATAAGATTCTCTACATGGGGTTTCCTCAGACGGAGGCAACGGGTAAAGATATCAATCGTTATGCTTTTACTGGAATGGTGTCTCCCTTCATGTGCGCCATGGCGATATCGAAATACGCTTTTCAAAACCATGGTAAGAAATGGTACGCTTTGACAGCTGACTACGTGTGGGGGCACAACTTGCTTAAGAGCTGGATCTATTCCAGCCAGGTGAGTGGAGGAGAATTCCTCGGCAACACCTACGCACCCCTTGGGGCCAGTGATTTTTCAGCTTTTATGCCGAAGATTATAGCGGCTAATCCCGATTTCATCGTTTTTAACAACTTGGGCCGCGATCAGAACGCTGCTCTAAAGCAGGCCAACGAGATGGGCATCATTGGTAAGAAAAAGATCTTCTGTAGCAAAACCGAAATCACGACCATGAAAGAGATCTATCCCCTCTATGATGAGAATGTTTTCGGCGGGGTCACTTTTTATTGGGAACTTCAGGATAAGTATCCTGCGGCCAAAAAGTATGTCAAGGCGTTCTGGGAGAAGTACAACGAGCCACCCCTGCAGGACGGGGAGGCTGGTTTCTTCCAGGTGATGGCTCTCCTTGACGCCCTCAAACGAGCGAAGACCACAGACACCGAAGCTGTGATCAAAGCCTTGGAGGATGGTAAATATACCTTTACCAAAGGGGAAGAATATTATCAAAAGTGCAATCACCAGAGGGTGACGAGCCAGATCATCCTGCGTGGCAAGGGCAAGAGAGGTGAGGGTTGGAGTATGGCTGAAGTCGTTGCCGAAATTCCAGCAAGGGATATTATGAGAAACTGCGATCAGGCCATAAAAGATCTACCTCTCTCCACCATTCAGTTACCCAAGTAACCGAAGGTAGCGGCAGCCTCCTTCCGGAGGCTGCCGCAAAAAAAAAGACGGAATTTGAAGAGTGTCTAACATACCTCTGAATATATTGCTCATGCAGGTCATCCTGGGATTGGCTTTGGGAGCTATCTTTATTCTCCTTGCCAGTGGCTTATCCATGATCTACGGCCTCATGGACGTCGTCAATTTTGCTCACGGCGCCTTCTATATGCTGGGGGCCTACGCTATTTATACTTTGAACCGCTTTTTGGGAAACTTTGGACTGGGGGTTGCGTTTTCAGTCATTATTGTGGCTTTGATGGGCAGCGTTGTAGAACTCACCCTTTTACGGCCTCTTTATAAAAGAAACAATCCCCTTTATCCTCTGTTATTGACTTTTGGTTTGGCTCTTGCGATTCCGGACATTATCAAGATCATCTATGGGCTCGTGGGGAAATCCATTCAATATCCGGAGTCATTGATGGGGAGTTTCCTTTTAGGGACGCTGGTTATCCCCAAGTACAGGGTCTTTGTGATCATTTTTACGTTTACAATTCTGATTGCTCTCTGGCTGTTCCTGAAGAAAAGCGATCTCGGAATGATTCTCCGGGCATCAACCCGGGACAAAGAGATGGTCGATATTCTCGGGGTGAGTGTGCCCAAAGTGATGACGGCCGGATTCACGATGGGAATTGCCCTTGCAGCCCTGGGAGGTAGCATTGCCGCCCCCATGGTCGCCGTGGAACCGGACATGGGCGTGAATATCATTATGCAGAGTTTTGTTGTAACCGTTATCGGGGGACTGGGAAGCCTTGGAGGAGCGATCATTGGTGGGATCATCATTGGCCAGGTTGTTAGTTTGACAAGCCTCCTTGCGGGAGCATACGCAGATGTGGCCATCTATTTTGCTATGGCCACCATCCTGCTTCTGCGCCCCCGAGGATTGTTCGGAGAGATCGGCCGAGAATAGATGAAAGAGAAAGAAAGGGAAGATTGACGGTATGGGTATCCTGAAGAACATCGCGGATAAGTACAGACATATCTTCTTGGCCTTTCTGATTCTGTTATGCATGCCCGCCGTCATCCCTGTACCAACCGCCAGCACCATTCTGATCTATGGTCTTTATGCTTTGGGATACAATATTGCGTTAGGATACACGGGGATGCTTTCCTTCGGCCATGCGGCCTTCTTTGGTCTTGGGGCGTATGGTGCGGGGATCGCTTTTCGATATTTCAATGCCTCCGTTTGGTCGAGTCTTCTGACGGGAGCGGCCTTGGCCACTTTTTTCTCCCTGATCATTGGAGCCCTCTGTGTCCGCAAGAGAGGGGTTTATTTTGCTCTGCTGATCGCTGCCTTTGGACAGATGTTTTATTTCTTGGCCTTGTCGCCCTTGAAGCGTATTACCGGTGGAGAAGACGGGCTCCGTGGGATCCCCGTTTTAAGCGTCGAGACTCCTTTCCACGTGAATTTGGCTGACCCTATTTCTCTCTACTTCTTCATCCTCGTCATCGTGGCCATTTCGATCCTGGTGATGCATCGTTTCCTGCAATCTCCTTTTGGAAGCCTACTTCAGGGAATAAGGGAAAACGAGAAACGATTAAGAGCCTGCGGATATAACACCAACTTTATTAAGGTCTTTTCATTCAGCGTCTCAGGTTTATTTGCTGGGCTAGCGGGGGCGCTGTACACGATTTTCTTGGGATATGTTCCGTTGAACTCCCTTTATTGGTTGACCTCTGGGACGGCTTTATTGATGACCCTTCTGGGCGGAGTGGGAACTTTTTTTGGCCCTCTTTTGGGCGCAGGCATTTTTATATATTTCGAAGATACGATTAGTGCGATCGTTGCCAGGTGGGAGATCATCGTGGGAGGAATGTTTGTCTTTCTCATCCTCGTATTTCCCGAGGGAGTTCTTGGGACGATCCGGAAAAAGATGGAACAGTTTGGCCAAACCGAGTCCAAGAGTGTGCAAGAAAGGATGTTGAATTGGCTGAAAAAATAATTTTGGAAACGAAAGACTTGAGCATTAATTTCAACGGATTGAAGGCCGTCGACGGGGTCAACTTCAGATTACGGGAAGGAGAAATCCGGTCCGTGATCGGTCCGAACGGTGCCGGGAAGACAACCTTCTTTAATTTGCTGGCTGGAAACCTTCGACCTACAAAGGGTGAGATTTGGTTTCGAGGAAAGAACATTGCAGGAGTGCCTCAGTATAAGATCTGTCGGAAAGGGATAACAAAATCCCATCAAATTACGAGTATCTTTCCGGCCCTGAGCGTTTTTGAGAACATTAGGCTGTCGGCTCAAATGCGGGTGACACAGTATAATTTTTGGGGAAAGTACAGGAGAATAAGCAAGGTAAACGAGAAAGTCATGGGCATACTGGAGGAGATTGGCTTGACCGACAAAAAGGATCGAGTAGCGGCCAACCTTCCTTACGGAGATCAAAGGTATCTCGAAATCGGAATTACTCTGGCAACGGACCCGGTCATTCTTCTTCTGGATGAGCCGACCGCAGGAATGACACCTGCGGAAACCCGGGAGACGATGAAGCTGATCCAAAACCTGGCAAAAAAATTGACAATCGTGATTGTGGAGCATGATATGAGTGTAGTGTGGGGCATCTCTCATTATATTACCGTTCTTCACAATGGGGCAACTCTGGCTGAAGGAACACCTCCAGAGATCAAGAATGACGACGATGTTCGTCGGGTTTACCTGGGAGGCCATTGATGATTCTGACACTGGAGAAGGTAAACACTTTTTACGGGAGAAGCCACATCCTTCAAGGTATCTCATTGGAGCTTGGAGAGGGGGAGCTCGTACTTTTGATCGGCAGAAACGGTGTGGGAAAGACGACCACCCTGAAAACTATCATGGGGGTTCAGCCGCCGAGCTCCGGCAAAATCCTTTTCAACGAGGAAGAGATCACGGGACTGAGGCCCCATAAGATTGCGAGAAGAGGGATTGCCTATGTCCCGGAGGAAAGGCGTATTATTCCAAATCTGACCGTATTTGAAAATTTGAAACTTGGAATGCTCATACGGGGTAAATTGACCAGGGATGAGATTAACGAGACCATCGATGAGGTCTTTGGTTATTTTCCCAGACTGAGAGAGAGAATTCATCACAGGGGAGACAACCTCAGCGGAGGCGAGCAACAGATGCTTGCTATCGCGAGAGGGATGGTTTCGAAACCGAAGCTCATCCTCATTGACGAGCCCACGGAAGGCCTAATGCCGATCATGGTGGAGGAAATTGCTGAAATTCTGAGAAAGCTTTTGAAGATCGGCGTGACCGTTCTTTTGGTAGAGCAGAATTATGACATGGCTTTTAACCTCTCTGAAAAGGCCAGAGTCTATATCATGGAAAAGGGATCGATCTGCTATCACGCCCCGGTCAGCGAAATCATCGACAACAGAGAACCTCTAGAAAAGTTCTGCGGGGTTAATTTGTGAGGCCGAAAGGAGGGACATCGGGGCTACCAAAAAGAAAAAGATCCAGGTGATCAAGACAGATAAGGCAGGTCCTCCGGTAGGGCCTTATTCCCAGGGCATTAAGGCCGGAGGGTTCGTTTTTGTGGCCGGCGAAAAAGGTATGGATCCGGGGGACACAGCAGATCGTCCCCGGTGGCATTGAGGCTGAGACGCGGCAAACGCTGGAAAACATAAAAGCCATATTGGGGGAGGCAGGGTCTATCCTTGACCTCGTGGTTAGTACCTTCGTTTTCATGATCGATTTGAATGATTTTCACAGAATGAATGATGTCTACGCTAAGTACTTTAAAGTCAACCCACCGGGCCGCACCACGGTGGAAGTCAAATCATTGCCCGCAGGATCCCAAATCGAAATCACAGCTATCGCCCTGGCTTCTCCGGGTACCGCTCGTTAGACTTCAATTGAACCTTAGGGATCTCACGTGTTCAAGTGTCAGCTCATTGAAGGAGGGGCGTTCACCTGGACGCCCCTCCTTATTTGCGCATTTCCGGATCGATATCAGGCGGTTTAGGGTTTAAGAGCGTTAACCCCCCGGGTCAGTCGAGAGATTTTTCTGGCAGAGGTATTCTTATGGAAGACACCCTTGGAGTGAGCCTTCTGGATTAGAGGGATTGTCTTCAACAAAGCCTTTTGAGCCCCTTCAACATCCTTCTTCTCGATGGCTACTCTCACTTTTTTTACAGAGGACTTTACTGTGGTTTTGATGTGGAGGTTTCGAAGCCTCCTTTTTTCATTTTGCCTTGCCCGTTTAATCGCCGATAAATGGATTGCC
>Ga0184636_1000190_pt1 | contig 15121 bp, 27 predicted proteins | sample PLM3_60_b2_FD_133164 | JGI IMG/M metagenome (GOLD analysis project Ga0184636, IMG submission 133164) | Groundwater sediment microbial communities from an aquifer in East River, Colorado, USA - PLM4_90_b2 | ecosystem: Environmental > Terrestrial > Soil > Riparian zone | place: USA: East River... | reverse complement strand
CATCCTGATTATTCCATTCAAGGAGGGCCTCACCGGTCCATCCCCGCGTGTGTGGGAACCACCTCTAAATAATTCATATAGCCTATAGTAGATACGGTCCATCCCCGCGTGTGTGGGAACCACATAAAGGCAGAGATACCACATTATGCCCATTACGGTCCATCCCCGCGTGTGTGGGAACCACACGATCTTTTTAAATGGCAACCACAACAAGACCGGTCCATCCCCGCGTGTGTGGGAACCACTCCACGTATTTTCTCCGCTATCAACCTGAGGGCGGTCCATCCCCGCGTGTGTGGGAACCACGCGCTATGCCCACATTTATAGTTCATTGCAAACGGTCCATCCCCGCGTGTGTGGGAACCACACCAACATTGGGTATAATGAATTATAAAAATATACTATACCGTGTGCTGTGGTGCACTCCCAATAAACGGTACACATTTAATTGTCAAAGAACGTGATCCCTACATACGCGAGACATTTCCCACTTCACAGATTCGGTTACCCGACATCTCCATGGGCACACCCCGGCGAACCTGCCGGTGCTCTTTTCAAAATATTTTTAGTGGCATTGATATCACAATTATTGAAGACCCTGTTTTTCTTCAAGAGCTTTGATTGAGGAAATACCCTCATCAAGGAGTTTCATGTCTGCCTCGAGAGGTCCCATAATGATACCAATATTTCTTTTATCCTCAACTCCACGCCATCTCTTTTTAATATGCGGAGCTGCTGCCTGGAGAGCAATGTAATCTGATATACGGCGACCATTAAGTCTACGGAAGAAACCTACATCATCAGTTTTTTTTGCAAACTCAGAGAGAATGTAACCTTTTGTAGTAACATGCGTTCCTATGCCTTCTGAGCGCATCATTCGAATAATGCGATATACAGCACCTATATGGAGATTACAGTACTCAGCAATCTCCTTTGCTGAAAGATATTCTTTTTCAGTAAGAAGAGTTTGTATCTTCTTCATCATTTCAATAGTATTAACCCTCATTGATCATCCCCTATTGTTAAGCTTTCAAGCATATCAATTGTGTTATGCATAGCAAGTGCACAGTTTGTATAATAAATAATTTTTTTAAGTAGATCCATGTATGTTGGGAGATCCGCAGGTTGAATCTTTTTAATACCCTTGAGAAGACGTTTATCTCCAAGTATCAATTCTATATCTGCTGTATCATTGGTTAGAGGCAGATCTTTCGTACCTTTATTGTACCGGGGGTATTTTTTACCTGCTTGGATACAGTATCTACCTTCAATTAACTTTATGTGGTTACCAGATTTACGAAGATCATGTATATGAAAACAAATGTTTTTTACTGAAACTCCAGAATATTTACTGAGTTCAATAGGCTTTGCACCATTTTCCCCAGATCTTATAAGGTACTCCAGAACCTTTTCTCTTTTACCAGCCATTTTTAAAAACTTAGCATCAGAGGGGGCATCTGATTCTGTTATGTCAGCAGTCCCATTAATGGGTTCAGTGATAGGATCAACTTTGAGTTGAGATTCATGGGAATTATTATCATTTTCATAAAGAATATATACCCCCAAATTTCTATCATTCGCAATATTATGCCCCCGCAGCCTGAGTTGGTTTATAGGCTTACAGATACTATTAACACGAGCAAACTTAAATTTTTTAGCGAGGTCTTGAGCGGAGATACCATTTTCCCCACTCTTTCGTAGAATTTCTAAGATTTCATCATTACGCACGGGATACCCCCTTATTAAGTACAAATAAAAATATTAAGTACACCTTGAATTATCTACTTAGATCACCCAGCTGCCATGTGATTTTCCCAAAGGTCTTGTTCTGCTTGTTCTTCGAAAGATCGATTACTCTTGAATCTTACTCTACATTTGAATCCGGCATCTTTAAGAGTTTTTTTATACTGTTTGTTGTAGAGTTTATATTAGATTGGTCATTTGAACCATTGACTTCAACTTCATAAATTTCTATCATTCTGATAACCCCTTAAGAAGATTTACTGCTCGAACATTCTCTTCTAACCAGACGTTCTCGAGGTTGTTTATTGAGTTACCCGTACCAAAAAGATCCAGAATAAGTTCCGCTTCTTGGACACTGGGGTATTTATCTTTTTCTTCAACAGATACCGATAGGTGGTGGTATTTTTTACCATTCAGGACGGATATAGAATAGACTGCTCTATATCCACTATGGATATGCACAACATGGTCGGGATTATCTCCTACTGGGAGAACTTCACCAGCTATGAATAATTTACGATAGGATTCACCATAAGGATGTTCAAAGGCATATTTAATTACCTTTGCTACTTCTTTCGTAACATAATCATCAAGTTGTAGAACCCTAACCATGCTTATTCCTATTTTGATATAATTCCTTGATTGCTAATAACAATATACTACTTAATATAAAAAAGTACAATAATAATTATACTAAAGTTTAGTGAGTAGCTATTTTGCTATCCGGAGCCTCCACATGACAATAGCTTTGACAAGGTTATTGTCATGGTTTATAAGTAAAGGTATCAAGTCTAAAGGTATCTCATAGAATAGTTTAGACATTTCGGGGAATTCTTTGTATAAACATTCCTTGAGGTCCATACAATCTTTGCTATTGTATGCGTGCCCATTCAGTGTATAAAAATAAATTAAATTGATAATATTGTAGGGAGGGGCTGCTGCTACGAGGTCTATGAGATCTTCTTTAGTATATTGTGGTTCCATAATTATTTATTAATGGTGAGACGCCAAGTAAGAACGGTCATACATGACTCATTAGTAGTATTAATGAATAGAGCAAGGCTATTAAAGGAGGTATTATACATAACTTCATATATTTCCGGGAAAAAATTTATCATGTATGAGGATATAGGTTGAGATATAAAAATCTTTCTATTTTTTTTAGTAAAGTCATGTCTTAATTCTAAACTGCTCTGAATTTTTGGGTATAAAAAAGAATCTACAGGGAGTATCTCTAAAAGCTGTCGATATTCTTCAGTATTGTATACCTGGTCTAATCTCCTACGCCTTTTCATGAAAAGATTCTCCAGCCCGTTTTAATAAGATTCGGCGCAAATTTCTTAGCCCAGTTTACAGCAGAGTAGAAGTTAGAAGATATTTGCTTTTCGGTTAATCCTTTTGGATCGTACCCTAATTGTTTACCTGTAAGGTCACATATGTGCTTTCTGTAAAGATCCTCAAGCTTATCCTGGAGAAGTCCTTTTATATCTGTGATAGATACCTCATAACCAAGAGATCTTAGTTGCTCCTTAAGAGCTTGGTTTATGAACCCACTACATATTTCTATACGATGAGTCTTAGTAGATATCCCAATTTTGGATATAATCTCCAGTCCTTTTTGGGTATAGTCTCTAACATATTCTTTTTGCTCGTATGCCTGTCCTTGGAACATTTTAACATCAACTGTATCTGTCCAGATAGTTGAACCATCCGTTATACCTATCATTATCCCACATAAGGGGAACCCTATTCCTGCATCATCTATTTGAATAACTTTTAGGGAGGTATTCGGAGATTTAAAAGTCCCCTCTATGATATCCATAAGGGTTTTTTGATCCGTAGTAACAACAGAGCCAGTTTTGTATATTTTTACATTCCATTTGTCTGAGATATTCTCACCTGAACCCTTATATGAATACTTAAGATAAGGATTCTTTTCGGATCTTTCCACTATCTGACCAGTAAGTGCAAATTCCTGTAAAGCCTTTTCTAATTCAGGTGAGGATTTCATTCTTGGGATTGCCTTTTTTTAACAATTTCAGATACTGTACTTATTTCTTTTTCATCTTTTGGTTGTCCAACTACGCAGTGCACATCAAAACCTTGATCACTAAAGAAAATATTTGTGGCATGCTCGATATCTGAATTGCATACAGTAGTATCACCAAGCAGTTGTCTTGCAAGAAGTTCTCCAGGTGTAGGCATATCATTCTCCTCTCAATTTATTGCATATTTGATCTATTCCCCACGAAGATCTTACTTTTTCCCAGTCAGATCTATCTATTACGACATGGTCAGAGTCCAAGAGTAACATACTTTCCATCTTACGGTGTCTGTGTAGAAAACCTAAGTAATCTGGAGATTCAAAGATGTCCGGTGCAACTTCCCCTTCGATATAGGATAATAATCTTCCATTGATATTAGCAATTGCTAAATCAGATGCTCCATCAAAGTTTTTATTCCCTATGATTACCTTTTCATCTTTGCCCAGTATTATCCTCATGTTAGGCACTACCAAAGTAATATGATTTGAAACAATCATCTGACTGGTCGATAGAAAACCCTAATCTTTTGAGTTCTACAGTATCCTCTTCCGAGACCATCTTAGGTTCAATACCAATAATCCACATGACATCATGCTCGCAATGTGTTGGAAATTGGTGGTTTCCGTATTTTAAAAAAATTTGTAACGCGGCAATTAAATTTTCCATGCAAATCCTCCTCATATTATTCCATGTAAATATACACAATTATAATGAGACAAGCAAGTTAATTATTATTTTCAGTTTTTAGACCGCAGGTCCAGGCAGCTTCCCACGCTTCATTGATAGAAGGGTATCGCTTATTTTTTTCTTGGAACTCATCTAAAAACTTTGAAAAGTTATTTTTTATATACTGATCATTTGCTTCCAGAGCTTCAACTGCTTCTTTATCCTCAGAGTATTTTTTGAGATCATGCTCAAGATCTTGAATTTCCATATTCAGCTTAGATATACAATTATTCTGCTCAGCCATATCTATAGTATTTTCAATGATTACATCAATAAGATCTTCTACAATAGTGTCTCTACGGGTTATGTCAAGTAACTTATAATGAATTTCTTCAGGGAATTGTTTACTACGAATGTAGCTGTGAAGATTTAGATAATTGTGCAGACCAATATCTCCCATCTTATTTCTTCTCCTTAGTTTTATTTGGTATATAGTAACTACATGTCGATCCTTTTTCCGGGATTTTATTCGTTATATCAAGTATACCGCAGTCTTCATGCCTTATACAATCCTCGTGGGGACATTTCATAGTAAGAACCTTTTCATAATAGTAAACCAATATATCATAACATTACCTGGAAACTAATCTCGCAGTAATAACTCCTGCGATAGCTCCAAATAAATGCCCTTCCCAGCTGACTCCCGGGAAAATAGGTAACAAACCTATTAGCATAGAGATGCCATAGGTGAAAGTAATTATAATAGAAATTATTAATGGAATTATTTTCTTTTTATACACTCCAAAAGATATTAGGAATCCTGCTAATCCATAAACTAAGCCACTAGCACCCACATGATACGAGGATCTACCAAATAACCATACCATGATCCCACCAAGGATAATGATAGATGTCACGATATAAAAGGAATCTTTTTTAAAGAACACTGCAGTGACCGTTAAGAGTACCAGAAGAGGGACGCTATTACTAATGAGATGAAAGAGCCCGGCATGTATAAAGGGGCATGATATGATACCGAATAGTCCTCCCATTGTTCTTGGAAGTAATCCAAAGGGTATAAATGATACATTAATCAGTATGAGGTCTAAGAAGTAGGCTACCCATATGACAGCTAAAAATTTAATAGGAAATGTCAGATAACTATAATCTTTTTTCAATTTTTCTTTATCCTCCCATATCTTCCCAAAGTTTTTTGTGTATATCGGTTAGATTACTATGTAGTAAACATTTACCACATTTCATATTATTAATATTGTATGTAATTTCTTCAAGAGTAGATTCTACTGTGCCAATTTTATAGCACCCTGAGGCTTCACCGGCTACAAGTGACCCATCAGCATTAATAGATGGAATGCACATCTTAGAAATACTCCGAAGGTGCATTAGAGCATTACTGAAGTTCTGATAGCTCCTGCAAAGTGACCTAAGATTGAAACAGAGGGGCGTCTGACGGGAGATCTCTATGCTACTGGTGATAGCCCTCCCTATAGGAGTAACTATCCTCAGAGCCTCTTCATACGCGAATAACGGGTGCTCTATCTTTTTTATCCTTTTAGGGTAAAATCTTGGATCATTAGTTATCTGAAAATGTACTCCGATCTTAATGATCTCTTTGGTATAAGCTTCATCTTCAAGGAACATCCCATTAGAGGCTACCAGAACATAAAAGACTTTACCTCTACTCAGATAGCTTTTAGCCATACTAAGATATTCCAGGAACTGTGGGTGGTCTGTAGGCTCACCACCTGAAAGAAAGATTAGAGATGGATCATAGCTTACATTGAAAGCAATAGCCTTCTCATATGTCTCGATGGGCATATGATTGCCATTGGGAGTTGATTCAATCATGCAATGAGAACAATTCATTCTGCAGGAGTTGGTGATTCTAATAAGCATGTTATTTCTATTTAATTTAGAGTACCCGGTGCACGTTACTAACTTTTGTCAGTTTTCTGTTTTATACTAATTTTATCTATAGCTTTATCAGCAGTCCTCATAAATAGGGAGACTATAGAAACTATTCCACGGACGATTCCAAGAGGGAGCACTATAACTGTGAGAGCCATGCCAATGATTGCCAGACTAATAATAATAGTTTCCTGCCAGGAGTATCCTCCTTCAGACATTGATTGTAATATCCCAAGTAATTCATTCATAGCCCTTTACCTGTATTTCGTATAATGTATTCGTAACATTCCTGAAAACCCACTAATTGACCCCGCTGAAAAGCATCTTCTGGACGAGTATTTATTTGGCAAGACAGGAGTATCTCTTCAATTTTTGGAAATATACTTTTGTCTTTATTCTTCCAGGCATCTATAAGTTTTTCATGCTCAGCTGTAACCTGTTTTAATCTACACTTAGGAAATTCTAAACATGTCCCGGAATTAAACCTGACCAGAATAGGGTATCCCATATTTATGTAAATATGAAAGTCAGCATGAGATATTCCTATATTAAAACCAGTATAGTTATAGACAGATATCGGAGTTATAGATACAATACTATTCAAATCTACAAGCTGCATACAAGCTGGTTCAAAAGGGTTATGAGTTAAATCTATGCTGTGTATGTTCATTTTCTTGCCACAATTAATGAATCATTTTCAAAGATAATCTCTTTAACAGGTATACCTCTTTGAGATATCTGAGAATTATCCAAGATAAATACAGTTTGGGTAGTTTTTCCTGAGGGGTATGAAATACTATTAATATTATCCATGAACATAGCAACTTTTATAGTTCCATAATCACCCCCCAGAGATACATTATAAACTTTTAAATTTTTAAGCGCTTCTGGCAGAGCGCTTTCATCACCCATCAAAATTTGAGTAGTTTCTCCAGCTTTTTCGCAAGACAATAGCAGACCAAGTAACCCAATAACCATTAACATTTTCATAATTCTACTCCGAATCAATAAGTTGTTTAATTTGCTCTATTATAAGCTCTTTATTTTTCAGTTCATCAAGTTTAGTTTGAGCGAGTTCCATAGCATTGAGATGGGAGGGAGGTAATCTCCTAATATTTCTATTATTTGTTCTATTAATATCCTGATTGATAACAATCTCCTTTTGGTATAATCTTAGATGTTATACCCGTATTTTCTCATTTTTTCGTGGAGTTCTTGAACGCGCTCCTTACGTATCACTTCCTGTTCATCGGTAAGAAAAGAGATAGACCCGATAAAGTTTCGAGAGTGTACATAAACCTCTTTTTCTGATTCATCCTTGATTAGATAATATATCCCTGAATTTACTGGGCCTGAAAAGCAAACTCTTTTAATCCCGATGACTGTGTATTCTTTATCTTTAATGAGATCTGGCTCATTACCTATGTACACCGCTTTATTATTCATGACTTATCCATAAAATTTAGAAAACTTAACTCTTTTGCTTTTACTCCTATAATATACTCATGTGCCTATTTTTTTTAACTTGAAATTTATAAATATTTAGGTAACTCTGAAAGTATGCTTATCCCGGAAGAACTCTGCACCTTCCCCACGGACATAAGACTCTACCCATATAATCTTGGATTGAGATAAAGCAGTGCCATACCTTTGAGTTTTAAAATGCGGGCGTACTTTCTCAAAAGCTTTAGGACCAAGTACTATTGATTTACAAGTATTTTTACTCTGCGCTTCATGGTCATGGTTTATTATTACATCCAGGAAATTGTGAGTTTCGGGGGATATCCTGCAGTACTTTTGAATCAGCTTACGTTTCTTGGCAGGATTTTTAAGATTCCTTAATTTTTCTTCCAAGTCCAAACCAGCTATTTTCTGGATAGAAGTATTGGAGCAATTGATATACAGAAGGACTTTAGAAACAAAGTTGAAAACTTCGAGAGCGCTACCCCAGAAAGTGGGATTATCCAGGAGGTCCTTATTAAGAGCAATAGACTCACTGACTTTACCCTCAAAGAAGATAAGATCAAAAAACATGATAGCATCTCCATAGGTGCCTTTTACTTCACCACATACAAGCATGTGAATATGCTTGGTTGTGTTATCAAATTGTTTGTTTTGAAAAGGTACTATTATGCTTCTTGGTTCACCAAAATCTTCGAATGTAAGATATATCGATTCAACCTCATGAAGTCCTGTTTTATTATTCGGAATAAAGAGACCATTGCCCTTAGGTAAGCTTAGGTACATAGACCGGTACGGAGCTCTAATAAAGAATGTATCGACATCTCTAAGTTCGGTATCAATAAGTTTAGCTGTCAAGGTAGGACTTATGTCAAAATAGTTTTTATCCTTCCAAAGATGGTAGACTTCACGAAGTACCGCAAGATCCATTTTTCTTTGAGGTCGATCGGATCTATCTGTATTAGGGGTCCCAAATAACTTAGAGCATAATCCCGGAGGAAATATCTGATCAAAGACCGGCTCTCCTATGGGTATGTTGTCAATGATATCCAGAGGCTTAAGATTCTCATAGTACTTTTCAAGGTACTTAAACCTATCCCCTAATACTGCTTTAAATAACTCAAGGTGAGTAGAGCGCATCATATCTCCTCTTTTATGTGTAAATTAGGCTCATCTACTATCTCAAGCCTAATCCAGGTGCTACCTACTCTGACTCCACGAACACAAGCTATAATTCCATTTTCTTTTCCGGATATATCTATACTCTTTATTGTATACTCATAAATGAGTGTATGAATCTCATTCCATCGTTTGAAAAAAGCATCTGCTCGGGGGCTCTGCTTAAGATCCTGGTAGAGGACAAGACCTGTTTCTTCTCTTTCAATATCCTCCCCAATAAAAACTGTTCTGAGATTGCTGTTTATATCTACAGTATCGACTTTTGTAGAAATAGCATTATGTATCTGTTTCCTTAAATCATCTGGTATGGAAGAAAAGTACATTGAGGTTTCAGCAACAAGTACCGGGACATTCTGGAGGATAAGATCTATCTCCATTTGATTGTCACCACCCTCTGTGATGAAAGAATACTCGGTAGTAGTTAGTGCTACAGATATATCCAACATGCTACTCATGTTCTATGCCTCGTGTTATAAAGATTAATTTCGATGATAGTGACGTTAAGAATGATGAGATGAAAAATTACTTTGGGGTTATGATCCCCCCTATACCAGTCCACTCCGATATTCATATTGAGTAAAGATACCCCATCTCTAAATGATCTTAAAAGATGAAACATCACGATATCAAGAGCATAGCCCTTACCCATTTTACAACTAAAAGTTATCATATTCTTGGAAAATTAGCTTCTATTTTTGAGACTGCTTCACACCACTCTACACAAGCTTTATTTCGAAGGTCTGTAGGCATATCTTTCATTTTGGCTATGAACAGTACCAAGCCACGGAAAAAGTTCTGTTGAAGGGTCCTATGCGTTTCATGCATGGCTTCAAACATTGCTTCGGCGAGGAACTCGGGAGTACCCCCATTCACTGAATCTGCCAACTCCTTGGTATCCTTTTTGAGGGCTGTCCTCAAAGTATCAAACTTTAAGTATTCGTTATAGGATAACCCGCATTTGGCACAAGTATACAAGAGATCCTTTAGAGTATTTTCAAAAATATGGTCTTTATCGTCACGGCATGTAAGTGGGTACATAATAAGTTCCTTCTATTAATACTATTTAGAAAGTATGGATTTACGAAGTGCTGTAAGCGCTTTAACTTTGTTGGTAAGAACATGGTCTGCACATTTTGCACAATACGATTTTTTACCATAACCTTTTTTTCCAGAAGGTAAATCTATCAAGTCTACAATTTCGAGACATTTACTTCCTTTAAGGATTTGATTCATACAATCATGTCCGTGGCATATTATATTACCTTTAGCAGTGCTCAAGGCATAGTAATGGACATCCTCAAAGCTTACTCTCATAATTGGATTACATTTTAGGGGTGTTACCACATTTACCGAAACCACCTTAAGAACATAATAGTTATACTTTTTACGTAAGGGGTGGCTGAGGGGAAGAAGTTTTACTCGGACTCCATAGGATGCTGCCATTTCCACAATCTTGGCATAGGTAAAAGCTAAAGAGTATCCAAATATAGATCCTTTTTTAAGACCTCGGAAGAAGTCATATAGCTGATTGTTAGTCCATTCTATACTAACAATCACCTGCACGGGTAACTCCCTCATTCCCTCTTTCATACACTACCTCACGATAAATTATTTATGATAAGCACGCTTTAGCACTCACTAACAATATACTTTTTTATATTGAGTGCACACAACAACTAATCACTATTTTTTATACTCAATAGAGTTTTTTTAAGTTCTGGGTACTTCTTATTAGCTACCCATACAGATAGACGCTTCCACCAGCGTTTATCCCATGAGGGGCTTTCCATTTTATCTAATAGATCCTTAAGGCTATATTTATTTTTGGTGTTCTCTAAAAATTTATTCAATGATTCATCAAATGACTTAGTACAATAGAAGAACATGTGAATACCAGAGATATACTCAATCCAACTATCTTTTAGCCGAGCCCTGGTGCATGCCTTTATCTTTCGTTTATAACCCACTATATTAAGACCAACTTTATCGGGTATCGGAGAAGATTCTATGTATGCTTTGAACCATACTAAGTGAAGAAAAGTACGTTTTTTCTTTTTTTGTTGAATAGTAAACTCACGAGAATGAGAGTTAAGAGCTTTATTACAGTTAAGGAAAAAGAAATCTTCAGCATAGTTCTTAGAATAGTGGTAGTCACCATACCATTCCCAAAAATCATCATCTATTCTTGTGGGACAATCATTATTACTGCAAATGAAATATTCTTTTGGATAGACAGTTCCATTAGGATCAGAGACATGCTCAACCAGTGTCTGATATATTCTTGTGCCCTCTCCCTTAATTAGCGGTGAGAGACATCTCGGACAGTACAACTGATCTTTCATAGGCTCTTTTGTAATCGCCAGATAAGGATAGGGTGTAATAACTTATCGTTTATGTAGAGGGGGATATTATCCTTCTCAACATCAAATATAAAGTCCCTCACTTTTCTTCTTTTATTGTGCTCTTCTATATGAATACCTGCACCTTTTTTGAAATAGCTCAGGTTCTTATACACAGAAGCTGAATCTTTACATAACACAATACTATTAATGGCAAGATTGGTCTCATCTGACATGAATGCCTTAACAGCAGAGGAAGGGTATGCACCAATATTTTTAATGATATCAAAGAGCTCACGGAGTTGATCTGGTGTATACTGGTTCATATTGGTATCTTTCTTCCAAGAAGCTCGTTCCATCTAAGTATCAGCATCTCTACATATTCTGTGGGGAAAAGTCCATAGTTACCTATGGAATAGAAATCGTTTACTTCAACTAATTTTGTTTGATCCCCCACAATACCAACATCAAGTGCATAGCAGCAAGGACCCTTCCAGCATTTTATCATGGTCCGGATAACATTTGCGTTAGGGAATACCATAGTTTTTCCTGAGTAGTTGCAGATGCGCACTATTTCATCATTCTTAACATACACTCGCCATTCAGATATAAACTCCACTATATCTGAGACATATACTTTCTCATTATATTCTACGTTGTATAAATTTGAATAGGCATCTTCATCCGAGGTAAGGAAGGCAGTAAACTTTTTAGGGAGTACAGGTTTTATAAATTTGGGATCACTGCTAATCCCCCTATGTATTATTTTTCCTATCGTAGAAATCCCCACCGATCTACCCATGAATATCTCTAATTCTTTTGGGTAACAAGCTATACCAAAATCACGAAGACCCATTCTAAACAAAGCTGTTCGGCAGCTCTGGACTCCTCCGATACATACAGAGTAGAGTTCGAAATCCTGAGCTGATAGACCCAGCCAATTATCTCGTAGAGTTATCTCTGCATCCAGCTCTTTTAAACCACAATAAGCTATGGCACAATCAACGTCCTCAATAGATATTACTGGAACATCATCTCCTATCGATCTATTACCATAGAGTAAAGCTTTAATCTCTTCCATGCCACCCTACTCCAATTTTTTTATGTACCATGATGGAAAGAATTTATCAGGTACGGTTGTTACTTTAGTACTATTCAAGAAAGCAAACCCATCTACCGCACTCTTTACTTCAAATATAGTAAAGAGAAGTTTTCTATTCGATTCAACCATAGTACAATCCAGATAATCATGACCCATAAGGTATCCATTGATTTTTATTTTTGGGTACCAATGTTTAATATCAGATACGACGTCTTTGTATGTATGTCCTGCATCAAGGTATACAAAATCGAAATATTCATCCTGAAATTTAATAGAAGCATCCTTAGAGAATCCCCGGATAATCTCTGCCCTATCCTTATAGGGGGCGATTCGCACAACTGTTTCCTTTAAGTTCTCCTCATGACCCTCATCAGAGTGATTACTTATATCCACTGTACCTTCCAGATGTTTCCAGACATCTATTAGATATAATTTTTGACCACCCCAATTCTTAAGCAGGACTTCTGAGTATTCACCTCTAAAGACACCTATCTCTGCTCCATATCCCGTTAAACCTTCCTCATTGAGAAAGGCGGGTATATCATCTCTGTGTTTACAAACCATATTTTAAGAGGTATTCGTTAGAGATTGTTTTAAACGTAATCTTTTCAGTACTATCATAAAGTCGGTAGACGATACCTTCTCGAAGCACAGAGGGGTTATAGGGACAAGGCCCATCTGCCAGTGCCATAAGCTCATCCATAGTATGATCAAGGATAAAATTGTCATCCATGACAGGAACAGTTTTCATTCCAAGATCTTTGGCAAATAGAAGCATATCCTCCAATTTAAGATATTGATTTTTAGCTATATCATATACATAAAAGATATAGAGATTCTGCCCTTTAAGTATATGTCGATTACCTTGCACTCCCTCTCCGGCACATTCAGATTGTATGGCATAGCCATTTGGAAGCTTATCTTTAAGGTTGTATCTATTAGCAATTCTCCAAAAAGAATTCTTGTCAGACTCCTTAAAATTTATTGTTCTCCCACAGATACCAAGTTCGTTCTCGTACTTGAAACAAGTACTTGAAGACCCATCAAGCTTTGTTGTTCTGTAAAATCTCTGCCCTCTATATTTCTCAAGAATTTCAGGCATCCCTTGGATACGATCTTCATCCGTTTTAGGGATAAAGCCAGGTAAGTACCCTAATGCTTCCCCACTGAGACAAGCAGGAAGAGGTGGGTCGTATTTATTTACTTGCAGTATATCAGTAATATCCTGCCCTATTTCCATAAATAGGAGAGTAGGAAAATCAGTTAAAGGAAGAACGAGTCCCTGGCTAATCTGATTTCTTAACTTGACAGTTTTTAGTCTCCACCCCTTGATTACATCTCCATCACCTACGATGGATTCCTTAAGCTTCTGCCCCCTCCCAAGAAAAGAATATTGGGGATAATCGGGTAAAAGGCTGTCCACTTCAAAAAATACACACAAGTCTCCGGGTTTGAACTGACTTTCTTTTTTGACAACTACCCACCACCCCAAAATCCTAACTTTTTCAATTGAATCAGCTCCAGTTATAGGGGCTACTTCTTCAACCTTCTGAATCGATACTAATCTTCTCATCTAAACTCCCTACTATATTATCAATATCTTTTACAAAAATGTTCATTCATGTGTACAGAGCGTAATTTATAAACGGGTAACGATTGAGCGGTAACAAGCCACATTTTATTCTCCGGTTCATCCCTACACACGCGGGGAACACCCATAGCATTAAAAACGGTTTACTGTTCAAAGTGGTTCATCCTCGTGTGTATGGGAGACACGAAACGAAATCATCTTTGACGAGTGGATGAAACGGTTCATCCCCGCGTGTATGGAAGACACAATTGCAAACAGGAGCGGAATCATCGGACAAACGATTCATCCCCGCGAGTATGGAAGACACAATTTCAAAGCATCTCTTAACAAAGATGTTGGCGGTTCATCCCCGCGTGTACGGGAGACACTTTTTGGGTGGATTCCTTGCCATAATTTGGCTCCGGTTCATCCCCGCGTGTATGGGAGACACTCCAATATCAGGTATAGCATACCATAAAAATATACTATAAACTGTAACCAGGCTCAATCACGATAAACGGTATCCCGTAATTTTCAAAGAACGTGTCCTCTATATACGCGAGACATTTCCCACTTCACAGATTCGGTTACCCGACATCTCCATGGGCACACCCCGGCGAACCTGCCGGTGAGTTTTTCTATTCTCTATGCAGTACATTTAGTGCTGCATTAGTATCCATGTTTTCAGTAAAACCACATTTAACACATATAAAAATTCTATGTCTTTCATCAACATTATCTGGTGTGGTATTCCCGCAACTATTGCATTCTTGAGTGATGAATGGGACTGATTTTTTAGTGACTGTATGTCCGAATCTATTCGATTTGTACTCCAGCATAGTCCCTAATTGCCCCCACCCCTGTCGTAATTGTGCCCTGTTAAAGTCAGCTTTAATCTGGACATCAGTACCTGGCTGTTCAATCGTGCCCTTAGCTGATTTAGTCATTTGCTTTATATCATATGCTTCTATTGAAATATCCCCATAATGGGAAACTATGTGCCGTGATGTCTGATGATTGAAGTTTAACCTGATATCCGCCATGGCATGATCTAATCTATCTATTTGCTTTTTTTGTTGAAGCCAAT
>Ga0184636_1000188_pt1 | contig 15176 bp, 13 predicted proteins | sample PLM3_60_b2_FD_133164 | JGI IMG/M metagenome (GOLD analysis project Ga0184636, IMG submission 133164) | Groundwater sediment microbial communities from an aquifer in East River, Colorado, USA - PLM4_90_b2 | ecosystem: Environmental > Terrestrial > Soil > Riparian zone | place: USA: East River... | reverse complement strand
GACGTTCCAAAACTTCTCAAAGCCGATGTCCGAGGCAAAGCCGCTCTCGGTTACATGGTAATCGAACATTTTAAGACCGATTCTGTCGGCGATGATGGATGATTGACCGATGGCGATATTGGCGAAGGGTCCGGCATGGACGAAGCAGGGCTGGTATTCGGCAGTGCTGCAGAGGGTGGGGTTGATGGTGTTCTTCATCCAGGCGGTCATGGCGCCGGCAACCTTTAAGTCTTCGGTGGTGACCGGTTTGCCTTTTTTATCGTAGGCAACCGTGATTTCGCCCAATCGCTTGCGTAGGTCGGCCAGGTCGGTAACGATGGAAAGGATAGCCATCAGTTCGGAGCTGACGGCGATGCCGAACTTGCTCTGCATCATATAGCCGTCGGTCTTCTGGCTGCCCATGCCGATGATAATATTCCGCAACGCCTGCGCGCAGTAGTCCATAATCCACCCCATCTCCACGCGGAGCGGGTCAATATCCAGGCGGCGCATATGAGAAAGACGAGCCAGCTGTTCGTCATCATAATTGCGCTCGTGCTGCATTCTGGAGGTGACAGCGACCATCGCCAGGTTATGGGCGTTCATAATATCGTTAATGTCGCCCGTCAGGCCGAGTGAAAACTCGGTATGGGGAATCAATAGGGCGTTGCCGCCGCCGGCGGCCGTGCCCTTAACGTTCATCGTCGGGCCGCCCGATGGCTGGCGGATAGCGCCGCCGACGCTCTCTTTTTGGTAGCCGAGCCCTTCAATCAGGCCCATGGTAGTGGTGGTTTTACCTTCGCCCAGCGGGGTGGGTGTGACGGCGGTAACCTCGATGTATTTGCCGTCCGGTTTATCCTTTAGCCGTTCCATCACTTTCAGGAAGTCCACTTTGCCGACTTTCCCGTAAGCCAGGATTTCGTCTTTCTTCAGGCCCAGTTTTTCCTGCCACTCGGCAGGGGTGGGCATTTTTTCGCAGGCTGCTTCGGCTATTTGCCAGTCTGCCATTTTTGATACATCGTAAGCCACTTAACAAATCCTCCTATAATAAATTTCGTTACTTGCGTGACTTTTAATTTCTATGTGCTCCATAAATTACCCTCCTATTTTAACTTATCTTTGATTTTAATGACAACTTCGTTAACTTACCTCACTGCAGGCAGATTAGGCTGCCGGTGGATTGGTGGGTACGAGGCCCATCTGTTGATAAATCTCCAGCCGGTCATAGTGTTCCCATGTCTCCGCTATTTTACTGCCCTGAAAACGGTCGAGAATTGCGCCGCTCATGGATATTTTTTTCTTGGATGGAGCGGTGTCGGGTTTGGCGGTAGCGGTAAAGGTGCAAAAAGTATTAGTGGCTACCAGGTCGCCCTCGGCGAGGATGTTTGTTATCGTTACGTGAATATCGGGACTGGCGGTGCGTAATTCGGCGATGAACTGCTTATATTCTTTGATACCTTTTACCTCTCGGCCGCCCGGCCCGTGATAAACGAAGTCAGGAGTTAAACAAGCGTCCAGCACGGTCAGGTTTCCTTGGTTCAGGGCTTCCGCCACTATCCTCTGCTCGGTAGCTTTATTTTGCGCTGTAGACATCGCTTTTGCCTCCTTTCCCTGGTCCTTTATCATGGTACTATGATTATATGGTAGTCAACTTTATGTTTAATCAGCTATTTTACCTATTCGTGATTGTCTTTTATACGGTAAAAAACTAGAATGAAAGTACGTATATTTGGGAGGTGCAGTGAAATGGCGATGATTGATATCAGCGTCGTGCCGGTAGGGACGGCTAATCCTTCGGTCAGCGATTACGTCGCCGGCGCTGTGCGCATCTTAAGAGATGCCGGCGTTAAATATGAGTTGACTGCCATGAACACGATTATTGAAGGCGACCTGGATAAACTACTGTCACTGGCGCAGCGGATGCACCGCTCGGCTTTCGATGCCGGCGCCAAAAGGGTGGTCACCACCATCCGCATTGACGAACGTATTGATAAACCACTTACTATCGAGGGTAAAATAAAAGCAGTTAAGGATAAGCTGGGAAAGTAATTTTTCATGTCTGCTGCTAATATCATCATTTTATTGGCCACCGGCACCGTAGCGGGTTTCGCCGGCGGCATGCTGGGGTTGGGCGGCGCTTTTATCATGACCCCGCTACAGTATCTTGTCTATACCAACATGGGCCTCACGCCCGATGTAGCTATTAAGACGGCTTTCGGGACCAGTCTATTGGTTGTGCTGACGACGGCTATCAGCGGCGCCTGGCGACATAATCGCGAAAGGGCGGTTAACTGGCATGTCGCTTTTGTCATGGGCGGAACCGGCCTGGCATTTGGTTTTGCTGGAGCGATGTTATCAACGCACATTCCGGGTTCAGTTCTCAAAATTATATTCGGTGTCATTGCCATTGCCAGCTGTGTCCGTATGTTTTTTACCACCAGGGAGCAGGAAGCGGCGGAGCCGGAAAAAAGGCCCTGGATATGGGCTTTATGGGGAGTGCCGGTGGGTTTATTCTCTGGTATGTTGGGCGTAGGCGGTGGGGTGCTATTGATGCCGATATTGGTCATTGCCTTGAAGTTTAAGATACGTCAAGCCGTTGGCAACTCACTGGCGGTGATGGTTTTTAGCAGTATTGGCGGCATTATTGGTTATATTATCAGCGGTATCGGCGCCGTCAGCACTTTATCCTATTCCGTCGGTTACATTGATTTTTCTTCCTGGGTTTTATTAGCCGTCCCCGCGGCAATCATGGCGCAGGTTGGGGCGGCCGTGGCTCACCGGGTTTCCCGCCGCTGGCTTACTTATATCTTTGTGGTTATCCTTTTTTATGTCGGTTTACGCATGATAGGCGTTTTTGAATGGCTGGGCTGGCCGCTCTAAGGAGGATGTTATGGATATTAAGATAACAACACTGGCGGAAAACACCGCCGACGTGGGTTTTCTGGCGGAATGGGGCTTAAGCATGTATATCGAGGCGGATGGCGTCAACATCCTCTTTGATACCGGCGCCGGCATTGCCGCCGTCCATAACGCCCAGCTTTTCGGTATCGATTTCTCAAAAGTCGACAAGATTGTCTTGAGTCACGGTCATTACGACCATACCGGCGGTCTGCGCGAAGTCTTAATGATGATAAAGAAGCCCATCGAGGTCATTGCCCATCCGGATATCTGGTCGCCGAAATATGGCCGGCTGCGCCAGGGGATGGGGAAAGAACGCTATAGCGGTATGCCCTTCCAGCGCGAGTTATTGGAAAATCTGGGGGCGCGCTTTACGATGACGACCAAACCCGTCCGCCTCTCCGACCACTTTTTCACCACCGGCGAAATTCCTATGGTGACTGACTATGAAGAAATTGATAGCGGCATGTTTGATAAGAAAACCGGCGAGATGCTGCCCGACGAGCTTAAGGACGACCTCGCTTTAGTCATCGATGCCGACTACGGGCTGGTGGTTATTTTAGGCTGTGCCCATCGCGGCATCGTCAACACCATTAAGCAGGCGCAGCAGGTGACCGGTAAAGATTTGGTTTACGCCGCCATCGGCGGCACGCATCTCCTTAACGCCGAGCAGCCCCGCCGCGAAAAGACCGCTTTAGACCTTAAAGCTATGGGTGTGCAGTACCTGGGGGTCTCACATTGCACAGGCTTCGAGGCTTCCGCCTACCTGGCGCAGGAGTTCGGCCCGCACTTTTTTATGAACAACTCCGGCTCCCGGTGGACGCTGCCGTTTAAAGAAGACCCGTCTTAGGCCGATATGCCTTTACGTGGAGTAATGATACACCCTTTCGGCATCGCAAAGATGAATGGCATGGACAATATCAAAATCCCCGCCATCCCGTAGAATATCCAGGTGAATCCCTGCCCCATATTGGTAAAACGCTCCAGCACCAGCGCCGTAACCGCAATACTGACGGCGCTCCCGCTCTGCCGGAACATGCCCCTCACCCCCGTTATCGTGGCAACGCGGTTTGGCAGCAAATCAATGCAGGCGTTGTTGGCCGCCGGCGCAATGATGCCCATCGCCATTCCGGAGATGAACATGATAAGTATTAACGTCCACGTCCCGCTAATGCCTCCCCCAAAGGTGCTGACGCCCGTAGATTCCAGCCCGAGCATAACCATGGTGATTACCGTAACACTAGCGCCTATCAGCATCGGCCAGCGGTAGCCCCACTTCGGCAGCATCATGCTCGTCACCAGCGACGCCGCTATCATACCGATTGACCGCGGCGTCAGGATTAGCCCGCTTTCCAGGACGGACATGTTGAAGACCGATGTGGCGAACAGCGGTATAAAGCTCATCAACCCTAATACTGCCATACCGTAAAGGAAGTTAAAGATATTGGCGGCTAAAAACGGCTTTTCCTTCAGCATCTGCAAATCGATGATGGGGTCTTTCACCCTGGCTTCGTGGCGGAAAAATAGGATGCCCATTATCACCGCCGTACCGAATAATATCCCCGCCACCCACCACGAGGATCCGCTGTCGGTATTGCCCACCTCGCTCAACGCAATCATAAAGGCCGAAAGCATGCCGGTGAATAACCCCGCCCCGGTCATGTCGAGCTTCCCGCCCTCTTTTTTCGTTTCCTTGAGCATGAAAAACATGGCGATGAACACCGCCACGCCCAGCGGAATATTCATCCAGAATACCGACTGCCACCCGTAAGACTCCACCAGCCAGCCGCCGATATTCGGCCCGATAATCATGCCGATGGGAAAGATACTGCTGAATAGACCGATGGCTTGTTGCCGTGAGTTGGGAAACAGGTCGCTGGCAATCGCCGTCATCAGCGGTAGAAAGCCGCCGGCCCCTATCGCCTGGACGAAACGGGCGGCAATCAGAAAGTATATGTTCGGCGATAGCGCGCTTAAGAGAGACCCGATGGTGAAAACGGCGACGGAAATCAGGAATAGTTTTTTTGCCCCGAAGATATCGCCGGCTTTGCCTGCCAGCGGCATGATGGCCGTCCCCGCCAGCTGGTTGACGCTCAAAACCCACCCCGCTAATATCAGCGAGGCGTTGAGGTCATGTGCAATAACGGGAAAGGCTACGGATATACTGGTGCCGCTGATGGATACTAATAAAAATGACAGACTGCCGACGGCGAAAACGATATATCGAGACATCTCGAAAACAGTTTAACACAGATTTGCCGTGATGATAAAATAGTGAGACTCGGTTGCTTTACACTTGATATTACTTTATAATTAAAAGACAATATCCGCTAGGGGTGCGCCAGGCTGAGAGTCCTTCCGCAGAAGGACGACCCTAGGAACCTGAACTCGGTAATACGAGCGTAGGGAAGCGGCCCAAGAGACCAAGGGGATTGCCTGGAAAAACCCTTGGTTTTATTATTTTACGGGGGTGATTTATATGACACAGCTAGAAATAGCCGCCCGGGGCGATACCTCGCCGCAGATGCGGCAGGTAGCAGATGCCGAAGGCATTGACGTTAATATTCTGCGTGAAAAAGTGGCTCGCGGTAAAGCCGTGATTCCGGCTAATATCAAGCACACCGGTCTCAAAACCTGTGGCGTCGGCGAGGGGCTATCTACCAAAGTAAATGCCAATATCGGCACATCCTCTGATTTCGGCGATGTCACCACCGAGCTTGCCAAACTCTGGGTGGCTCTCGATGCCGGCGCGGACACGGTTATGGACTTGAGCACCGGCGGCGATATTCCAGCTATCCGTAAGGCGATTGTCGAAGCCAGCCCCCGAGCCATCGGCACGGTGCCTATCTATCAGGCGGGTATTCAGGCTATCCAAGACTACGGCGCCATTGTGAAAATGAACGCTGACACTATTTTTAAAGCTATCGAAGATAATGCCCGCGACGGCGTAGATTTTGTTACCGTGCATTGCGGCGTTACCCAGAGCGCCATTGCCCGGCTCAAGCAGCAGGGCAGGGTAACGGACATCGTCTCGCGCGGCGGGGCTTTTTTAGTGGGGTGGATGCTCCATAACGACCGCGAAAATCCTCTCTATGAGCAGTACGACCGTCTGCTGGAAATCGCCCGTGAATATGACGTTACTTTAAGTCTCGGCGACGGCATGCGCCCGGGCAGTATAGCTGACGCCACCGATCGCACTCAAATTGAGGAGCTGTTAACGCTCGGCGAACTGGTGGAGCGGGCCTGGAAAGCCGGTGTGCAGGTAATGGTGGAAGGTCCCGGCCACGTGCCCATCAACCAGATTGAGACCAATGTTAAACTTCAAAAAGCTATCTGTAAAGGCGCTCCGTTTTATGTCCTTGGTCCTTTGGTGACGGATATTGCGGCGGGGTACGACCATATTACCGGGGCTATCGGCGGCGCTTTAGCCGCCATGTATGGCGCCGATTTCCTTTGCTACGTCACGCCGTCCGAACACCTTGCTATCCCTGATATTGATGACGTCCGTGAGGGAGTTATCGTTTCGCGTATCGCCGCTCATGCCGCCGATATTGCTAAGGGGATCCCCGGCGCTATGGAAAGAGACCGGCAGATGTCTTTAGCGCGTAAAAAACTCGACTGGGAAGAACAGGCAAAGTTCGCCCTCGACCCGGAAAAGTTCCAGAGGGTGCATCAGCAGCGTGCCACCAAAGGCGCGGCGTGCAGCATGTGCGGCAAATATTGCGCCATGGAGCTGGTGGGACAATATCTGGGCGTTAAAGCCGATAAATGCTAGCGACTCTTTAGCTGCTTGCTGCGTAGATAGATAACCCAGTAGACCAGGGCGACGAAGAACACGCCGCCAATCATGTTGCCGATGGTCACCGGTATCAGGTTATTCACGAAGAATGTGCCCCACGTCATGTGGTCGTAGCTGGCGGCGGTCGCGCCGATGCTTTGCCAGAAGGTATCCGGAGCGCCGGCTTTAACGAGAATAGCATAGGGCACGAAGTACATGTTCGCCACGCAGTGCTCGAAACCGGCCGCGACGAATCCGGTAATAGGGAATATAATCGCCATAATCCTGCCCATCACGGTGCGGGCGCTGTAGGTCAGCCAGACGGCCATGCACACCATGGCGTTACAGAGTATGCCCAGTATTATCGCCTGGCAAAAACCCAAATCTACCTTAGACAGCCCGATATTCAGGGCGGTTGCGCCTAAAGCTCCGTTGTCCATTTGGTAATGCTGTCCCCAGAAGACGACGAGGGCGGTGGCCACTGCCCCGCATAAATTTCCCAGATAGACGATACCCCAGTTGCGCACCACCCGCCAGGTTGAAAGCTTGCGGCTCGCCCAGGCCATTATAATCAGGTTATTGCCGGTAAAAAGTTCCGCCCCGCCTATGATTACTAGGATTAAACCCAGACTGAAGGCTAAACCGCCGATTATCCGGCTGACGCCCCAGGGAATCGCTACCCCTCCCGCCGTCTGCGAGACGGTGAAAAAGATACAGCCCAGGGCAATAAAAGCTCCGGCTAAAACTGCCAGCGCGAAAGTGCTGAGAAAGTCCAGGTTGGCTTTCTTAATACCTATATCCTGCGCCTTGGAAGCCATTTCGCCCGGCAGCAGTTCATCAAACGTGCTTATACCGTCGCTTTGTCGCTCTTCTGGTTCTACCATAGGTTCGCCCCCTTTTTTATTACTATAATTATATCCCTCTGTCAATACCCGGACAATTGAACTAAACACCTAAAAAGGCTAAAAAGCCATCGTTAATTAACGCAATATCCCCACCCCGCCATCAGGGTTAGCTTGGTTGACATTTAATACGATAGTAGTAGAATTAATGTGATATGAGGCTATTTGGCTCATTTTTTATGCGAGCCTGTTATAAACATCTTTACCGTGACACGCGCCCGTCAGCTTATAATAGCTATTTCGCCATAATACACTTGCAGATATTGGAGTAAAGGCAAATTGAAAGCAGTTGTTTTAGCCGCCGGCGAAGGCCAGCGTATGCGCCCGCTTACCGCCGCCAGACCCAAAGTGATGTTGCCCATCGCCAGCCGACCCATTTTGGAGCATCTCCTTAACGAAATTAAGGCGGCGGGCGTCACTGATTTTGTCTTTGTCGTCGGTTATTGCGATAAGCAAGTGCGCAGCTATTTTGGGGATGGGAAGAAATGGGGGGTGAAAATAGCCTATTCCGAGCAGCGCAAGCAGCTGGGCACCGCCAACGCCATTCACCTGGTTCATAGTGTCATTGATGATTATTTCCTGGTTATTAATGGCGACGTGATAATTGACCGTACGGACATTAAAAAGCTGCTGAAAAACAATCAAAATACGATGGGTGTTTTTGAAGTTAAAGACCCCACCGGGCTGGGCATCGTGGAGATTTCCAAAGATAAGGTAATCGGTATTTATGAAAAAACCCGGCGTCCGCCGTCACTCATGGCTAACGCCGGTCTTTACCTTTTTTCACCGGAAATTTTCGAAGCCATTGAAAAAACCGAAAAATCACCCCGCGGCGAATACGAGATAACCGATTCGCTGAAGGTATTAATGCACAAGAAAGCCGGGCTGCATTACTTTCAGCTGAAATCATGGCAGGATTTCAGCTACCCCTGGGATTTGCTGCGGGCTAATGAGACGATGATGAAAACGCTCAAGTCGCAGAACCTCGGCGAGCTGGAAGAGAATGTGTTTATTAAAGGCGCCGTCGTTATCGGTAAAAATACCATCGTTAAATCCGGCGCCTATATCGAGGGTCCCGTAATTATCGGGGAGGATTGCCGCATCGGGCCGAATTGCTATATCCGCCCCTCCACCACCATCGGCAATCATTGCCACATCGGCGCCGCTGTTGAAATAAAGAACTCCATTATCATGAACCACACCGATGTGCCCCACCTGAACTATGTCGGCGATAGCGTTATCGGCGAAGGCTGTAATTTCGGCGCGGGCACCAAAATCGCTAATTTAAGACTCGATGAGGCTAATATTACTGTCGTCGGTGTTGATACCAAGCGGCAAAAGCTGGGGGCGATTATCGGCGATAATGTTAAAACCGGCATCAACTCTTGCATCAACGTCGGCACGGTGATTGGCAATAATTCCTTCATTGGACCGGGGATGGTGGCTCGGGGTAATATCATGCCCAATACTAAGTTATTTTAGGGGTGGCATATGAAACAGGCAGTTATTTTAGCGGCAGGCGAGGGGCAGCGATTAAGACCGTTTACCGTTACTCGGCCCAAAGCGATGATTTCTATCGCCGATAAACCTATCCTCCAGTACATCATCGAATCTTTGGCTCAAGTCGGCATACGCCATATTGTGCTGGTGGTGGGGTATCGTAAAGAGCAGGTATTTGACTATTTTGGCTCCGGCGAAAAGCTGGGTGTAAATATCTCTTACGTTACCCAGGCGCAGCAGCTGGGCACCGCCCATGCGCTCAAACAGGTCAAGGATATCGTTAAAGACGAATTTCTGGTTCTGCCCGGCGATAATCTCATTGAGGCTTCAACCATCGCCGAGTTTACCGAAATCAAGCCCTCGGCTGTCCTCGTGAAAAGGGTCAGCGACCCGGTGAGGTATGGCGTAGTGAATATCCAGCGCGGCAAGGTGACCGGTATTGTGGAAAAACCCAAGGAAGCTGGCAGCAACCTGGTTAATACCGGGATTTATGCCTTCTCGAAAGAGGTTTTTGACTATATAGAAAACGAGCTCGATATCCCCGACGTGTTAAACAATATGCTTAAAGAAGGTAATTCTCTTAAAGCTGTGGAAACCGGCGGCACCTGGCTCGATGTTGTTTATCCCTGGGATGTCATCAATCTTAATAACGCCATTCTCCAGAATATCGAGGTGGGGTTGGGCGGCACGATTGAGGACGGCGTTGTGATTAAGGGCAAGGTGATTGTTGAGGAGGGCACGGTCATCCGCGCCGGCTCCTGTATTTATGGACCGGTGGTTATCGGTAAGGGCTGCGATATCGGGCCTCACGTCTGCGTTATGCCTTCCACCAGCATCGGCGATAACGTCGTGCTGGCTTCTTTTACCCAGATTAAGAACAGCGTCATCGGCGACGACGTTAATATCGGGCCGGGCTGTTTTATCAGTGATTCCGTGATTGATAACGGCTGCGTCATTAAAGGGAGGTTTACTGCCCTCGGCGGCCCCAGCGAAATCGTGGTCAATGCCGAGCACCCATCGATAAATATCGGCGTCATCATGGGCGAAGACTGTAAAATCGAGAGCAGCGTTACCGCCCGGCCGGGCGTGATTGTCGGCAACCATTGTCAGGTGCAGCATATGAAACTAATCAGCACCTGTCTGCCTGATAACTCTTTAGTTTTTTAGGCGTCAAAAGGAATTGATATAAATGTGTGGCATTGTTGGCTATATCGGGGATAAAAAAGCCCAGCCGATTCTCCTGAATTCGTTGGGCAAACTGGAATATCGCGGCTACGATTCCTGCGGTATCGCCATCGCTGACGGCGGCATCGAAATTTATAAGGATATCGTTCGCGTTAAAGCGCTGACGGAAACGCTGACGCCCCATAACGGGCGGACGGGTATCGGGCATACGCGCTGGGCGACCCATGGCGAGCCTTCCAAAATCAATGCCCATCCCCATTCCGACTGTAAGGGGCGCATTGCCGTGGTTCACAATGGGACGATTAATAATTTCATGAAATTGCGCGAAAAACTGGCCGCCGAAGGGCATCACCTGGCTTCGGAAACCGATACCGAAGTCATCCCGCACCTGATTGAAAAGTATTATGACGGCGATTTTGAAAAAGCCGTATTGCTGGCGGTGCGGGAACTTGAGGGAGCTTACACCATGATTGCGATGATGGCTGGCGAGTCTAAAATCATCGCCGCCCGCAAGGAAAGCCCCCTGATTATCGGCATCGGCGACCGTGAGAATTTTATCGCCTCGGACGTGCCGGCTTTGCTGGATTATACCAGCCGCGTTATCTATCTGGAAGATGACGATATCGCCGTGCTTACCGCCGGCGACGTCAAGATTAAACAAAATGGCAATGCCATCAAACGTGAAGAACATAAGATTTCCTGGAGCATGGCCGACGCCCAGAAGGGCGGCTACGAACACTTTATGCTCAAGGAGATTCACGAACAGCCGAAGGTTATCCGCGATACCCTTACTGAATACCTTTCCAATCCGGAACCGGTTGTCCAGCTTGCCGGCGTTAAAGGCAGCAGCCTGGAAAATATCGTTATTTTGGGGTGCGGCACCTCTTATCATGCCGGCATGGTCGGCAAGTATATCATCGAGAGTCTGCTGGATGTCCCTGTGCGCGTTGAGCTGGCTGACGAGTTTAGTTACAGCGGCCAGTCATCCCCCGGCAGTCAGGCAATCGTTATTACTCAATCCGGCGAGACCCGCGATGTGCTTAAAGCTATCCAAAGGCTGAAGAGCAAAGGCAGCCGCATCATCGCTATCACAAACGTCGTCGGCAGCACCGTTACCCGCGTTGCCGATAGGGTGATTTATACCCGCGCCGGGCCGGAAATCAGCGTGGCAGCTACCAAGACTTTTATCGCCGAGCTTATTTCTCTCTACTGGCTGGCTTTGCCTTATGCTAAAGTGGATGCCGCGAGACTGGATAAGCTTGTCCTGCAGATTCGGCAGCTGCCGGTTAAAGTGCAGCAAATCTTAGATAATGAGGATGAAATCGCCGATTTCGCCAAAAAGCTGGCGGGTTTTGAGAATGTCTTCTATATCGGCAAGGGCATCAATTACCCTGTCGCCCTGGAAGGCGCCCTCAAGCTTAAGGAAATTTCTTATATCCATGCCGAGGGCTATGCCGCTGGCGAATTGAAGCACGGACCTTTCGCTTTACTTGGCGAGAAGACTCCGGTTGTGGCGGTAGTAACCCAGGACGAAACCTATGAGCCAACCGTTACCAGCATTAAGGAAATTAAAGCCCGGCACTCGCCCGTTATCGCTCTGGTTGGCGAGGATGACGACGTCACTAAAGACCTGGCCGACTACGTCATTAAAGTGCCCCGCGTTGACCCGCTGTTTTCCCCGGTCGTTAATTCCGTGGCGCTGCAGCTTTTAGCCTATTTCGTCGCTGAGGAGCGCGGCTGCCCGATAGACTTCCCCCGCAACCTGGCCAAAAGCGTGACGGTAGAGTAAGGCTTGACATGGGGAGGAAAAAAGTGGATATGTGTGGTGTGGGGGTTGAAAATAAAAACGATTAAGTCTGATATCTTTTCTTTTTACGTTTTTCACTAATGAGTACAGGCTGCAATTTAGGATTCTTCGAAAGTCTTATTTTATCATTGTTTGTTATACCTTCAGAAATCCTCTTTATTGATAAATCAACATTTTCTTGACTTATATCACATATTAAAAAATGTCTTCCATGTTGTTTGCATACCACTCCGACTGTGCCAGAGCCACCAAAAGGATCAAAGACAATACCATCTGGCGGACAAGATGTTAATATGATAGGTTCAATTAACTCAGGCGGAAAAGTAGCACAATGTGTGCCTGTAAATGGCGTTCCGGTCACTTTCCAGACTGATTGTTTATTTGCACCAGTTTCTGTGAGCATTTTACTACGGTCATAATAATATTTTTGACTTTTAGAAAACATAAATATGTATTCATGTGCATGTGTTGGGCGATCTTTAACGCTTTCACTGGATGAAGGTTGATACCAAATTATATCGCTTCTAAGAATCCAGCCATCACTTTGTAATGCAAAAGCTACTTTCCAAGGTATTCCTACGAGGCTTTTCATGGGAAGACCTAGTTGATAAAAAGTCTTATTACGTATATATCTTCCAGTCGTAGGAATACCATTCATATGTTTATGGCTATAACGAGAAGTTTTGCCTTGAGACCCACTAGCTTTATGTTGGCTAGTTGCACCAACATAATAATCTCCAATGTTTAACCAGAATGTGCCGTTATTTGTTAGGACTCTACGCGCTTCCCGGAAAATACGAACAAGTTTATTAACATACTCTTGCGCTGTATATTCTAAGCCTATTTGGGCTGGGTGCCCGTAATCTCTTTGCCCGAAATATGGAGGAGAAGTTATTACTGAACTAACACATTCAGATGGCAGTTGTTGTATAAACTCTAAAGCATCTGATTGTTGTGGTAAGTCTAGAATTTCTTTAATATCAAACATTTCTAAGTCTCAACAACTTTTTCTAAAAAGGAATCGACTAAATCATGTTGGAGTGATTTAGTTAAGTTGAATTTGTTGATAAAACCATATAATTCGTTAACTGTAGAATAGGGCATATATTTTACGTCTAGTGACCTAAATGCCCTGTTATTTGCCTCAGTAACTACTTTATTTCTAAATTTGATCGGAGATACGATAGTGTAATTTGTCTTTATTGATGGTATAGTTTCCTTTAATTTCAACATCCGGGTAAGACCAGGAGTAACCCCTGTGCTGTGTTCAATCTCAATTACCGCTGGCATGTGATGATAATCACTAGTAAACCAAATACAATCTACAAGCGAAGCTGCCATTTTGCTTTCTGGAGTATATAATATTGGCACTTTGTCTAAAGATGGTACAACCCCCTGTAGTTTTCCTAATTGAGTATCTCGTATTTTTATTGAATGATCATTTTTGGCTATCCAAGTAACACAATCCAGCGCTTTTCCTATTTGTATCATAGCAAATTGTATTTGAGTATGAATTGTTTTTGCTTCAATATCTAACTCATACCCTAATGAATCAGGTTGAATCTTAAAACTAGAAAATTCTGCATCTAGTTCTACTTCTGAGATTGTCTGTTTATACTCTTTTATAACAATCTCGCCCAAAGTATGTCGTTCATTCGGGCAATACATTATGTGTTTCAGTTTATTATCTATTTCACCTGTATAAATGTTTGTTCTTTGAGGGTAACACATAAAAAAGTGTGGAGTACATGCTAATAGGCTCTCTAAAGCAGAGCGACTATTCCCACTTGCACTGAATAATCTGTCAAAGTGTATAGGATAATTTGGTTTTCTCGAAAATACTGTAGCGATTGTTGTTAATTGATGTACTGAAATTGTTCCAATTTTAGCTTCAGGTTTATTTGATATCCATCTCGTAAATTTTATAGGTCCTTCTGGTTTAGAAATTTCTGTGATTTTTATTTTCGTATGTTGTTTAAAGTAATTATAAGTTTTTTCTGTTCCCAACTCAGAAATTATATTAACAATATCGGCAGCTTTTAATATAGACATTTCTACACTCCTAACAAGGAACAGCGGTGTTGGCCTTATTTTACACTAAAATACCCCTACATAAAAGTAGGGGTAATATACTAAAGGTACACGTAAAAAAAGTGTACTTCCCCGTCATCATCCTCTTCCCATTTGCTACTATCCCCTGTATACTGTTATTTGCTATCATTCAGCCGGCATTATATTTAACATAAAACGAATAACGAATACAAGGCTAACGAATCGCTGTTTGAAGCTAAAAAACATAAAAAAAATAACGAAAAACGAAACCCGAATCTATTGTGGTAAAATCTTACTGGTATGAACACTAAGACCGTCGCCACCAATAAAAAAGCCTATCATAACTACTTCATCGGCGAGACGTTTGAGGCAGGCATCGCCCTCACCGGCTCCGAGATTAAGTCGGTGCGCGCCGGGCAGGTCTCTTTGGTTGACGCCTACGTCCGTCCCGAACGCCGCGAGCTGTGGCTCTATAACGCCCACATCGCCCGCTATGCCGCCAGTAGTTACATGAGCCATGAGCCGCTAAGGCCGCGTAAACTCCTGCTGCACCGCAAAGAAATACTGAATCTCACCGGCAAGGTGGCGGAAAAGGGCTTGACACTAGTGGCGACGAAGATGTACCTCAAAGGCGGCATCGCCAAGGTGGAGATTGGCCTGGCCAAAGGCAAAAAGCTCTACGATAAGCGCGAAGCCATCACCCGCCGCGAAGCCGAACGAGAGCTAGCCAGAACGATAAAAAACCGTTAGAATATAGATAGAACCTTAACAATTTGGGGACGCGTGGTTTCGACAGGGGAAGTGCGTTACAGGACTGCAGGCGGAGGTTGCCGCTCCCTCCTAAAACTGGTGGCAAAACATAAACGCAGAACCAGTAATGGTTGCAGCCTAATAAACTAGGTTGCCATCTAACCTGACCCCACCCCGACGGGTCAGGATTAGGTGCCGAAAAGTTGGGGTGCCGTCGCTTTAATGCCGATAGAAGCGATGAAAGATTTATCGGCTGGCTGGACTTAACTCGGTCAGTTGAGGTAAGCCCGGTAAGATTAAAGAGCTGACTAAGCTTGTAGTAAAT
>Ga0184636_1000186_pt1 | contig 15216 bp, 17 predicted proteins | sample PLM3_60_b2_FD_133164 | JGI IMG/M metagenome (GOLD analysis project Ga0184636, IMG submission 133164) | Groundwater sediment microbial communities from an aquifer in East River, Colorado, USA - PLM4_90_b2 | ecosystem: Environmental > Terrestrial > Soil > Riparian zone | place: USA: East River... | reverse complement strand
GTAATAGCTGTGGCAATGAAGCTCGGCGTACATGATAAATCACCAAATCAGCCGTCATAATAATATTGTCATTCCAGCACATTCGCTTCGCTCAGTATAGACTCCAGCTGGAATCCACCTTTGAATTCTGTAACATTTGGTTGTTCTTAATGGATTCTGGCCTACGCCAGAATGACATATCCCCTTAGCCCTTCGACTGTTTTTCCGCGTCCAGCGTCTTTTTGCAGGCCGGCACCATCTTGAAAAACCCCTCCGTTTTATCGCAGGAGTAATCGGCGCACCAGCCGCAGTTCTTGACGCCTTTTTCCTGCCCGCACTTCCTTATCTCACACATATAGCAGTGCCCTACGTGCACGCCGGCGGTGGGAATACAGCCGTCGCAGTTAATGTCCTCTGGCTTGAACGGGTGGTTGTACTTTTGTGTCCAGTCCGCGGCGACCTCCGCCCGCATTTTGTCGTCGTTTTTCTTGGTGGCGATGTAGGCGTTGCAGTCCGTACAGACCAGTCCGCAATAGGCAATCATTTTTTCCATCTTACCGCTCCTTTTATAATTATTAGCTGGTATCAAAAGCAAAAGTACTTAGCTCATCTTAGTTTCGGCAGATATATTATATAGAACGGATGTTCTATTGTCAAGCCCCGCCACACTTTTTTTACTTCACCGTCGGAATCTGGTATACTTGCCGTATTCTGGTATACTTGTATTAGTTAAAGATGGAAGAATTAGATATTAAACTGGATAACCACTCTGCCACGCCAATCTATCAGCAGATAGCCGAGCAGCTGCGTCAGCTTATTGCTACGGAGCAGATAAAGCCTGGCGACCGTTTGCCTTCTATCCGGCACTTGTCCCATACGCTCAATATCAATCCCAATACCGTATGTCGGGCTTACCTTAAGTTGGAGCAGGAGCAAATTTTAGTCTCGCGTCGCGGCGGCGGCACCAGCGTTAAACCGCAGGATATTAGGTCGGATGTTAAAGCCAGCCGGCAGAAAAAACTGCTGGAAAATATGAATGACGATATTATCAAATCGCTTAGCCAGGGTTACAGTCCCGAAGATCTCGAAGCGGCTTTCTATTTGAGCCTGGAAAGGTGGCGTGAGGAAAGACAGTCCGAGATTAATAAACCGGCGGAAGCGGCTGCCGTGCGGAAAGAAAGCACTATCATTCGCATCGTCGGCAGCCACGACCTGGCGCTGAATATCCTTCTTGACTTATTCAGGCAGAAAGTGGCTAACCTCGAAACCGAGGTAGTACATGCCGGCAGTCTGGGTGGTCTCATCGCCCTTCAGGAAGAAAGGGCGGATATGGCCGGTACCCATTTGCTGGATGAAGAAACCGGCGAATATAATTACCCTTACGTTAAAAGGATTCTCCCGGGCAGGGAGCTGGCCATCGTTAATCTTTCCTACCGCATCCAGGGATTAATGGCGAAAAAAGGCAATCCTCTTAAGATAAAGGACCTTGAAGATTTAAAGCGCCCGGATATTACCTTTGTGAATCGCCAGGGAGGGTCGGGCACGCGCGTCTTACTCGATCTCCAGCTCAAGCGCCAGGGTATAGCTCCTTTTGAAATAAAAGGCTACGAAACGGAGTTCAATACCCATCTGGCAGTAGCTTCACATATCGCCCGCGGTGATGCTGATGTCGGACTGGGTATTGAGGCGGCGGCAAATAGCTGCGGACTGGACTTCATGCCCATGTTCCGCGAAAGATATGATTTGGTAATACCGATAGAGAACTATCACAGCCCGCGCTTTAAGCCGATGCTGGAAATTATCAATAGCCGTGAATTCAAGAAAATAGTGGACGGCGTCGGTGGTTACGATACCTCCCAGACCGGCACGACTAAATTGATTTCTTGAGAAAATATCCTATAAATCCCATTGGTAATTACGAGGAAATTAACTATGTCTGACAACGCCTATCACCTGACCGTTGGCGACTTTAAATGCATTATCTTTAATGATGGCTGCCTCGTTGACCCCAACGAAACATACGGCTTGAACTGCATTTATATTGAGGCGGGCGACCATAAAATTCTCATTGATAACGGATGTGGTGAAACATTTATGGAAAAAACTGCCGGCTATTTACTCAAGAACATGAAGGCGGCAGGACTAAAGCCCGAAAATATTGACACCATTATCTTTGACCACGGCCACATCGACCATGTCTGCGGCACTTTTGATAAAAAGGGAAAGCCGGTTTTTACCAACGCCCGCTATATTATTACTAAAAAGGAATGGGACTACATAAAGTCCCCGCCGGGCGATAATCAAACGCAGAATACGTTTTACCGCCCCGCCCGCCAATACCTTTTACCCCTCGAAGACCGCTTTACTTTGGTTGAGGATGATTATGAGATATTACCTGGTATTAAGTTAATCCCCGCCAACGGTCATACGCCGGGCAATGTCATGGTGGATATCAAATCCAAAGGCCAAAGATTACTTTGCATCGGCGACGTCATTCACTCGCCGCGTGAATTTACCGACCCGGCTTGCTTAGCCGCCTTTGATGTCACACCGGCGGCAGCCGTGAAAACGAGGGCTAAAATTCTATCTCGATTGGCTAAAGAAAGGGCTTTCGTTTTTGCCTGTCATTTTCCGTTCCCGGGCTTGGGCTATATCAGGCAAACCAGGGGCATATTCCGCTGGGAGTCCGTTTAGAGACGCATTTCTTAAGTTCATCGTGTTTTCTCTTCATTTTTACTTTTAAAAATTACTTAACTTTGTTATGATGTAACCGAGTAAAAAACCTAATTGAGGAGGATTGAATGAAAAAGTTAGTTTTACTCAGCCTTATCCTGGTAGTGCTTGGTTCTCTGGTGGTAGGAGCGTCATCGTGCAGCTCGGCTCCTTTAAAAGTACAGGTGGCGACGGATGCAACCTGGTTCCCCTTCGAGTACGTTGACTCCGAAACCGGGGAAATTGTGGGTTTTGACATTGATGTGATGAATGCCATTGCCCTGAGGGCTAACCTTGACATTGAGTTTATCAATGTAGCCTGGGACCCGCTACTGGCTGGTATGGCTCAAGGAACTTATGATTGCGCCATCTCATCCATCACCATCACCGCGGAAAGGGCTGAACAAATGCTCTTCTCCACCCCCTATTTCACTGCCGGACAGATTGTTGTCGTGCTTAAGAGCAACACGACATTCACCAGCAAAGATAATTTGACCGGTGATGTCGGCGCTCAACTGGGCACCACCGGCGCCATGGAAGTGGAAAAGCTAAGCGGCTGTACTCTGAAAAACTATGATGAAATCGGCCTGGCTTTCCAGGACCTGATGAATGGACAAATCAGCGCGGTCATCTGTGATGTCCCGGTCGCCAGGGGGTATGTCGCAGCGAATCCTGATGAACTAAAGACCATTGGTGAAATGTTCACCACCGAGCAATACGGTATTGCCGTTGCCAAAGGTAAGGAAGACCTGCTGGCGAAGATTAATGCTGCAATCCAAGCCATTATCAATGAGGGATTGATTGAAGAATATTCACTAAGATGGCTGTCCTAGGTAGGTAAAACTTGCCTTCAGATGGATTCTTCAGGAATCTGGTCAAGACTTTTCAAAAAAAGCCGCCGGATTTAGCTGAACAGCCGCCAACACCTAAACTTGACTTTATACTGGGGGCCGAGCCGAGGGAAAAGCTCGACCCCTGGTGGTGGCTCGTTGCCGCGGTGTTTGTTCTCCTCGTCCTGCTCATGGCGCTTAAGCCGGACCCTTACTGGGATATCTTTTTATTCGTCCGTGACGGTCTGGCGATTACTGTTGAACTCACGGCTATTTCCTTTGTCTTTATTATCATAGTGGGTCTCATCGGTGGTCTGGGCAGAATCGCTAAAAACCCCGTTGTTCACTTTATTGCCACCATTTACGTCGAAGTCATCAGGGGCATACCGCTCCTGGTGCAGTTAATCTGGTGGTATTTCGCCGCGCCCGCCCTGATAAAGTCCATTGGTGAGGCTATCCACTTCGACGCCATGGCGAATTACCGTGCGAACCCCATTTTCCTGGCGGTGGTCGGTCTAGTAATATGTTACGGCGCTTATATGGCGGAAATTTTTCGCGCCGGTATCCAGAGCATTCCCAAGGGTCAGATGGAAGCCTCGCGCAGCTTGGGTATGACTTATATGCAGTCAATGATTTATGTTATTTTACCCCAGGCCATCAGAGTGGTGCTGCCGCCCGTGGGCAACGAATTTATTATGCTTTTAAAAGATACCTCGCTCGTTAGCGTCGTGGCGGTAGCCGACCTTACGCGGAGAGGGCGCGAGTTCATGGCCTCCCATTTTAATCCCCTTGAAGTCTGGACACTTATCGCTTTACTCTACCTGATTTTAACGCTGGTTTCCGCCCGCTTTATTGCCTGGCTGGAAAAGCGAAGGAAGTATTAGGGATAAATATGCCGAAACCTATTATACATATAGAAGATGTACATAAGCACTTCGGACGCATTCACGCGTTACGGGGCATCAACCTGGACGTCCATGTCGGCGAAGTGGTCGTTATCTTGGGGCCTTCCGGTTCCGGCAAATCCACGCTGTTAAGGTGCATCAACCACCTTGAAGTCTATGACCACGGCAAAATAATCGTGGACGGCATTCCGCTTAAGACGGCTAAGGACATTAACGTTGTCCGGCGCGAGGTGGGCATGGTCTTCCAGTCGTTTAACCTGTTCGCGCATATGACAGCCTTGGAAAACTTGACCCTGGCACAGCGTATGGTGCGTAAGCGCACTAAAGCCGAAGCGCAAAAAATTGCTATGGAATTATTAACTAAAGTCGGCATCACCGAAAAAGCCCATAGTTATCCCGCCCAGCTTTCCGGCGGGCAGCAGCAGCGAGTAGCTATCGCCCGCGCCTTGGCTATGAACCCCAAAATAATGCTGTTTGACGAACCGACCAGCGCCCTCGACCCGGAAATGATTAAAGAAGTGCTGGATGTGATGCTAACGCTGGCCAAAGAGGGTATGACCATGGTCGTTGTCTCCCACGAGATGGGTTTTGCCCGCGCCGCCGCCAGCCGCGCTATCTTTATGGATGAAGGCCAGATAGTTGAAGAAGGCAAGCCGGAAACGCTTTTTTCTACGCCCACCCAGGAACGCACCAAGCTATTCCTCAGCAAAGTGCTGCAAATCTAATTTCTCATTTTTGACCTTTATCGCCCCGCCCGAAAAATTCTCTAAAAGTTATTGACATAAAAACTATGCTGCGAAACTGGAAGTCTTCACCCGTAGTCGCCGTTATTGCCCTGGTTGGCGTGACGGCCGTCTGGGGCTGGACCTTTATTATCGTTAAAGACGCCATTGCCAAGATGCCGGTAATGGACTTTCTGGCGGTGCGGTTTTCTGTGGCTGCCATTATCATGCTTGTTCTCAATCCCTTGAGTTTACGTCATATCACATTCAAATGCTTATGGCAGGGTGCTATCCTGGGCGTGCTGCTGGGCAGCAGTTATATTACCCAGACCTTCGGACTCCAGTGGACGTCACCGGCAGTTTCCGGCTTTATCACCGGCATGTCGGTGGTCTTTACGCCGGTTTTAGCCTGGCTGATGCTGCACCGGAAAATCAACCTTTATACCTGGATAGCTGTCGCGCTGGCGATTGTCGGTTTGGCGTTATTAAGCCTGCACGGGTGGAATTTCGGCGGCGGCGAGTTGCTGACGGTTGCCTGCGCGCTTTTTGTGGCTTTTCACATCATCGGACTGGGGGCATGGTCAGCCAAGCACAATGCCTACACTTTGGCGCTGGTGCAAATCGCCACGGTGGCGGTGATATGTCTAATCGCCGCATCGCCGGGGGGCATTATGCTGCCGCCGGATAGCAGCGTATGGTGGACGGTGGGCATAACCGCTGTTCTGGCGACGGCTTTAGCTTTCCTGGTGCAGACCTGGGCGCAGTCAATCATATCGCCGACGTTGACGGCGGTGGTCTTGACCATGGAGCCGGTCTTTGCCGGCGTCTTTTCGGTCGCTGTCGGCAGCGAACAGGTCACGGCAAGACTCATCATCGGTGCGGTGTGCATTTTGGCAGCGATGTTGATTGCCCAGCTTAAAAGAGGGGCAAAGCAAACCGGCTAGGGCTTTTTCTTTTTCCGCGCCTGACTCCATTTTTTCGTGTTGCCGATGGTGAAGCATAACACCGGCCGCTTAATGTCCTTGAACTCAATAGGGCAGTGCTTTACCCCTTTAGGCACGAAGACTAATGAGCTTTGCTTTATCTTGTAGTTTTCTTTATCTATATTGATGGATACATCGCCCCCGATATTGCGTGGATTCTTTTTATCCGCCCAATTCACCAGCCCTATCATCTCATCCCAGTTATGGGCGTGCGCCTGCGGCGCCATCGTCATATCCCCGCTCCATATCCAGACGAAGTCTACGTAGAAAGCCCCTTTATGTACCTCGCTGTCCAGCGACACGATATGGCTGGTCTTGGCTTTGGGTTTAGGCGGCGGGGGCTGATTTTTCTTTGGCGGCGGGCCGTGATACTTCGGCTCGGTGATGATGAATCTGGCGTAGCGATGTCCGTTTTTATCTTTGGGCGGCGCTTTGAATGGCGGTATCTTTATCTCCGGTTCTTTACCGCCTACCGGGCTTTCGCTTTTTCTACCGTAACGGCTTATCGGCATCAGGGTGAAAAAGAAAACCGGTCGATTGACTTCGCGGAAGGTAAGAGGACAGTGCTTCATCCCCGCCGGCACGTACACTAAACAGCTCTTGGTCAGGAAGTGCGTCTCGTCTCCAAGAATTATCTCCATCCTTGCGTCCAGTTCTTGGGGGTTATCCGGGTCGCTGCTGATAAACCCGATGACTTCGTCATGGGCGTGCTGGTGCTGCGCTTCCGTCGTGCCGGATGTTGTCTTGCCGCCCCATAGCCAGATGCACTCCATATAAAAAGTGGCGCCCTTGACCTTGGTGTCGTCCATCCAGAGCAGCCGTATCATCTCGATGGTCGATTTGATAGGGCTTTTCTTCATCATTTCCTCTATCATGGCGATTTCTTCTTTGGTGTATTCGCGGGTGTCGGTAACGATGTTTTTGGCGTAAGGCAGTTTGGTCATGGTTTATCCTTTCTTTAAGTTTTTCACCGCTTTTTCGATGCGCTGCAGAGCGTCTTTTAATATCGAGCGCGGACAGGCAATGTTCATTCTCTCAAACCCCGAGCCCCCTGAACCGAACATTGACCCGTCGTCAAAGCCTACTTTGGCCTTTTCTTTCATAAAGCTGCTTAAAGCCTTATCGTCCATCTCCAGCCCACGGCAGTCCAGCCAGAGGAGGTAAGTCCCCTGCAGCGGGATGGGTTTAATCTGGGGGATTTCTTCTTTAAAATATTTGGTGGCAAAATCCAGGTTCCCCTGCAGGTAATCCAGCAATTGCTCCAGCCATTCGTCCCCATAGCGATAGGCGGCTTCAAGCCCCACCAGCCCGAAGAGATTCGGCCCATGTACGCCCGCCTCGCGGAAGCCGTCACGCAGTTTTTTATTGGGGATGATGATGGAGGAAGCGCTTAAGCCTGCCAGGTTGAAGGTCTTGCTCGGCGCCATGCAGACGATGCTGTTTTGCTCGAACTCTTTAGAGATGGAGGCAAAGGGTGTATGTTTATAGCCTTTCATCAGCAGCTCGCAGTGAATCTCGTCGGAAATAACTACTGCCCCGTTACCGATGACTATTTTCCCTAGTTTAGTCAAGTCCTCTCTTCCCCACACCCGCCCGATGGGATTGTGCGGATTACAGAGGACGATAGCCCGGATGCGGCTGCTGCCAAAGTGCATCCCTCCTTGCGGTTTGAATTTATTTTCCAGGTCGGCAAAATCCATGTCGTACCGCCCGTCGCTGAACTTCAACTGATTGGTAACAATCTGGCAGCCGTTATTTTTCACGCAGGAAAAAAACGGATAATAAACCGGCTCCTGCAGAATTATCTCATCGCCGGGACGCGTTAGAGATTTGATGGCGATATTTATCGCGGGAATTACACCCGGTGTAAAAACCACCCATTCCGGTTTTATCTTCCAGTTGAACTTCCGTTTCATCCTGTCCACCACTGCTCTGATGGCGCTTGGTCCTGCCTGGCTATAGCCGTAGAAGGGATGTTCGGCGCGCTTTTTTAAGGCGTCTACTATCGGTTGGGCGGCGGGAAAATCCATGTCCGCCACCCACATGGGTATCACGTCTTCACTGCCGAAAATCATCTTCACCGCGTCCCATTTAGCGCTGTCGGTATTCTTCCTGGAAATTACCCGGTCGAAGTCGTATTTCATGTTGTCCTCAATTCTGTATTCAATGTATTCTATTACCTTATTGCCTTCGTATTCAACCAAACAACCGATATTTTACGATATATCGGTTGACTATCTCTGCCTTGCCTGTCTATAATAAAAAATTAGGACACCAATTATACTATTTCGGGAGGAATAAAATGGAAGTTAAGGAATTTATTAAAGGTCAGCTTGACGGCGCCGACCAGAGCATCAAACGAACAATTGACACTTTAACGCAGGAAGAAATTGCCTGGCAGCCCAAGAGCGGCTGTAACACCATCGGCTTAATTCTTTTCCACGTCTTCAAGACGGAAGACGCATTTATCAATCACATGGTCAACGGCAAGCCAGAACTCTGGGAGACGGATAAGTGGTACGAAAAGGTCGGCCTGCCGGCCAACGTAGAAGCCGCTCATTTTTCTGGCCCGGAGCAGGTTGACGCTTTTAAAGTGCCCAAGCTTCAGGCCATCCTCGATTATGGCACCGCCGTCCATAAGAACACACTGGCTTATCTGGATACATTAAAGCCCGCCGACTTTGATAAAAAGATTGAGATGCGCTTCGGGCCGATGCCGCTGGCAGTAGTGTTCTCTATCCTTGTCAGCCACGCCGCTTCGCACACCGGCGAGATGTCCTATATCCGCGGACTCAAGCGCGGCATGGATAAATAGGGCGTTAGCGGGTACTTAAATACATTAGTATCGCCCCGCAGGCGGCGACGTTCAGGCTTTCGGCTTTTTCCGGTGTTGTGGATATCCGCACGCGATAGTCGGCTATTGCTAATAATTCTTTAGAGAGTCCGGCGGCTTCGTTGCCTAACGCCAAAACCAGGCGGTCTTGCCCTGAGCTTGTCGAAGGGTCATCACTGCCCCTGACGTCGGCGGCGAATATCTTGTACCCGTCCCGCTTTAGTGACTGCACGATTTCTAAGTATTGCGTCGTCCGGCGTAACCATAAAGAAAGAACGGTTCCGGCGCTTGCCTGTACGCACTTGGGGTTTAAGGGGTCGGTGCTGCTTTCGGTTAAAATCACTCCATCAAATTCCAGCGCGGCGGCGGTGCGGATAAGTGTGCCAACGTTACCGGGGTCCTGGATGTCCTCCAAGACCAGAACATGACTGCCGATATCTTTAGGCAGTTTGGGGGAGTAAATATCTTTAGGGATTTTCACTACCGCCATGATTCCCTGCGGCGTTTGTACGCTGCTGATGTACCTGAATTGGCTGGCAGTGACGGTGCGTGCCGGGTAGTTATGGAAATCAGCTGGTGGTTTTTCAGCCGATATTATTTCGGAAATCGCGTCCGGGTGGCTGGCGACTATCTGCTTGATGGCTCTTTCACCTTCCACGAGGAATAAGCCGGTTTCCAGTCTGCCCTTTTTATCGACTAATTGGCGATACCATTTTAGAGACTTCTCCGGCATCTGCTTCGCCTCACCCATAAACAATACCACACCCGGAAACTTTAGTTAAAAGTGTTTCTCCACGGGTGTGGTTTTATTACGCTTTTTTGATGTAATACGAACTAGTTTATTCGCTTAAGGCTTTCGCCATCTGGATTTCTTTAATCAGGTCTTCGACGGTGATGGCGGCCAGAGTTAGCGGTTCTAGAGTCCCGCGGGAGCCCAGCGCCGAAGCGACTCTGGCGATGACGGTGTTATTGGGAGCTTCCAGAATATTGACGAAATCCCATTCGCCCAGTAAAGCGTACTGGACGATTATTTTGGCGCCCATGTCCTCTACCTCTTTGTTGACCTCCCAGAGTCTGCCGGGATTCTTAATCATTGTCTTTCTTCCATGGTCGGTTAATTTTGTTAGCATCATGTAATATGGCATTTTATTCACCTCTGAAAAAAAACAGCCCTATCGCTTCTCGGTAAGGGCATCTACTTAACATATTACACTACTGTGTATGAACTGTCAATAAGGTAAAGAGGGTAACTCTAGGCTTTCTTCACCGGGATGGCGATGCCGGCGACCATAAAATATACCTCGTCAACACTCGCTGCCAGTATCTGGTTGGCTTTGCCCAGCAGGTCGCGGTAAAGGCGGCTGACTCTATCGCCCGGCACAATTCCCAGCCCCACTTCGTTGGTCACGATGATGAAGTTTGCCCGTGACTTTTTCATACACTTGATAAGCTCATTGAGTTCTGCCGTTACTGCTTTTTCCACTGCCACGGGATTGGGAGTTGCGCCAAATTGTTCAAAGATATTGTTAACCAGCAGGGTAATGCAATCTACAATCACCGTTTTTACCCCGCCCACGTTTTTCGCAATCTCGCTGCCGAGGTTTGATGTAACCTCCAGTGTTTTCCAGTCTCTGGGCCTGACTTTACGATGGTTCTCAATGCGTATTCGCATATCATCGTCGCCGGCTGTAGCCGTAGCCACAAAAAGCACTTGCCCCCCAGCTTTAGCCGCCAGTTCCTGCGCCAGTTTGCTTTTACCGCTGCGCGCGCCCCCGGTTAACAATATACTTTTCAAATTTCTGCCTCTTTATAATAAATTCGTCGCTGTCTTAGCAATGATAATCACGAAAATCAGCGCCATTACTTCAGCCACTTCGTTAATCGCGCCATAGGTATCTCCCGTCAGCCCGGCGAACTTATACTTAAAGTAAAAAGCCAGCGCGGTGGTGATAATCAATACTCCGCCGAATAGCAGGAATCCGCTGACGTTAAACAATGGGTAAAGACCGCCGGCAATCCCCAGCATTAGTAGTGTCGCTATCGTAAATTGCATCCACCCCGTCGCTTCTTTATAAGCTTTGCCCAGTCCGGTCGGCCGCGCGTAAGGGAAAGCAAAAATAGCGTAGACCATCGCCCACCGACTCACCACCGGCATGAAAAGCAGCACCGGTGTCATTTTTCCCGCCGGCACATTAGTCAAGGCAACATACTGCGCCAGCAGTATCAGCACGATGCCCACCACCCCGAAAGCACCCACCCGGCTGTCGTGCATTACCTTCCATCTTTCTTCCACCGTTTTGTGTCCGGCGATGCCGTCGCAGGTATCGGACAGCCCGTCCAGGTGCATCGCGCCGGTAATAATCACCAGTGCTATGATTAGTAAAATGTTAGTCACCGAGGATGGTAAAATCAGGTTAAAAACCCAGTTCAGTCCTGCCAGTATTCCCCCGATGCCCAACCCCACCAGCGGGAACCAAAGTGTAGCGCGCCCTAACTGCTTGGGAGTGAGTTCGCGTTTGAGGCGAACCGGTATGCTGGTTAATAACTGTATCGCGGCTAAGAAACTCAAAATATCTCTATTCTCCTTTTATTGACCGCTCATCCTGAGCCTGTCGAAGGATGAATTGATTTTTTACTCATGGTTCGATAAACTCACCATGAGCGGATTATTTTTAATCTCCTTCTGATACTCCGGCCTCGGCGAAGGTTGCCATCTCGTTGAGTGTTCTGACGGCTGCCTCGGCGACGATTATACCTAAAGCCGCGCCGGTGCCTTCGCCCAGGCGCATTTCTAAGTTCAATAATGGTTTGAGTCCCAGGTAGTGCAGCATCGCAGCATGCCCGGCCTCCGCCGATACGTGTGCCGCGATGATATAGTCTTTGAGCTGCGGCGCAAATGAGGTCGCGATTAATGCCGCTGCCCCGGAGATAAACCCGTCGATAACCACCGGCACATGCTGCGCCGCCGCCCCCATTATGACTCCCGCCAGTCCGCCGATTTCAAATCCCCCTACCTTCGCCAGCACCTCAAGGGGTTTATGGGGATTGGGTTTATTCACCGCTAAGGCGCGCTTAACAACATCTATCTTATGTTCGAGCTGCTCGTCGCTTAACCCTGTTCCTCGGCCGGTTGTTTCTTCCACCGACTTGCCGGATAGGGCGGCGAAGACGGCGCTGCTGGCGGTTGTATTCCCGATGCCCATATCGCCGGTGCCGATGATATCGAGTCCCGACTTGGCTTCCCCGTTGACGATTTCAATGCCGGCTTCGATGGCTTTAACTGCCTGTTCGCCCGTCATGGCCGGACCGAGGCAGATATTTTTCGTGCCGTAATCCACCTTTTTTACGATGAGTTGTTTATTTGGTTTAAGGTCGCTTGCCACCCCCATATCCACGAAGACGATTCTGGCGCCTGCCAGCCGCGCTAGAACGTTAATCCCTGCCCCTCCCCTTAAAAAGTTATCTACCATCTGGGCGGTGATTTCTCTCGGCCAGTTTCCCACTTTCTCATCCACCACCCCGTGGTCGGCTGCCATCGTGACCATCGCTTTATGGGTCATCTGCGGCTTGGCTTTCCTCTGGATACCCGCTATCTGGATGGACAACTTTTCCAGTCTCCCCAGACTGCCCGACGGTTTGGTCAACTCGTCCTGGCGCTTGCTTGCCTGGGCTATCGCCTCTTTATCTAAAGGTTTGATACTCTCAATCGTTTTGGTCAGTAAATCCATGAACTCTCCTTTTATTCATACCGGGGTGAAGCCACCGGGCATACCCGCATACATTCGGAACACCCGCCGGAAGCCTCAACGTAAGTTCGGCAGGCGAATTTGTTCAGAGCATAAGCCTCACCTGCCTTGGGACGCCCCAGCGCTTTAGACGGGCATTTCAGGACGCAGATATTGCAGTACCGGCAGTTCTTTTGAGTTTTTCCAGCCGTTGATTTGAGCGCCGCTTCGGTCAGGCACAGGTTTAGCAGTACCCTGGGTCCGTACTTTTCGGTTATCAGCAGGGAGCTCATCCCGATGTTGCCTAGCCCTGTTGCCTCCGCTGCGTGTTTGTAAGAAATTACCGCCTCCAGCGACCTCCCGTCCACCGCCGGGCCTTCCCCTGGCAGCGGCAGCGCCTTTAACCCCGCCTGATGTGAGGCTTTGGCGATATCATAACTTGCTCTGGTCAGTCCGCCGCGTAAATAGTCTTTATGCTTGGTCAGCATATTATTCATATTTGGCGCGCCCATCACCATCTCCGGCGACGTTAATTCGAGAAACTCCGGGTAAATGGCCATCCCCATCACAATGATGGACCTTACCGAAGGCAGCAGCCTTTGCGCCGCCTGGACGATTTTGTTCTTCTTCAAATCAGCAATACATACTACCCCGACCATGTCCACGTCCAGGTTCGCCAGGGCTTCCTGCACTTTAGTGTTTATTTTTACGGGCGTCTTTTTAACCATTGTTTTTTAATCCTTTACAGCGTATATTTTGCCCTTATTATATACGTTTGCCCGCTATCTTTACACGTTATGATTGTTCACTCTGTTCCCGTGGGCGCTTAAAAGCACCGTCGGTAAGCCGTTGAGAGGATGGGTGTAGACGCAATTCTCCGCCCCATAGACCTGCTTGATGTTTTCATCGGTAATGACCTCCGCCGGTTTGCCCTGACTGTGTATTCGTCTGTTATGAATCAGTATCAGTCGGTCGCAGTATTGCGCCGCCAGGTTGAGGTCATGGATGGCGGCCAGCACAGCCAGGCTTTTTTCCCGGCAGAGATTCTTAATGAGGTCGAGCACTTCCCCCTGCCGCCCAATATCCAGGTTGGCCGTGGGCTCGTCCAGCAGTATGGCTTTGGTTTCCTGCACCAGCACGCGCGCAATCAGCAAGCTTTGTATCTCGCCGCCGGAAAGCTCATTGACGAAGCGGTTAGCCAGTTTTTCGGTGCCGGTCTTCTTCATTGCTTGCCGGGTTATATCCCAATCATGTTTGCTTTCGGCCTGCAGCAATTTAAGGTGCGGATTCCTGCCCATCAGCACTATCTCAAATGCCGTAAAAGTGCTGGGTAATAACGGCAGCTGCGGCACTACGCCAATCAGGCAGGCAAGCTCCCGCCGCGCAATTGCCCCGATATCCCTACCTCCCACTGTTATCTTCCCATCTTTGGGTCGGATAAGGCGGCTTAACGCTTTGATAATGGTGGATTTACCGGAGCCGTTAGGCCCTATCAGCCCCACCATTTCCCCCGGCGATGCCTTCAGGGTTATGTCCTCCATCACCGTATAATGTCCGTAGCCCAGCGTCACGCGACGCATTTCCAGTTCTATCATCGTAATTCCTAAAAAATAGCCTTTGTCCGCCGCCGCAGCAGGTAGAGGAAGAAGGGCGCGCCGCAAACAGCGGTAATCACGCCGATGGGTATCTCCGTGGGCGCCATAACGGTGCGGGCAATCAGGTCGGTGAGAATCATGAAAATGGCGCCGGTCAATATCGCCAGCGGCAGCAGGTAACGGTGGTCTGCCCCCCATATCAGGCGGACGATATGGGGAATGATAATCCCCACGAATCCAATCGTCCCCACGAAGGAAACACTGGCAGCCGTGATTAATGTAGCGGCAGCCAGCAATATCAGCTTATACCTCTCCACGTTCACGCCAAGCTGCTGCGCCTGCTCTTCATCGAGCTGCATCACATTCAGCAATCGGGCAAAGATAATGATTACCGCTGTACCGATTACTACGTAGGGCAGGACGACCAGCACTTCCGACCATTCAGCGCCGGAGAAGCTGCCCATCAGCCAGAAGATAATGGAGTGCAGCTTGGTGCCGCTGAAAATGACGAGATAAGAAACGATGGAGCTAAGCAGGGCGCTTAAAGCCACCCCGGCCAGAATTAGTGTGGTTACCGGTAAGGTTTTACCCCGCCGCGCCAACAGGTAGACAATTATCGTGCTCACTATCGCCCCGGTAAAGGCGAATATGGGTATCACCCCGATACTGGATAGATTCCACGCCATTGGCAGTAAAAAGCCGATGACCGCCCCCAGCGAAGCCCCCTGCGCCACCCCGATTAAGTACGGGTCGGCGAGGGGGTTGCGGAACAACCCTTGATAGGTCGCTCCGGCTATCGCCAGGGCGGCGCCCACCAGCCCCGCGAGGATGATACGGGGCAGGCGTATATCCAGGACGATGGTCGCTGTGTTGTCCGACCATGTCTGCGGGATATCCACGAAGGGCAGCTTATCCGCCAGTATATTGAAAGT
>Ga0184636_1000185_pt1 | contig 15230 bp, 19 predicted proteins | sample PLM3_60_b2_FD_133164 | JGI IMG/M metagenome (GOLD analysis project Ga0184636, IMG submission 133164) | Groundwater sediment microbial communities from an aquifer in East River, Colorado, USA - PLM4_90_b2 | ecosystem: Environmental > Terrestrial > Soil > Riparian zone | place: USA: East River... | reverse complement strand
GGGATGGGCGCCATTTCATTATGGTCGCTGGTTTTATGATTCCTATTACGGGTGGGTATGGGTTCCGGATAATGAATGGGGTCCGGGATGGGTTACCTGGAGGAGATCCGAAGGTTATTACGGTTGGGCACCCATAGGTCCTGGTATCAGCATTGATTTTGCTTACAGCAGTGGCTATAGTTTACCTTACGATCGGTGGAGATTTGTAAGAGACAGGGATTTCGGGAGAACGGACATTAATAATTATTATGTCAGTACATCAAACTATACAACAATCATTAACAATTCCACAGTAATAAATAATATCCAGGTGGACAATTCACGCAATGTAACATACAATGCAGGTCCCGATAGAACTGAAGTTGAAAGACGTGTTGGTAAAACTTTCACCCCCATCGCTATTAAAGAGAGCAGCAAACCAGGTCAGAATCTGAGCAATAATCAGCTCCAGATATACAGACCACAGGTGCAAAAAAATATTTCTGCTGATCGGAGACCAGCTCCATCGAAAGTGGTGGGTTGGAAAAAAAATCAGCCGACACAGCAGCAACCAATAAGGCAGCAACCAATAAGGCAGCAACCAATAAAGCAACAGCCGACACAGCAGCAACCAATAAAGCAACGGCCGACACAGCAGCAACCAACAAAGCAGCAACCAATAAAGCAACAGCCGGCTAAGCAAAAACCATCGCAACCCCAGAAAAACAATCCACCCAAAAAAGGGCATGGTTAAAGCAACGGCAGCAAACTAATCCATTCTCCTGGCGCAAGTCTGTGATTTGCGCCATTTTAATTTCTACGACATCGTTGGTATGAGGCGTGGGATATGTAGCAGGGCTTACCAACGGCATTGGTTGCTTATTGGTTGTTGATGAGCCGCGCACAAAACCTGGCTGCATACCAACAACGGCCTCAAGGGCGGAATCAGAGAATTAATTACCGACAATCGTTATGATTTCCTCACTATTAATTACGGCGATTACGATCTTTTTTCTGATTACGATCTTTTTTCCATTGATTGTGCTTGGGATGGTCTTTGATCTCAAAATATTTTGGATCATCACTATTACGGATTATTGGCTGGTCGCGACGGCCTTTGTATGGAGCATATTTTGACCTGTAGGTTCCGGCATTGCGATAAGGCCTTGGATCATCATTGATCACCACCTTGTACCCGTTGTATATATCATACCCATGAAAGCGGGCAGGTAAAGATGCAGTAAAGATCCAGCGTCCGCGGTACTGATAAATATATTGGCGTTTTGGAACATAGTAGAACACATCAATATCGGGCATATAATAATACTCAACATGATCATATCCTACGGGCCCCCATACAGGCTGAACACCGATATTAACTTTAATACGCACTTGTGCAGTAGCAATTTTGAATACAAAACCACTTAACAATAATGCGACTACAAGAATTGTTTTTTTCATTTTGTAAAAAATTTATTTTTTGATATTGATTTGATCTGGCAGGAACGGATACTTTAATCCTGAAGAAAACTACTGCCAGGTGTAAGAAAACCCCGCAGTAATTCGTAACAGAAAAGGATAGCTATAGCGCTTCCATAATTTTTTTCAGCTCTTCTTTGCTTTTGCCCAATTTGATTTCAAGTTTTCCCAACATTTCGTCTTTCTTGCCTTCTTCAAACATCAGGTCATTATCCGTTAAGACTGCAAATTTTTGTTTAAGCCTTCCTTTCTGTGCATTCCAGTTTCCTTTTACTTTTAATTCTGTCTTGTTTTCCATTTTATTTTAATTATTAATAAATAACTTTTTGAATAAAAGCGAACTTCAGATGCTGGCAAGATAGATCACACCGAAAGTCATAAAAACGACGAAGGGCAGATAAACCTCTGATGTTGGTCAGGAACAGATCAGGTGAATTAAATTCCCGACAATGACGTCTGCGTCGTTGGGAAGGCAGAATTATTGTTTGCAAAAAGCTTTCTTATTTCTCAACCCTATGCGGGAAACTTAAGCCCGCATTTACCGAACATTCCGGAGAAATCGGAGAATTTGCTTTGTGTTCGTTGTGTTTTTCCCTGCCTGCCGGCAGGGCAGGTTCGTGGCCTTTGTGATACGAAAAGTTGGACACAAAGAACACTAAGGAATACGAACAACATAGGATTAATCCCTAAATTTTAATGAACTTTGCTTACATAAATAAATACCATGACCTATCAACAAAGATTTGAAGAGCTGCATAACATTTTTACTAAGGAAAGTAATAGATACATAAGAGCCGAAAAGGAACTTTCTTCAATAATGGGATGGGGTGATTCAACTGAGTTAAATGATTTTTTAAATGCAAAAAAAGAATTTGAGGAAGCAGGAAATAATTACCATAATTTTCTTTCTTATGTTCGAAAAAATAATATTTCACCAGATGAAGTATTTAATTCAGAGTAGTGTATCGATACAATCTTAATTGCAAACTCAGTACAGTATTGGTTATAAACTCAAGCCAGCATTTATCAAACATTCCGGACAGGGGTGTCCGGCCCAATCTCTTTCGTATCCAAATAGTCGGCATAGGACCCGGGAATAATTTTTCCTCCATACAGATGAGCATACACTTTCGTAAATGTAGCTCCGAAGTAAATGATGACACTCGAGTAATAAATCCAAAGAAGAAGAACAACCAGGCTTCCGGCAGCTCCGTACATGGAAGCCACACGAGAATGAACAAGATAACAACCAATGCCTGCTTTGCCGAGCATAAAGAAGATTGAAGTAAATATAGCTCCTCTTATGGCATCTTTCCATTTCACTTTGCCGTCAGGCAGATATTTGAACACGAACATAAACAACATCGCCACAGGAATGTTATTTACTGAACACCACGGAATGGTAATAAGAATCACTCCCTATTCATTTCATCAAGAAAATTATACCATAGGAGTAACTTAGTTTTATAGCCGGCCAACCTGCCTGAATTTTGATTAAAACCAGCACATATGAAAATTACTGTTGCTTTTTTATCAATGCTGCTTATTGTTTCCTGTGCCAAAACACAGGATAAAACTTATACAGCAAGCACTCCTGCTTCGCCGGTAGTAAGAGCATTCCTGGGGATTCCTCTGATTGATTCTGTTGACTTCATCCGGTGGAAGTTGATCCTTCAAAATAATTATTACCAATTACAGTGCAATTATGGTATCGGTAAACCTAATACCAACGGGTTCATTAGTGGCGGCAAAAAGATCTCATTAAGCGGCCAATTGAAAAAAGAAAAAAATTATTATCAACTCCAAAATCATAATAAAATTTTAAGACTCATTGAATTGAATACCGACCTGCTTCATTTATTAAATACAGACAACAGCCTGTTGGTCGGCAACGGAGGGTGGAGTTATACTCTTAGCAATATCAAGCCTTCCGGCAGCGACCAGATCAACATTTCTGCAGCGCCAGCCGTTTTGAAAGATTCAATGGGTTTTGAGGGCCGAACTCCCTGCAATGTACCGGGGGTTATTGCTCCCGGCAGTTTGTGCTACAAATTAAAATGGTATGTCGTTCTTTATGCCAATGCACAAATGAATCAACCGGGCAGTTACAAGGTTTTTGGAACTCCATGGCGCAAAGAAGGTGGCATAACAGGAAACTGGAAGATCATTGCAGGGAAAAACGGGCGGACCATTTACCAATTGAATGATGATAAGGGAAATGGATTCCTGTATCTTTTAAAACTGGATGAGCATATCCTTGTGTTTACCGATGCACAGGGAAAACTCCTGGTAGGCGACGAAGATTTCAGTTATACATTGAACAGTAGTTGGTAAGAGCTTATTATCGAAATAATCTTTTTATTTTATTAAGGCTACATGGCCTGAGTTATAACTTCTCCCGGATTGTGGGGAAACTCATATGCGGGCGACAAGTCCCACCTGCTATCTTTTAAAATCGTAATTAGTTTTATCAGCCGGAGGAGACTCGTCGGGGGGAAATCTGCTTTTTGCAGCTAATTCCTCATTGCTCTCAAATCAGCTGACGGAGTCAACACGATCATAAAAACATAGATACCCGGATTGTCATCTAATATTTCCTTTGCGCTGACCATTTCATTATTTAACAGTCTTGAACCTACGGGATCAAGACAGCCTAACACAACCATATTTTTTTTGAAATCCAGTTTGCCGGTATTTTCGGGAACAACCATAAAAGAAAATTTTGAGTGATTTCCATAGAACATAAAGTCATGGCCATTAAGCCTGATAAGATTTCTCAAATTCATACCCGGGGAAATGCCGTCTTTTGAACTCCAGGCATTTTCTTCGATCAGGCCCTTATAGTTTGCCAGGCTTCCTGTTTTGACATTGCTGCCGATAAGTACATAGGACAGACGGCAAAGATTCACTTCATCATCCCATATAAAAATGGCCTGGCGGCGGGTTTTGGGAAATAATATGGAACATTTCGATATTTCTTTTTCAGAGAAATAATAAACATCTTTTATCACATTTTTTTTTCCAAAAACACTGGCAAGTTGCTCGTGCGAATAAAATTCCAACAGGTCATCTGCATATTGAATTTTTCCGGGTAAAGGCAACTTAGCCTGGGAAAAGCAGAATGAGTAAATAGTATCACCTGCCGGTTCTTTGATCGTTTTTGCCAGCACGGAAATATTTTTTCTCTGGAACAAAATATCATCAGCAGACTTATCATTTCCGCAAAAAAAACCTTCCTCCTTTAGTGTTGCCAGGCTTTCGGTAAATTCGTTCCGGCAGGGGGTAAAAAAAGCAAAGGAGAAATTATCTTTTGTTTGGTAGGTCTCGATATTTCTTTTTACCGGCTGCTTTTCATCCTTCTTTTTCCCCGGTTTCAAACTATAAAGATTCACGAGAGTATCACGCTGCATACGCCTGCCGGAAAGAACAAAATTTCTCTTATTTAAATAACTCTCTAATTTTTTGCCCGAGAACGAAGAAGAAAAAAGAAAATCTTTTGCAGAGAATTCCTGGCTGCTTGCGTTGTGTGGAACTAAATAAGTAAAAACAAGGGGTAAAAGTTTCTTCACGAGTCCTGGCCTCCTCCAGTTTGTTCTTAAAGTTACAAATAATCATTTTCCAAAACTTTCTCCCCGATAATAAATTTGCAAACCGTCTTTTTGTGGGGAGGAATCCAGCATCCATCGTAAATCTCCGTAGGTTTACTTCCCCAACGACTCTCCTCACGGCCTGCTGTCAATAAAGGTTAAAAGCAGATAGTGTGGGACTCGTTGATTTTTTGAAGCTTCCGTCAACGACTGGTCACTCCTGCTATCCTTTAAAATCGTAAATAGTTTTATCAGCCGGAGGAAACTCGTTGGGGAAGAAGGCGACCAACAACAACATGGGGAAATTTCAGTAACCTATAAAGAATATTGTTCACTGTTGCAAGAGACCAGCACGGTTAATGGCCCGTAACGAGTCCTTCTGTAATTATTTTCATTGGAACAATCATTTTTTCTGATGCAGTTGCTTCTCTTATTTCTGCATTGCCCTCCATTTCAGTCTTCAGCATAGCCAGCTTAACCCACTTCGTGTTCTTATCAAATGTTGTAGTAACATCAACAGTTCCCTTCAAATGATAGCTGGTTATTATTCCTTCATTACTTGTTTCATCTTCTATTGACGTGGCAGTACCGCTACCTTTTATGACAATGTTATCACCATAAATTTCTGAAAGATAATAGCTGCAACTATCATTAGTGGGAATAACATGTTCTGCGGTTGAAAAAACCGTCCATACATCATTAGGTTTAACCGTTTTTGAAGGATAGATACCAATCGGAAAAACGTCGTCTTTTAGAAAATCTTTCATCATTTCCAGCACAGTGCTGTCCAGCCATTATTTTTTTTCTTTGGGTATATTAAAATCTGAAAAAGCCCGGAAAAAAATACTATCCAGTCCCGTTAATTCTTTCCAGCTAAAATCATTTCGCATAACCACACGGAACGGTTTATTCACCACCCTGCCCAATATAATACTCGTCAGATCGGGGTTGTCTTTTATTGATGAACTATGAAATGAATTTTCTTTTGCCGATTCAACCTTTTGTGTAATCTCTGTATACCATGTCTCCATCAGGAAGAGTGAATCCCAATCAGCCAAAACTTTATAATTATAGGAACCCGTTATTGTGTTGACGCTTTTATTTTCAACTCCCAAAATTGTTTGTGAAATGGTCGTTTTTTCTACAGTGGCAAAGGAATATACTTTCCCGATTTCCAGGTTCAACGAAAGATCAACCTGCGCATTGAGGAAATAGTTACTCAATAAACAAAGACAACAAAAAATATTTTTCTTCATTTTACAAATATAAATTTTGAAATGCTTTATTTTAAAACAAATCAGTGTTTGCATTGGCAATTTTAAAATAACATATTACTTTCCCAACGAGTCTCCTCGCGGCCTGCTGTCAACAAGACAAGGTTAAAAGCAGATAGTGTGGGACTCGTTGATTTTTGAAACTTCCCTTAACGACGAGTCCCTCCTGCTATTCTTTAAAATCGCAAATAGTTTTATCAGTCGGAGGAGACTCGTCGGGGAAGAAGTCGGAGAAGAAAGAAAGATCATAATTTCACAAGATCAGCCAGCGTCCAGCCTTTTACCAGGTCTTTGCCGCTGCCTGATTTTGCCCGGATAGTATAAACCACCTGCCCTTTTAAGGTACCGAGAGTTTTTTTAAGAGCAATCACATAAATACCGGGCATATCAGTAGCGCTTTGGGCAGCTACGAATGACATCGATTCTGCAATCATACCTCTCCAGACATTGAAATTAGCCATGGCAAGTCCTTTGACCGGTTCATCATTTACATCCGTCACCTTCACGGTTAAAAATATGGTCGATATACCATCATCAGGATTGTAAGTACAGGAAGCTTTCGATAGTAAATTCAATTTTGCCATAACGTTAGTTTTAGATTCCGAATTTACTCTTTTTTATTAACGGAGCTGGTCTTTGTACTTCAGCGTTCTACTTCCCAAACGAGTCTCCTCACGGCCTGCTGTCAATAAATGCCAGGTTAAAAGCAGATAGTGAGGGACTCGTTGATTTTTTGAAACTTCCCTTAACGACGAGTCCCTCCTGCTCCTGACAGCGGTGTAGTTACAAATTACCGGGTGCGGGAATTGTCCTTTGAAAGACAAACATTGTCCTTGATTTAAACTTAATTTGTTTTCAGTTTGAATACAATCATATTTTGTTTGATTGAACAATCTACTTTAATCATTTCATCAAAAAAAAAATTATAACTATGGAAAAATTAGCAATCCTGGCAAGAGTGGAAGCAAAACCCGGTAAAGAAACCGAAGTACTTGAATTTTTAAAATCAGCGTTATCGCTTGCGGAAGGAGAACCTGGTACGGTAAGATGGTATGCCTTACAAATTGGTCCTTCTACTTTTGGCATATTTGACACATTTGAAACAAAAGAGGGACGCATGGCCCACCTTAATGGACCCATAGCGGCTGCTTTAATGGCCAATGCTTCCGCACTGTTGGCTAAAGACCCGATTATTGAAATGGTAGAGTTAGTAGCAATTAAATAAATACCAGGTTAAAAGCAGATAGTGTGGGACCCGTTGATTTTTTGAAGCTTTCGTCAGCGTCCCTCCTGCTATCCTTTAAAATCGTAAATAGTTTTATCAGCCGGAGGAGACTCGTCGGGAAGGAATTTTCTGAACGCCTTTTTTCTGATGCCTTCCTGAGTCCATTTTTACCGGAAGTAATGGTTGCAAACTCATGACAGCATTCGGAATTTCTTTTATTTACCGCCTGCCCGACAGAATGGACGGGAATACTTAGGACCGCTACCAACAAAGGCAAAAAGATTTTCATGTTATCATTTGTTTGCTACTTCATCTTTTATTTATCTTGTAGCCTCTGCAATGAAAAGGAATACAAACAATACTCTTTCCGTTTTGCAATTTTCTTACATGTTACTACAGATAAAAAAGAAGTATTTATTGATAAAGCAAGTTCGCGGAAAAGCATGGCTGCTATTATTCTTACTGCCCTTGCAGGTTTTTGCCCAGGATATTACGGGTATATGGACCGGCTTTTTACAAACTACGGGCAGCCAGGTACACTATGAATTGGCGATTACTGAAAATAAAGAAAAATTAGCCGGTTACTCCCTTACTATTTTTACGTTTAATGGTGTTGAGAATACGGGTGTAAAATCAATAAAGCTAAAAAGCAAAAAAGGAAAGATATCATTGGAAGATGATGAACTGATTTATAATAACTATACAACGCCGTCAAAACGGGTAAAACTATTTGGCGAACTCTTTTTAAAAACCAAAGACTCTATCCTGATCATGGAAGGAACATTCACAACAAGATCAATGGATATCAGGTTCGCCAATGAAAACGTTTTTAAAGGAACGATTCATCTGCAAAAGCAAAATAACTTCACACAAACCAAACTACTATCAAAGCTGGAGGAAATGAATTTGCTGGCCACTCTTTCATTCATTCCATCTGAAACAAAAGAAAAGGACATCGTTTCAGTACCTGTAAAAGTAAAAGACCCCCCTCCTGTGGTCCGGTCAAAACCAAAAGAAAAAACATCTCCTTCTGTTAATAGCGGGCTGCCTCCGATAAAAACAGCAGCCGTAAAAAATACCGGCAATACTTCCGCTGATATTACGGCAAGAAAAACAGAAATACTCAAAACCGTTTATTTCAAATCAGACAGTCTTGTGATCCGTTTATTTGATAATGGACAAGTTGATGGAGATACGGTAAGCGTTCTATTGAATGGTAAAATTATTATATCAAAAAAAGGGTTAACGGCTAATGCAATAACCCAAACTATTTATATGGCTTCTGTTCCCGGTGATTCATTAGTATTGGTGATGTATGCAGAAAACCTGGGTACTATTCCACCCAATACCGGCTTGCTTGTTTTACAGGATGGAGATGACCGGTATGAAATAAGATTTGCAGGAGACCTTGAAAAAAATGCTGCTATTGTATTAAAAAGAAAACGCTGATATATCATTTTATCATTCTTAATCGTAAATAGTTTTATCAGCCGGAGGAGACTCGTCGGGGAAGGAGTAAAAAAAATTATGGCTTTTAAAAAATAAATGTAAATTTTATCGCAACTGACAGGATGTTCAGTTATTGCTGGTCCGGCAATTCAAGGCAGCAGCCATCGAACACTCCCGACAGCATTACACTATTTATGAAGATGCTAACGTCTTTGCTCCCTAACTTGCAGGGTGAAGTTGCCGGACAGTAATATGGATTATTAAATAAATGCTATATGAAAAAGGGAGTTTTGCTCATACTATTGGCAAGTTCTGTTATTGCCAATGCACAAACACTAAAAGATGCGCTGTATAGCGGAAAGCTGAAAACAGATTCAGGCACTGTGATCCGGAAAGGAGATAGTCTGCGCTCAAAAATGGATACCAGCAGGAAAAAACCGGTTGAACCGGAAAAAATGAAGATGGCGGTCGCAGCCACAGATTCTTCAATGAAAGGAACAGATTCTTCCATGAAAGGATTGGCTTCTCAAACCGATTCTGTAAAAATTCCTGCTGTTGACAAGAAGGACAATGTCGTAGTCGTAGCACCGAAAGATAATAATGCGATATGGAAAGGATACATGGATTCTGTGATAAGCACATTGAAAACAGAAGTATTGCCTTCCAAAAAGATCAAAAATGAAACCTATTATGTGTTCGTTGATTATGAGATTGACACCGTTGGGCAGGTCACTATCAACAATGTGTTGCTTTCTCCTGAGAACTCATTCCTTCAGCAGCAGGTTAAAGAAAGGCTCACATTTACGGCGCCCCCGCGGATGAACCCGATAATCTACAATGGCAAACCGCGCAAGGTTATTAAAAAGTACAATTTCACTTTAGTAAAGATGTAGTATTCTTTCACAATGACCATTGAGCGGAACAGGACTGAAACAGGTGATCAACAAGAACATGATTTTTTCCTTTCTTGTTAATGATTTGTTTTTTAAGAATGTTATTTTGACCAAACCACAATTTTTTCCTACATGATAATCACTTGCCCTGCTTAGAGACTGATGTCTCAACAGTAGCAACTTAGGAATTTGCGTTGTGATCGTTGTGTTTTCTTCATGGCCTTTGTGACCCGAAAAAGTTGGACACAAAGAACACGACGTACATAGGAGAACACAAAGAAAGGGCTTACCAGGATGATTTTTATCAGGATTAATCATCGCATTTTAAATTAAATTACCAGGCATTTTATTACTAAAGAATTTTTATGAAAACAGGTAAGCTTTTTTATGGACTAATTTTCCTGTTTATTGCAGGATGTAATCAGCATAAAGCAGATTCAACCACACATGAACATGACAGTACAACTGCTAAAACAGAACAGCCGGGACATGATGAAACAACATTAAGCCTGAACGAGGGCAAAAAATGGAAACTGGATGAAACAACCCGCTTTAATATGAATGAAACCAAACAGGTTTTTCAACAAACTGCAGAAAAGTCAAATCCAAATTATATAGCATTGGCTACTGATCTTCAGGACAGGGCTAATAAACTTGTAAGTGAATGCAAAATGAGCGGCAAGGATCATGATATGCTGCATCTGTGGTTGGAAAAATATCTTTCAACAATTAAGGAACTAAGAGCCCCCGAAACAACAACGCAGGAAGCAGCTTTTCATAAAATAGAAGAACAACTGAAAAGTTTTGATCACTATTTTGAATAGGGAATAACTGGCAATTCTTTATTTAACGATGAATCTCATCGCAGCTGGTAGCAGGGGATTCGTCGGGAAAGAAAGGGAAAAGAGCTACGGAAGACAATGCAACAATTTTTTAACTGATGACCAGAAAGCTTTATGATGTTGCAAAGCCAGGATAAAATCTTTTTCTTTTCCTGCTATCTTTAGTTTTATGAGTTGTAAAAATTGTTTGCGCTCCATTTTATTCCAGTTTTTTTCATTTGGAAGGCATGCGAACAGAAGACTCCAGTTTGCCCATATACTTTTTTCGAACATAAGCATTGGGAACGATTTTTTAAACCCCGGCAAACAGCTTAACTCCCTGAGGCATGTCTTTGTCGCCTCTTCCCTATCGGCGGCAAACCGGTCCCTGATCATATTGGTGACAGCAACGCTAATTTTTTCTGCATCATAAACTTCAAACTGTCGCTTTTCAAGTTTCCATTCCATGTTACTGCCCGTAAAACTTTTAAGAAGAGGCCGGGGTGTCCGGTAGGATTTGTTTCCTTCAATGTTTTTATATTCTGCCTCTGCTATTTTTTTTATTGCTTCATCCGTCGGGCGAAACCCGAGTTTATAATAAAACCAAAATGCCCCGCTTCTTAATCCTTCAGAATTTCCTTTACCGAATTGGTAGGGTTTCACTACAAAAACTTTTACTTTATACTCCTTGAGATACAGGCGCAGCACCTGCAGAAATAATTCAGCTGATTCACCGCCTCTGAAAGGAGGATAAATATTGATACCGATTTTGCAGCGATAACCAAAGATCCAGCCGCCGCCATAGGCAACCGGCACACCATTTCTAAAAGCCATAAAACCAATATAGCTTTCCAGCGATAAACGCCTTTCTTTGATCATTCCTAGTAATGCGATCTGCACCCCGCCGCCCATGTCAAACAACGAAGTTTCAGAAGCATCCGCAAAACTGAAAGGATCGGTTTCCCGGTAATATAATGCTAAGGACACACGTGCCATAGCGATCAACTCTTCTTTCTTTTCTTTTGGTAAAGAACTTTGTATGGTTAATGGCAGTCTGATAAAAAGCCGGGAGTTCAGTTTTTTCCCTGACCTCCTGCGGCAATAAATTGCTGAGACAGACAGGCTCAAAAAGCTTTGGTTATAAAATTTGTCATTCAACTTCCAGCTAAGAAATATTTTCAGTTTGTCATATAGCAGGTCCTTCAGAACAGGATCCCAGTGTTGTTGCTGGAATAATTGCAGCACCCAATTTATTGCGAATCGGTTTCGATAATGCCCGCTAAGTAATTTTATCCTGTTCCATGTATTAAGGTTGCCTTGCGTCACATCATAAAATTCGATACCCGGCAATGTTGCCTGCAGCAACAATGGCAAAATATCGTTGTCTGCTTCGGCAGCCTCTATATCGCCGGGAAATTTTTGTAGCAACCATGTTGTCAATGCAACACTGTATTGACACCTGAGTTCAGTGAACGGCAAGCCGGTCCCGCTTAATTTATATTGCCATGCCCGGTTTTTTTGATGATGCTGCAGAATTTTTGCCAGCCTCTGCAACTCTTGCAGGGCAAGCAAATAAACTTTTTCATGACGGGGATAGGCGCAAAGAAATAAAACCGCATCATGATATTGCTTTAGTGCAAACGGATCAACTATCGAAAGCCCGGAACAAAATTTTAGTTCAGCCAATTGTGTTTTGGCATCCTTTGCCTGGCGCAATCGCCGGATCGCCTGCTTCCGTTTAGCTGGTGCATTCATGATGTGAAGATGGATCAAGGTAACCAGCCTTCGGCATCACAATCATGATAAAGATCATAGCGAGATATGAAAAGACGAAAATTTGATGCCGTCGTTAGTATGAGGCGTGGGTTTGTGTTTGGCCTGCCAACGATATGTGCAGACTCTCCTCATTTCGGTTGTTGGTACGCTGTGCTGCAAAGCTCTGCTGCATACGTAACAACGGCCTCCGAAAGCGGAAGATTATGGGTAGGTACCAACAAAGACAACATTTTCTAATACTCTCATGGATTTTTGTCAAGAAAAAAATAATTTTGAAAAATGAAGCATAATGAAATATTACGGCAAGAGTTTATTGGAGTGATCGAAAAGCAGATAAAAGACAATGATCCGAAAGAGACCAGAGTAAGCTACGAGAGATTAGTAGGCATGGGATATACTCCTGAAGAAGCTAAAACGATGCTTGCTCAATGCTTAACAGTTGAAATGTTCAATGTTATTAAATATCAAAAGAAATTTGATGAACAGCGCTATGTAAAAAGTCTTCGAAATCTGCCAAACGATCCATTCTGATGACAGGGGACGTGTCTTTATGTCCTGCTATTGTTTTTATGTTGATCAGCCAGTCCTTTAACTTGTTTCTTTGAAAGGCCGGTATATTTTGAAATTGTTTCAACCGATTGTTTATCCGCTATCATTTTTCGGACTATTTCTATCGTTCGTTTTTCCAATTTCTTTATTCCGGATATTAGTTTTTGGGTCTTATCGAATGTAAGATCGTAGTGGCTTTCATTCTTTATTTTCTCTAGTATCCCTCTATCCACAAAACTGAAATAGCTTTTTTCGGTTATAATCAAATGGTCTGTTAACGGAACATTTATAAAGGACCCAATCGCTTGTAATTTATCTGTTACATCCAGGTCCAGTTTGGAAGGTTCGAGTTCCCCGCTTGGATGGTTATGCACTAATATGATTTTAACCGCCCGTTTTTGCAGAGCAAAGCTGAAAACGTCCATCGGCTCTACAATACTTTTATTAACGGTACCGATAGCAATCAATTCAATTAGTAGGATTTTATTGACATTGTCCAGACATACTATCCACGAATGTTCTTTATTACGGCTAATCTTCCTTTCACGGAGCAATACCTGCTGCATGATCTTAAAGACATCGGCTGAATTTAAAACTTTTGTTTGTTGGTCTTTAGATAATCTGACTTTCATGGTGGGCGGAAAAATACGAAATCATTTTCTTTTTAACGGTTTCAGACTAAAAGTAAAAAAATATGACTTTTAAGAAATAAATGTAAATTTCATCGCGGGCTTTCACAGACTATTTTTTTTTATCTATAAATTCCGAAATCGCTTTATTAAATTCTTCAGGTTTATCCATATTCATTATATGACCTGCATCCTTTATTGAAATCAATTTGGCGCCAGGTATTTCTTTCGCTATGATAGCAGCAACTTCTTTGCATAGTTCCAAATCATATTCTGCAGTCACAACAAGTGCCGGTATTTTTATTTCACTTAATTTTTTTATTGCCAGTGGAAACGCATACTCCCTTTGATTTACATGCAGGTATCGCCACCATGAGTACTCGTAACCCATCTTTAATAACGATTCACGGGTTCTGGAGGATTGAACCGTTTTGCTTAAACAATTATTTCCTGTCCATAAATAATCGGTAGCCTCTTTTGATCCTTTATTTTTAAGAATGTCAATCACCTTTGAAAGAGTAGCTCTAAGTGTATCTGAATTCGGGGTTCTGTATTCAGCTAATTCATCCCCGGCTACCCTGGGGCCGATAGGGATCAATGAAATACACTTACCCGGGTAAGAAAGGGCAAAATCAATTACAATAAAACTTCCGAAGGAAAGACCACAGATATGTGCTTTTTTTATTCCTAAAAAGTTTAAAAGAGCATTAAGATCTTCGGAGTCTCTATAGACTTCATCCGGATTTGGTAAGGCTGATCTTCCGAACCCCCGGAGATCATAGCGCAGAACTTTATATTTTTTCGACAATTCGGTAAACTGAAAATCCCAATGCCTGCGGTCTCCGAAACTACCATGAATAAGCACAAGCGTTTCACCTGCACCGGCAATCTCATAATAAAGTTTTGTTCCGTTTACTTCAGCATATCCGCTGTCAATAGTTTTGGAATCGCTTTTAAATTGTGCGATAATGAGAAGCGGCAACAAGTCCATTACAGCAATTAAGGCAATTACAATAATTGCTTTGTTTCTCATATAATCATTTTCAGAATTAAAAAAATTACGATACCCCAAGATTAAATAAAACTTTGTCAACGGACTTTCAAAGTTCAGCAACTGTCGGGGTAAGAAGAAAAAAGAGTGTTACTTCTTCAATTTATCAGCTATATCTAAACCATGTTCTTTCGCAGTCTCCTTCGCCACCTCATACCCCGCATCAGCATGTCGTATTACTCCCATACCCGGATCATTTCTCAACACACGGCTTAACCTTGCTGCTGCATCATCAGTTCCATCGGCAACGATCACCATGCCTGCATGTATGCTATAACCCATGCCTACTCCACCGCCATGATGCAGGCTTACCCAACTGGCGCCACCTGCTGTATTTACCAATGCATTTAATATTGGCCAGTCGGCTACGGCATCACTACCATCCAGCATCGCTTCAGTTTCACGGTTGGGAGAAGCTACTGAACCTGTATCTAAATGATCTCGTCCAATCACGATCGGAGCCTTAACCTTAGCCTTTCTTACCAGTTCATTAAATGCAAGACCTGCTTTTTCTCTTT
>Ga0184636_1000184_pt1 | contig 15237 bp, 11 predicted proteins | sample PLM3_60_b2_FD_133164 | JGI IMG/M metagenome (GOLD analysis project Ga0184636, IMG submission 133164) | Groundwater sediment microbial communities from an aquifer in East River, Colorado, USA - PLM4_90_b2 | ecosystem: Environmental > Terrestrial > Soil > Riparian zone | place: USA: East River... | reverse complement strand
TTCTCAATTTTCATATCTGTCATTATTAATGGAAAAAAGTAATCCGATATGAATTAGTTATGAACAGGTTTGAGATTATAATAAAAAAAATGATGAAGAAAAAATAATCCGATCCTGGGTAATGGGTCAGTTTGGTAATCAATTCGATTAATAGGACTATTGTCATCCGATAGCCATCGGATTTGATCCCGATTTATCGGGAGAGAAATCTCAGGTGGTAAAGCCTGAGATTCTTCGCTTCGCTCAGAATGACAATAGTCTTATAGTTGGAAATTAATTACGAAACTGAGGCCGGCGCGGAGACGCAGAGGTTGAATGAACTTTATTGCCCTGCACCTCTGCGACTCTGCGGTTAAAAAACAGTTTTAAGACATTTTCTTCATTCCTGATGGAGAAACCTGATACGAAATGAATTAATTTTTCCGCAGCGAACCGGGCGTATTGTGAAAATATTTTTTGAATGCATTTAAAAAACTTTGTTTTTGGTTTAACCGCGGAGGCGCGGAGACGCAGAGGTTGAATGAACTTTATTGCCCTGCACCTCTGCGACTCTGGTCAATTTTCCAAACCGGGTCACTAGCAAGATAGGGTAGTAGGTTAATTTAACACTATTCAAATTCTCGGGGTCTTGTCATGCCGGTCCTGAGCTCGTCGAAGGAAGGAGGCATCTCAGGCTCTACCACCTGAGATTTCTCGCCTATTATCCTCTAGTTTGAAAATAAATAAATTCATCGGCTCGAAATGACAATAGCCCTATATATGGAATTAACTACGCGGTTAAAAATAATCCGATTTTAGGTAGTGGGTCAGTTTGGTAATCAATTCGATCAACATTAATATTCCATGAATCCGTTAAAGCGAGAAAAAGGAATTTGAATTTCGCTGTTAAATACTTACCTTTGGCGTAAGTAAAAGGGCGGATATGATTCTATCGTTTGGGTCAAAAGAAACGGAAAGGATTTGGAATGGCGAATGGGTAAAAAAACTGCCAAATGAAATTCAGGAAACAGCCAGGCGTAAATTAAGAATGATCAATAATGCGCAATCTATAGCCGATTTGAAAATACCTCCTGCCAATAGATTGGAAAAGCTGGCAGGCACCCTGAAGAATTTTTATAGCATTCGTATTAATGATCAGTGGAGAATTATTTTTAAATGGAATAATGGCAATGTTACAGAAGTTGCCATTATCGATTATCATTGATTAGTAAATGAAAAGACTCAGAAATATACATCCGGGCGAAATATTGCAGGAAGAATTTTTATCCCCAATGGGAATAACCGCGTACAAACTCTCAAAAGATCTCGGGATACCGCAAACACGGGTAGCAGCCATCCTGAAGGGTAACAGGCGCATTACTGCCGGTACTGCAGTAAGACTAAGCGCATATTTTGGCACTTCACCGAAATTCTGGCTGGGTTTGCAGGATGATTATGATGTAGAAGAAGAAAAGATTGCCAGCGGAAAAGAATTACTGTCAATAAAAAAATATTCTCCCAAAGCGGCCTGATGCGTATAGATCCCTCGCTGCGCTCGGCATGACAGACTTTATAGTTGAATTTTCACTTCAGCTTTGTAATAAAATTTCTTTTTTCGGATTGTCATCCCGAGCGCAGCGAGGGATCTCTACGAAACATGATAGATAAGGAGCTTTTACCAACAGCTGTATTGCCCTGCAGGTCTGCGACTCTGCGACTCTGCGGTTAAAACTAATCCGATCAACATTAATTTTTTCGCAATGAACCTGGCGTATTGTGAAAATATTTTTTGAACGCATTTAAAAAACTCTGTTTGCTTGCATAACCGGTGAGGTGGGCAATCTCTTTGATCGGCTTGTCTGTTTCTAATAAAAGATATTTTGCCTTTTGCATCTTGGTCTGTATCAGATAATCGAACATACTCACACCAAAAACTTTTTTGAACCCGGCCTTCAGCTTGAATTCATGTATGCCTAACTGCTTCGCCAGCTCGGCAATGGTAATACGCTGATCAAAATTATTTTCAAGTATCCGTTTGGATTGATGGATCAATTCGATACTGCGTTTTGTGAGCCAGATAACAGGCGTTATTCCCTGCCCCACCGGCATCATGGATAAAAAAAGAAATTCCTTTATTTTCAATTCCAGGTAGAGCCGCCGCAGATCATCCGTGTAAGAACAATGCAGTATATCCTCGATAATATCTTTCAGTTGTACGGTCAGCAAGGGATGTGTTTTGAAAAGTAATCTCGGCTGCGAGGAGTCGGAAGCAAACCATTCTTCAAGACTGGGAAATACAGGCAGCAAACTGTCAAGCATTTCCGGTGAATAGCTGGCGTGAAAGCTGCGATATTCCCGGCCCTGTTCGAGGAAGCTGGTTCCTTCGATGCTGGAAGCATCGAGTATGTTGAACTGTCCTTCCGCCAGGTAGAGATCGCCGATTCCCTCTATAGAATAATGGCTGTCATTTTTTAAAGCGACATGAACCTGCATCATGCCGGGGTGACAACGAAAATCAATCGCCAGGTCTTTTTTCACCTGGTAAATATTATATTGAAGGACAAGGTTATCAAGATGAATTTCCTGCAAAAGAATTTTTCCGAATACTCCTTGTGCAAAACCGGTTTCACTGCCGGGAAGTACACAGGCAGAAAGTTCTGCCGGCACCTCTGGCTTCAGAATGATCGGACCATAGGTTTGAGAACGAAGATTAAAATTCATCTTTATTCCATTATTGCTGCAATCTGTAAAAGCCAATTCACTTTGCATAACAGGAAGATTTCATTACACCGGGTGAGTTGAATTAATCCGGAAATTCTGAATTTAAAAAATCCCGATAATCAATCTGAACCTCCATGCCTGCAAAGAAAAATTCTACCAACCAGGTGCTCTAGTTAAATGATAGGCCAATAAAACGAACGATCGGGTCCGGTGATGGGTTATAGCAGCGAAGCATACATATTACCATTGGCCAGTTTGTTTTGTTCCATATACGGTGAATCAGAAAATAAAGTTTACCCGCTATCGGGATATGTCAACCGTTGATCTCTTATACTTCTTATTGCAATTCTCTTAACTCCCGGAAAAAAAGCCCTGCCTGCCGGTCTTGTGACTCAGGCATGGCAGGGCAGGATAAGGAATACGCAAGAATAGAAGCCCGTTCCTGGTAATTATCGATGGTTGGTATATGCAGGTAGCCATTAAAAACTTTAAATGTTAACCATATCGAAATTAAGCATACGGCGCAGTATTTATTTGCGTATAAAAGCTGATAATAGCTTAAAACAACTACGTCTTTATACTGATTTTGGGGGTATCACAGGTTATCATACACTTCCAGGATACGGACATTTTTGACCGGCTCCACTTTTTCCAGGCGGTGGCTGGTAAGGTCCAGGTAAACTTCTACATAAAAATCAGAAATCTTATAAACCGAAACCAATCTCATTTTTATTTTTTTTTTCAAAATATTTTTACCTAGCTCCCTCACCAATCTGAAACGGGTAGTAAGATTAAACTGGCAGAATTCGCCCCTTGTCAATTTCATTTAATCAACTTAAGTAGGTAAAAAAAACACATGGTTAAGGTTTAATTGGATGATGAAATGAATTGTTGAACCCGGGTGATCATTTTGCCAGTCTCACGAGATTCATGCCTGCCAGTGCCTCTGCATTGTAACTATCCCTGATCTGCATAAATGCATGAACAGGATAAACTACTGCGCCTACTTTTTTCTTTTCGATCGTAGCCGAAAATCCTAAATGAATTTTTTTCTTTCCAAGCATTTTTCCCCGCATGACCAGCTGATAAAGCGCCTGCCTGTATATTTTGTATTCCTTATTATAAGTATAATCCAGGCCGATGATCATCGGGATATAATTATCTCCCGCGGTATAACTGAATACTGCACAAACTGTTTTTTTCAAATCGCTGTTTGCCTCCGGTCTTAGTTTTAATAAAAGAACTTCCCAGGATGCATCATTCGCTATATTGGTAAAAAGTTTTTTGGGTAAGGTGAACGTATTTAATTCAAGACTGTTGTTCTTTACGTTCTCATACAGCGAATACCAGTGATCAATATCTTCTTCCGTGGGATTGTTCTCAATACTGACTTCATACTTTTCCCTGTATTTTCTTACATCTTCCCTGAAATGCTGCCTTGAACGTTTCGACAGCCCCTGGTAAAATTCTTCGGCATCATTCCAGGACAGATCGCTGACGACATGGTTATCGGGCATAGAGATTTTAAAAAATCCATTGTCGACAAGGAAACTTTCAAACTCCCCGTCAATTTCCTGGAAATCGCGTAAAACAATACTATTGGTATTGTACTTCTCCTGCAAAAGATTGACCTGGTCAAAAAGCAATTGCATGGCATCTTTCCAGTATGGAGAAGATTTGTCAATAAACAGGTGTTCTCCTTCCGTTAACAACGAGCCGGTTGAAATCACTTTCGAGGTTAGATAATAAGGATCATTGATTCTTTTTATTTCTACATTTTCCGAAACAGTGGCAGGAGAAAGCATATCATCCTTCCACAATGAGGTGGTCAGAAAAGTCGCTACCACCGGTTGACCGGTGATTATATTTTTTATAATCACATAGTCAAATTTCCAGTTGTCTTCAGTAAGCTCGTTTTTTTGAAAACTGTTTTCAAGAAGCTCCGTTCCATTCCAGTCAAATGTTCCTTTGTTTGCAAAAAGCTCATTCCATTCTTTCTTTTCAATATCATGAATGCTTTTATAATGATGAACTTTAAGAGACAGGGCCTGGTTGATCAGGGAAACAACTCCTTTATCGATCATCTCCTCCTCAGGTACCGGCATTTTGAATGCTTTATAAATATCCTCATACTTTACACCTTCTTCCTTCAGCGCTTTCGGCAGTTCTTCGGCCATCGTGCGGATCATTTGTTCTATCTGGGAAAATGTATGAAGCCGGGTGATCGTAAACCGTATCCCTGTGTTCTTCATGGGAACGGCCGGAAAAATGCCCAGGTTAACGTAGTAGCCTGCATCCAGCATGCGGCGAACCATATTGTATCCAACCTTTGGCAGGTGCACACCTACGAAAAAAACAGCCGAGTTATTTTCTGCCACTACAGGAAGCTTGTATTTTTTGAGCATCAGGTTGGTGAACTTTATACTCTCCCTCAATTCTTCCTGCATAGTATAGATCTCGTCCGTTAAATGAATTTTAGCAGCGGCAACAGCAGCTCCGAGTTGTGATGGTTGAAGCGGACCGGATGTGATCAATGGACTACCGCAGGTTCTTACCTTCCTGGCCAGTTCTTTATCAGGGTAAACCATTACTCCTCCTCCTGATGCAAAGGCTTTGTTGAGTGAAGTGCCCATCACCATTTTGGGATGGAACCTTCGGTTATTCAACACGGATCCCCTTCCATTTTTACCATGGATGCTCATTCCATGGGCATCATCCACGTAGAAATGAAATTCGGGATAGATATCCAGCAGTTGATAGATCTCATCCAGGGGAGCGGTATCGCCGAACATGGAATAAATTCCATCGGCCAGGTACCAGATCTTTTTATGTTTCTCACGAAGCAATTTGATCCTGTCCTCTAACAGATCCATCCTGTTATGTCTCAACACTTCGATATGCGTTCCGGCTGCGGCCAACAGTTTAACGGCGGTGTTTACCGAATTATGAACCTGTTGATCAGTGATAATGGCATCACGGGAAGACATTAATACCGGTATATTGGCCACGTGCCCGAGAGTGGTGGTGGGAGTAATGACACAGGGCGCTTCAAATACCCGGTAAAGCAATTCTTCTAATTCCCTGTATAAATTTATTGAAACATAAGCCCTTGATTCAGAAAATTGTGTCCCGTAATTATCGATGGCAGCCTTGGCGCCTTCTCTTAGCCGGGGATCGAATTCCAAACCCAGGTAGCTGCATGAACCAAAGTTGACAACTTTTTTGCCCTTCAGAATAATTTGATTACCGTTGAGTTTTGTTTCATCGGTATATAAATGAAGTATGCCTTTTTTTACTCCATCTGATATGATCTGGTCGATCGTTTCGATAATAGCATTATCTGGTCTCATACGGAATAGAAGTTTGTAATAAACTGATACAAACTTTAACTTTATCCCGGATTTGTAAAACAGATGAAAGACTGGTTTTATAAATTCTTTCTAAGCTTTTATACGTAGTCACCCGACAGCAACCTTAACTTATGACAAAAATTCTTGACACACCGTATGTTCATTTTGAACTTCAGGATGATTTACTGATTTGTACATACAAGAAAGGTTTAAAGATCAATCTCAGTATGGTCAGGGAGATCATTAAAACAAGACTGGAGTTCCAGGAATATAAGCCTGTAGTGATATTGATATACAACCAGGGCGTATTAAAGATGGATAAAAAAGCAAGAGAACATTTTATATCGGATGAGGGAATAAAAGGAATTATTGCGGCGGCCTTTGTTGTTGGCTCACCGTTCACTTCGTTCATGGCTAATTTCTTTGTATCGGTAAACAAACCAAAAATGCCAGTCAGAATTTTTACAAATGCAAAAGATGCATTGAAATGGCTCGATAAATTCAGGAAATAATTTCGGATAATGGATAACAGGTTCAGGAAAATAAATAAACTTTTAAGTGAATACTCACTCGGCAATTTCGACAAAAAGTTGGGCATGTCTTCTCGTATGGATGAAGTAGACGCCTTCATTTCAGGCGTAAATATGCTGGGAGACGAGTTGAAGGATAAAACCATTTCCAGGGATTATTTCAATAATATTTTTAATTCAGTTTCCGATATGGTATTTGTATTGGATAAGGAAGGCAAAATAGAAAATATCAATAGCTCGGTGACAAATCATTTAGGGTATGCACTCCGTTCTCTTAAGGGAAAAACGATAAGTTATTTGCTGGATAAATTGCAGCCTGACTGGTTCAATAAGGTTTTAAAAGATATACAGTCATCGCGCAAGATCAGTTACGAAACAGTTTTTAAGACCAGGGATAAAAACAACATACCGGTGCTGATCTCTGCTTCCTTCCTCATTGGCGGAAAAAATTTGAAAGGGAAAATACTTGTAACAGCTAAAGACATATCCGATCAGAAGAAAACACAAAATATCGTGCTGAAAGCGATCATTGAAACGGAAGAAAAAGAAAGGATGAGGCTGGCAAAGGATATTCATGACAGTATAGGGCAGCATCTTTCGGCGATAAAATTTTATATCGGAACATCGGCGGCTGCGGTTGAAGATCCAAAGCAAAAATCAATATTATTAAAGGCCAACGCTGCATTGGTGGATGTGCATGCCGATATGCGAAATATATGCTTTAACATTATGCCCAAAAGCCTGGAAGTTTTCGGATTGATAAAAGCGGTTGAAGAATTATGTTCCAAAGATCAATTGCTGAATCATATGAACATTGACATTAAAGAATCCGCTGGTTTCCCCAGGTTGCCGCTGCAGAAAGAGTTTGCGCTTTTCAGGATCATACAGGAATTTATCAACAATACATTAAAACATAGCAGGGCAAATTCTTTACGGATCGAATTCAGACACAAAAAGAAATTAGTGCTGGTAAATCTTGCTGACAATGGCATTGGATTCGATCTTACGAAGATCCGCAGCCAGGGAATGGGACTTAACAATGTGAGGTCAAGGATCAAGCCCTATAATGGTGAAGTGGATATTATAAGCGAGCCCGGAAAAGGCACCCGGTACGAAATTTTAATTCCAATGGAAAATAAACAATGACATGGAAGAAACTCCCGTTAAAATAATCCGGTTATTGATTATTGACGATCATCAAATGGTTCGCGATGGTATAAAGGTCATGCTTGAATCAAAAGAAAATTTCCTTCGGTTTGAAATTGATGAGGCAGAAAACGGTGAGATAGCGGTACTGAAAATACTGAGAAAAGACTTTGACATTGTTTTAATCGATTACCAGTTACCCGGCATGTCAGGAACGGAGACCCTTCAAAGAATCCGCCTGTACAGAAAAGATATCAAGGTGCTGGCTCTTTCGAATTACGATGAATATTCCTATGTAAAAAGCATGATGGATGAAGGAGCAAACGGTTATATACTAAAGAATATCGAACCTTCCCAGCTCATCCATGCCATTCAATCCGTACTCGCAGGCACTCCCTATTATTCAAATGAAGTGGCGCTCAAGCTGATCGATTCGGCAAAAAATCCGGACAAACCTGTACACCCGCAAATGAGCGGGCTGACCAAAAGAGAGTTGGAAATTTTAAAAATGATCGCACTGGAAATGACCAATGATGCAATATCGAAGACATTATTCATCAGTAAGCGAACAGTCGATACCCATCGTCAGAATCTATTGAATAAACTAAATGTAAAAAATACGGCAGGTCTTATCAAGGCTGCCTATGAATTCAAGCTGCTGTGACTTAAGGATAAACAATCCACATGCTGGAACGGCAGTTTAACAGCAACACTAAGCATTCACCTGAATATTGAAGCCTTCTTTGCATCGATTATCATGTAATATATTTTCCTGTTGAATAGTTTGGCAATATCGTTCATTGCTTCAAATGTCGACCGGGAAGCTGTCCCCTTCTTTCCTGTATTGGCTATATCATACACAAAAACCTTTGTTCCTGTTCCTCCTATAGATGCGTCCACCCCGGCACTGTATTTTCCATACAGGATGATCTCATTCTCTCTTGCTATACCATTCAGATGATAGCTGATGGCAACAGAGTTGCCGCGGGTTTCCGCGGTTTGAACCAGTAGAGAATCATCGTTTTTAATATCGATAGTATAGCCGCCATTTACAAACGCTGTTTGTAAAAGTTTATAATTCTCATTGGCTGGTTTGTTTGTTGATATAATTATCCTGTTCGCCTTCGGCATAGCGACAGAGTCCCTTTTTTGAGCAAATAACGCCAGGGGGAAATATGTAATGAGGAGGAGAATTTGTTTCATCCATGTGAGTTTAATTGCGCATCCGCCTTCCATTGAAATTATTATTTCCCCGTTCATTAGGATTATTTCTTTGCCGGCCATCCCTCATCCGGCCTTGCTGCTGTTGTCCCTTGAATTTCCTGAGATAATAAGTAAAGCTCAATAAAAAATACCTGTTCAAAACTTCTGTCCTTACATCTTCCACATAATTTTGTTCAACGTTACGGGTAATGCTCTTGTTCTGGTTCAGTATATCAAAAACAGTAAACCGTAATTCCGCTTCTTTCTTTTTTAAAAAAAGCTTTGCGATCCCGGCATTCCATAAGGGTACCGATTGATTGAAGCCTGATGATTGACCCCTGTTCATCAGGTAGTCAAAATCATTACTGATGATCCAGCCGCTTTTAGTTGAATAAGTCGGTTCAATTGAAAAGCGCTGAGTAAAATAATCAGCATTACGTTCTTTATCCGAAGAATAACGAATGATATTATAGGTTGAAGCAGAGGAAAAATTGAGATCGAGTTTTTCCTGCAGGTTCATTGTAAAACGAACCGTGCCGCCAAGGGTGTAATTGTTTGTAAATATCTTAACCAGGTTTACAAGGTTAACATCCTTGCCATAATTGAACCTGGTAATCAGGCTGATCCTTGATTTAGGGTTTTTGACCGGGAGACTGTAATTCATAAATGCGCCGACCTGCAGAGCTCCGTCCAGGTTTTTGGGTTTGGAAAATTGAACGCCGGGGCCGATCTTATACCCGTCAATAATTATTGAATCATGAGTCGTATTAATGGTATTTGTATTGGCGATCTTATTTGAAACGAAACCGGCATTGAGGTTGAGAGAGAAATTTTTAAGTGTTTTGATGTTCACCTCATTATAATTCAGGCTGAAATTATTATTGAACTCCTGTTTCAGGGCAGGATTGCCGCTGCGGATATTCAGAACATTGCTATTGTCAATTACATCCTGGAGCTGGGTAATAGAGGGTTGCTGTGTGCTGCCACGGTAACTAAACCGCAGGTTCCTGGCCCTGGTCTTCCTGTATTGAATTTGAAAAGCAGGAAAAAGATTATAGAATGACTGATTTAAAAAACTTCCTTTTGAAAGATTATCACTGGTCAGCTCCGCATGCTGAACAGCCATGCCGGCAGAATAATTCCATTCGTCATTGATTTGCATCCGGTAATTGACGCCTGCCCGCTGTGAAATATTTTTATTCTCAAAAAGATTGGTAAGATTCGGAACGACAATGCTGTGTTTGCCGGTTAATGTATCCAGCCTATAGGTCTGCTGGTCGGAATTGTTCTCACCGTAATTATAATTGTAGGTAAGTTCAACCTGTGATTTTAATCCCAGTCTTTCAGTAAAAGAAAGATTCGCTCCGAAATTTTTTCCATCCCTCATTGTGCTGCTTACCTGGTCGACAGTATCAATTCCATTATTGAATGAATTATTATAGGACAAATTTCTACCCTGCCTGTCATTTGTGTTCAATGCCTGTGTAAGATTCAGGCTGAATGTTCTGCCGCGTTTTTTAAACTGGTGGCGGAATAAAATGCTGTTTGAAAAATTATAGCCATGGCTTTCCGAGCTGATAACCGATCTGACTTCATTGAGCGGAGATAGTTTTCCCCTGGTCGTATAGGAATGTGTTTCGCTGGAAAAATCTGTTTCCTGGTAGCTATACGAAGGGCGAATAAGCAAAGAATTAAGAGAATCGAACCGGTGATCAATCTCAAAATTGAAGCGATGATTTTTATTTTTATTGACAGAAAAAAATTCGTTGGTATTGAAGAGAGAGGAATCATCTGCGACAAACGTTTCCCGGAAACGGTCCCTGTTATTTGTCGATTTTATATTGTTGTAAAAATAGTTTCCGCTTGCCAATGTTTTTTTACTCCAGACATCATTATAATTAATACCGGCGGCAAGCGTTTTGGATATACCGGAAGAATTGCCTGTAAAAACATTAGCTCCCCCTCCTCCTCCACCGCCGCCCCGACCACCGCCACCACCGCCCCCACCTGTATTCATACTACCGAGGAAATCCTGTATGGAAAAGTTTTGATTATTGATGTTGTTGCTCTGCGCAATAAACGAGATCTGTTGCTCGCCATTAAAACGGTTTGCGCTGATAGCGCTGGCATAACGGCTTTCATTCCCGGCAGCTGCACTCGCTTTTCCAAATAAACCTTTTCTCCTGTCCTTCTTCGTAACAATATTAATTGTCTTGACGCGGTTACCGTCATCAAACCCGCTGAATGCACTTTGTTCACTCAATGCATCGATCACCTGGATCTTATCAATGATCTCTGCCGGTATATTTTTTGTCGCCATCTTTGGATCGTCACCGAAAAATTTTTTACCATTTACGAGCACACGGGTAACATTTTCGCCCTGCGCTTTCACTGTACCGTCTTTATCCACTTCAACACCGGGAAGTTTCTTGAGCAGGTCTTCCGTGGTCGCGTTCGGTATGGTTTTGATCTGGCTGGCATTGAACTCAGTTGTATCTCCTTTAATAACTATCAATGGAGCGCTTACAATCACTTCACCCAGGACATTGGCGGGTTTTAAAAAATTAATAGTCCCGATATTAAATTCAGGTTTTTCTTTTGTGAGTGAAAAAGTTTTTATGGTATCTGCAAAACCAAGAAATGAGACGGTAAGAAAATATTGTCCAAAAGGAATTCTCTCAATCAGGAAACTGCCATCCTCTTTCGCGATGCCATAACTGGTTACCGAACTATCCTTCGTACTCAAAACAGAAATAGTAGCGTTCCTGAATACCTGTTGTGAAGTAGAGTCGACTAATTTTCCTTTCACTGATCCGGTAGTTTTCAATTGCGAAAACAATGCGGTGGTAATAGAAGAAAAAAGGATAAGCAGTATAAATGGGATAAACTTCATTAAAAAAAATTTCAGTAACAGTCGATTGAACTCTTATATATGACGGTAGTTGCATTAAAAACTTTCCGATCATTCTATTTATTTAAATTTCAGGTCAGGTAAAACTACAGAATATCTGCAAGGCTATACCCGATACTTGCCAGGGCCTGCACACCGAGTCGTTCGGAAAGCTGCCTGAGATAAAGACTTGCCGGTGTTACCTGTTTGCTATACGAATCATAAATACCTTCCGGCAGCAATGGCAATGTATCGAAAGGAATTGCTCTTTTTTGTTGTTCTCCCTTGCTTCCAATTACCCAGTTGGCAGCACCGGGCGGTTGTTGATTTAAAAATGATTTTGCTCTGCAGTTCCAGGCAACGGCCCACCCGATGGCCCATCCATGCCCGGATCCCATTACACCGCGGTTCATAAAATCAATACCACCGCCGGGAACTTCACATTCATCAACCAGCAGGCCGGTTGACCATCGCTGGTGCGGTTGTATCCATCCATTGCCGAGAAAAATGCAATTCAACAAAACAACCGGCCCTGATACCTTTGCCCCGGTTGCGAAGAAAAAAAGATTATCGCCTTTTACAGAACATTTGTTGAAAAGTAGTTGCGAGCCGCTGCCATTAAAATCTGCCGGTTTTGCAGCGCCGATAGTAGGCACATTGTGTATGATGCTGATCTTATCAACCGTGATGCGCTTAGCTGTTATGCTTACGCTGTTGACTGTATTAAAAATCTCAATGTTCCTGGCCCAGCCATCCGAAATTCCACTGATCGTAAACGCTTTGTGGATGCCTTGATTGATCGTCACTGACTGATCAGGAGAAACTATTCTCAGATTTTCAATTCCTATCTGCGACAGTTGTCCGGATGTAGTAATTTTTACAACGGAGACGCCAGGAGGATCAAGGTATTTAGCATCATAGCTATCAGTAAGAGGCACATCTACCGTGATCCTGTTCTTGTCGATCTTGCGAATAATGCGTTCCGTAATTGTTTCTCCATTCATCCATGTTTGTTTCTTGCCGTCGCGAACAAGATTATCCATGCCCATGAATTGGATCCATTGATCTGTGACAGGACGAATGATGCGTATCGTATCTCCGGCAGCAAAGCCTGAGACATTGGTAAGGTTAAAAGAATTTGAACCTGAAGGAACATAGGGATCAGCCATCATTGCAGGGCTTCCGGTAATTTTTAAATTCACCGCTCCTCTCACTGAGATACAAGTGTGCGGCTGACCGGTCATAGTAATGATAGAACCATCGGTCCCCGAACCGCTGCCACGCAATACAACACCGCTTGCCCTGATAGTAAGCCCTCTTTCACAATTATAATTACCCGGGTTGAGCAAAACCGTTCCTCTGAATCCATTTACCATTTCCATTTTTGAAACCTGGTCAATGGCATTCTGTATGGCATCTGTATTGTCACCCGCTAATGGGCTTAATTTAATTTTCACCGGGGGTGAGGGAATACTCACGCCGCCGCCCATGTAGCCGGCAAAGGAAAAATCCATGATCCTGTCACCCCTCTCTGATGTTTTATAATTAAGTTTCCCCTGTGAATTGACCCAGGCCCATCGACTTTTTGCGGCATTGGATGTTTTAGTGGATTGAGCCTGCACATTTGATAATGATCCGGCTATAAAAAGAATCGCTGACAAAATCAATTTTATTAAAGACCGATAAAATAGTTTGATAAGCTTTTTCATTTTTATTATAAAGTATCAATAAAGATTTAGTGACTATCTGGGTATATCAACCTTCTATCTCTGTGTTTCTTTGTATTGCAATTCTCCGTGCACTCTGTGGTTTATTTTTTACCACAGAGTGCACGGCGTACACAAAGAAAACACAGAGTGTTCCTGGTAATTATCAAATGGTTGATACATGCGGACAATCATTAAAATTTATTTTGAATTTAATTCAGAATTCTTTGATCTCAATTTTCCGGTACCATATCTCGGCCCCTTCCGATTGAATGATTATTCTCCCGGAACGCAGACTGGCATCTTCCGCTTTATTTACTACGACTCCATTTACAATGTGTGTACACTTACCATCCCTGGCGATCACTTCTATGCGGTTCCATTCACCGGTTGGTTTTTCATTATCAGTCTTTTTAGTAAGGCGGGTATTTTTTGTTGGTAATGTTCTTGCGCCATCCATAACGACTGTAACACTATCGATCAGCCAGAAATCCCCGCAATCTCCTTCCTGTATCTGGCATTCAATGGCGCGGGGCCATACTCTATTCTCCTGAACCACGTAATAGAGAATGCCATTATCCCTGGGCTTGTCTTCTCTCGGCGGATATCTTTTTTCACCCCATTTAAATTCTACAACCAGGTGAAAATTATTGTACGTTTTTTCCGTAACGAGATAACCAAATTCTTTTCCTGTAATATGAAGCAAACCATTGTTCACTGAAAATACTGTGTCGGGGTCCTTATTTTTTCCGTTTGTTTTTAGAAAAGAATACCATCCCCGGAGATCCTTCCCATTGAATAATGCTGTAAAGACCGGTTGAACTATTTCAATTTTTTTTGTAATACCCGGTATCCTGTTCTTTGTTATTTGAATATTTTTACTCCCTGCTCCTTCCGCAAGTACAAATACATTGGCCTTACCTTTTACATCCGTTTTACTGATAGTAGCTCCTTCTACATTTTCAAGCCTGATGATCGATTGGGCGCCAACCGTCTCCGGAATTTTGCAATTCCTGATCTCAATATCTTTTCCATCATCACAAATAATGGCGGGCCGGAGATCATTAGAGCCGAGATTAAATTTTATATTGATCAGCCTCAAACCATTTACATGCCTGGCCCAAACACCATAGGCTGGTACTAACGGACCAAAGGTTTTTACTTCAGGATATTTATCAACAGCTTCCGGTACAAGCTGTCTTGAATTTTCAGCAGTTCCTCCACCCGCGAGATCAATTTCAATATTTTCCAAAGTAAGGTCAGTAATATAATGGCCGGGAACACCGGTGATCAGAATTCCCGATGGTGGTTTTAACTGGGCACTGTCGGAAGCCTTTGCTTTTATATTCCGGATAATGACATTCTCCAGCGTACCTGTTTGCTGTTGCACATCTTTTCCTTTTCTGAAAACACTCAGTCTTGAACCAAGCCGGATAAGGATCGGCGTCTTTACTTCTACCATGGTAATATCTGAGATCTCAATATTTCTCAAATGAGCGCCGTCAACGGTCAGTAATTTAATACCGCCGTTGTTTGTATTGTAGATATAACAATTTGAGATTTTAATGTTTTCGAAAGGAGCCATGGACTCGGTCCCCATTTTAATTGCACCCTGGCTGCTTTTCAACCGCAGGCCCTCTACTACAATATTGCTGCAGGCCATCAGGCTTGATGTAGTTTTAAAACAAAGAGCATCATCACCACTTACAATA
>Ga0184636_1000183_pt1 | contig 15261 bp, 19 predicted proteins | sample PLM3_60_b2_FD_133164 | JGI IMG/M metagenome (GOLD analysis project Ga0184636, IMG submission 133164) | Groundwater sediment microbial communities from an aquifer in East River, Colorado, USA - PLM4_90_b2 | ecosystem: Environmental > Terrestrial > Soil > Riparian zone | place: USA: East River... | reverse complement strand
TCACGCCAGATAAGCTGGTATTCTGTATCCAGGAATCGATCGATGGTGTCTCTTTTTATAAGCTCGCATTCACCATTTCAACCTGAACCTGTCTGCGGGCAGTGCAGGCTGATAGAAATACTATCGGCAAGTGTAAAAATCGTTTTCATTGTACATACTTTTTTCAATACTGTATCATGGTTTCCGGTTTTTGCAGAGACAATATGTATATGCCAGTAAGGTTTAGAAACTTGTCACCAATCTGCTTCAGGAAATAAAAAATGCTTGTGGAAATTTGAATGGAATAAAAACAAAATAGCCACGAACCGGCCGCGGCTATTTGTCAATGAAGATTAGACTTCTATTTATTTAAGAGTTGTGTTTAAAATTACACTTCGTCAGTTTCGGCAGTAATCGTTCTCGTTGAACCCGTACCCAGGTCTGAGGTTCTTGTTATAGTGGTCCTGCCGGATGAACTTCTGCCTCCGCTTAAAATCGCTACCAATAATAATATTAATACTGCACCGCCAACAACCCATACCCAGGGAGCTGTGTACCATTCGGTATGTTCCGTAGTCGTTGTCCTTGTTGTACTTGAACTGCTGCTTTGGCTATCCTGGCCCCAGCAGAATATCTGAAGAAAACTGAATAGTAACAAGGCTACGAATGATTTCCAGGTAATGTCTTTAAATAAGCTTTTCATGATTCTCTGTTTAGTTAATAAATTATTCTCCGGTAGTGCGAATTCAAGAACTGCGCCAAATGAATTGCTAAAAAACTGATTTAAAAGAAATGTATTCCGGCATTCAAACTGTAAAACCAATTTAATTTTTGAGTAGCGGCTAAAGCAGTTATCGCAGGGAATTAATCTTATAAATTCTTTTCGCCCTGATATTTATTTTATACAGGCAGGAGTTGGCATATTTTTTTAGGATACTGTAGTGTAATTGATTCTTCACCCTTTAAACTTATAATTATGTTACGGTGGACGATTATATTCTTAATAGTAGCTATCATAGCCGGTATCTTTGGCTTCGGCGGCATCGCTGCAGGAGCAGCCGGTATAGCGAAAGTGTTATTTTTTATTTTTATTGTACTGTTCCTTATTTCACTTATCCGGGGAAGAACAGTAGATTAAATTACACAGTCACTTAGAAAAAGAGGAATGAGTGAGAATCAACTCTCATTCATTCCTCTTCATTGCTTAAACTTAATTTTTTTCTTTTGCCCGGTGACAGATCACTTCTACAGAAAAACTGAATGCAAGTGCGAACGCAATACATTCCCACCAGGTTTGTTTACCAAAAGAAATCAGCATCATGGTAAAACAAAAAAGACTAACCATGATTGTCAGCGCATTTTTTTCGGTAAAATATTTCTTAAGCAGCGAGGTGTTTGATAAAAGTTTTTTCATAGCCCTGCAAAGATAACGAGCCAGGGATGTAAAAGCATCTTCGTCTGAATTCATTGATTTATATCATTTGTTTAATTTTCATATAGCAAATACAATGAATTTGAAAGGAACCCATCTTTATTGATATTGAATATATACCGGTTGGGGAGTTAATTTCAGAACCTGCTCCGGCTGCATTTCTTTTTTCTGCCCTATGCGTTTTGTATCATTCTTATAAAATATTTTGAAGCCTGTAAATTGTACAGGCTCCGGGTAAATGAATTGTCTGTAAGTATTGATCTTTTTTGGCGCAGAACCCCAGCCATCCATATTCATTACAATTTGCACTTCGGGATTTAATTTGATCTTTTTATGGTTTGTGATCATCGCCTGGGTAAATCGGTGAACGACCAGGATCTTTGGCGGTAAATTATTTTTCTTAACAAGATCGGAAAGATAATTGACCGCATAATTAACATCTGCTGCATCATAGGTGCCGATTACGGAACCCGGCTTCTTACCGGTTTTCATCGAAAATTCCGGATCAATCCCCATGTGAACATTAGGAAGGAGTAGATATTTCTCAAAAAGAGGTAATTCTTTCTCAATTGTGCTTTGACCAACCTGAATGTCTAAAAACACGAGTGCATGTATTTCTTCAGCCCATTTAAGAACAATATCAATTTGATGAAAAGGCATACGCAGGCGATAGGTATTTCCTGCGCCAGGGCTTCCCTGGGCTGTGACAGCGATGTAATGCAATGCCGGGACAGCAGGCAGCATTGAATCAGCCTTATTCCATTTTTCTACTTCAGCTTTTAATTTTTTGATCATACTATCCTTGGGCAGTTCACCCAATATTCCCATATTCTTTGAATAAAGATTACCATAATAAGCAATTATGCGACGGAAGGGTAATATGGCTCCGTCGCGGGGAAAATAATCCTTCACAGGCCATTTTCCGCTTTTATCTCCATTACTGATATGATTAAGAAGGCTGTTATATTGTGCTGTGTCAACCGCTGGTTTTTGTGCCGGAATACTATCTCCGGCATTCTTTTCTGCTAAAGCACTATCAGATAGTGTAGGTTGTCCTGAGTTGCCGTTCAGGCTGCAACAGGTAATGATGATGCTGCATAAGATTAATAAGAGGCTATTGAATTTTATTAATGTTTGCATAGGAAGATGGGGCTTTATTTCAGCAAAGAAATGCAATAATGTTTAAAAATCATAAGAGCTGTTAACCATTTTTCCAGATTTCTTCTTTTTGCAGTTCTTTATTAATGCTTACACCGGCCTTGGCTCCTTCTGCGGCAGCTGCTACTACAAAGTGCATATCTTTTGAAACATCACCGGCAACATACAACCCGGGAATATCTGCCTGTTGTAATCTGTTTGTTATAACGACGTCTTTATTATTTATGTTGAGCCGGGATTCCGGGCAATATTGCATTGCTGTTCATAATTTTTTTGTGAATGGTTATTTAGCAAGAATGAAGTCGTTTAAATCTATTTTATAGCAGTAATATACCCGCTGAATGAAATGGGCTGGCGGTTTTCACTGGTTACATGCAATGTGGCATAACCATTCTCTGATATAATTAACGAAAGTTCCCTGACATCTGTTACATCCTTTGGTTTGATGCTGATATCCCAACCGCCTTTTTTTCCTGGTTTTGCAATGAAGTCAAATTTTACAGAAGTAAATTTAAAACCACCATCACTTGAATTATATGAGGCCGAATAAGACCTTCCAAAATAAGGAAGATAAGAAGTAACCGATTCTTTAGATATTTTCAATTCGTATTCCGGCGTTAATTGCCTGGATGATCCCGAAAACGGTAATGCTGTTTGAGCGCTAAAAACAAACTGTCTTGCCTCGATGCTATTTTTTACTTCAGCTTTTTTATCCTGTGCATACATGACATTTACGCACAGGGATGCCATGAAGAAAAAAGAAAACCCAATCTTAAAAATAGATGCTTTCATAGCTCCGCAAATTTAAATATATAAGACCGGGAATCAATGGTATGTTTTGTTAAATACTGTTTAAGGCAGGTACGTATTTTGGTATCCATAAAGTAATGAAAAACATTACTTCAGCCAGCAAACCCATACCAAGGACAGAATCAAAAGCAATCACAACTCTTTCAAGAATCGGCTCTTTTGTATTTCATCCTTTATTTATCCCGGCCATTATGACTTTTGTTCTATACAAGGCGGAGCCACGATATTTTTCGGGAATCAGCTCATCAGAATTCGGGAGATGGATGAGCATGCTGGCATTGAGTACAATTCTTTTCCCTTTTCTTGTCATTGTTTTACTCCGGCTTTCGGGGTTGATTTCAAATGCGCGAATGCATGATGCAAAAGATAGGACGGTACCATTGATTAGTACGTTGATCGTTTATATCTGGACTTATAATTTTTTTGACCATCAAGAAAAAACTCCTTTATTGTTACAGGTTTTATTATTGGGTAGCTGTTGCGCTCTTGTAATTATTTTTTCCGTCAATCTATTTTACAAGGTCAGTGTACATACAACTGCGGCAGCAATTATGCCCGGTATTCTTATTGTATCAATGATGGAGGGCCGGTTACCTGTTACAATACTTCCGGGGGCAATAATAGCCGCATTAATTGTCGGTATCGTTCGATGGTTTCTTGGGGCCCATACAGTAGGGCAGATCCTGATTGGATATTTTATAGGCATCAGCATGCAAATTGCCGCTTACTTTTTTTTGAAAGTTTGAGATTTAGCAAGGATTTTGCTGATCATGAAGAAATTCTATTTACCTGTTTCCCTTCTTAACTATTTCTTTATGAAAAACATCCTTTTCCTTTTTTTATTGTCCGGAATGATTTCTGTGACCCATGCCCAACTAAAAGTAACAGCCAAATGCAACACCTTCATAGTTGACATTCTTGACGGAAAAGTAAATGATGTGAAACCAGATTTTAATAATGCCCGGATCAAAACCAAATTACCCTGTTATACAAGTGAAGATGCAGAAGGAACCTCAAAATGCGGAGGTGGTGTTTATTATAAAGACAGGGATATTTATTTTTATACCGCCAGGGATTATGTGCAGATAGGGCCAAACTTCAAAGGAAAACTAAGCATACCGTTGCTGGGCGCAAGCCGAAACAGTTTATTCAAGTGGTTAGGTAACCCCAAATTAAAAGATGAGACCTGGGATGCTTTTGAAACGCAATACGGGTGTTTGATCTTATATTATACAGGTAATAAGGTAAGAATGATAAGGTTTAGTACAAAAACTACAGATGCGATCAATCTCTGTGAATGATGTTTAATCACTACTCTTTACTGCAATTTTTGTTTATTGTTCTTCTTACATCCCTTTCATAACTTTAAATACCAAAACTTTTTTTATGAGAACCTGCCTGTCGGTTTTGATCGTCCTCTTCTTAAATTTTTCTCTGATGGCCCAGCAAACGCAAAAACCGCCGCTTCATGGTAAAAACTGGATGGCTGTTACCGGCAAACCGTTAGCAGCTGAAGCAGGGGCAATGATCTTTCAGAAGGGTGGCAATGCTATTGATGCGGCTTGTGCAATGCTGGCCGCTACCTGCACCATGTGGGACGTATTGAGTTGGGGAGGAGAGACCCAGGCACTTATTTATAATCCAAAAACAGGAAAGGTAATTGGCATTAATGCCTTAGGTATTGCGCCGACAGGCGCTACCGCAGATTTTTTCAAAAATATGGGTTACAATTATCCGCCGGAATATGGCCCTCTTGCGGCAGTAACTCCCGGTACTCCGGGAGGATTGTGCACCATGCTTGCAGAGTATGGCACTATGAGTTTAAAAGATGTGTTAACGCCTGCTATGCAAATGGCGGATGGGTACCCGATGGAAGCCCAGACAGCGACGAGTATTGAAAGAAATAAAAACAGGATAAAAGGATGGCCATATTCAAAAACGGTTTTTTTACCTCATGCAGGACAGCAATGGGAAGCACCGGAAGCGGGAGAAATATTTAAGCAAACCGATCTGCTGCAAACACTTCAAAAAATGGTGGATGCAGAACAGGAAGCTTTAAAAAAAGGTAAGAACCGGAAAGAGGCTATTTATGCAGCATATGATCGTTTTTATAAAGGAGACATTGCCAGGGAATTTGTACGTGGTTGCCAGGAACAGGGCGGCCTGATCACGATGGAGGATCTGGCCAAATGGAAAGTGATGCAGGAAGAACCCCTGAAAGTAAATTACCGGGGTATTGATGTTTACAAATTATCCCAATGGACCCAGGGCCCGGTAATGTTGCAGGCACTGAATATCCTGGAGAATTTTGATCTGAAAACTATGGGCTTTAATTCAACCCGGTATATTCATACCCTGTACCAAACAATGAATCTTGCTTTTGCCGACAGGGATTTTTATTATGGCGATCCTTACTTTGAGCCACGGGAACCGATTACAGGGTTGCTTTCAAAAGAATATGCGAAACAAAGAGCCAAACTCATTAACCCGGAAATGAATGATACAACGGCGGGCCCCGGAGACCCCTATCCTTTCGAAAACAAAACAAATCCTTACATTAATTATTTAAAACAACGTGGATTTGCATCCAACGATGCACCGGTTGATGAAAATTATTTAGACCAGTTGAGGAGAGGAACAACTTCAGTAGAAGCAGCGGATAAAGAAGGCTGGGTTGTTTCAATTACACCCAGTGGAGGGTGGATGCCCGCGTGTATTGCAGGTCATACAGGAGTAGGTATGAGCCAGCGGATGCAAAGTTTTGTACTTGATGCCTCTTTGAATCCATTTAATGTAGTTGAACCCGGAAAAAGACCAAGAGTAACATTAACACCTACGCTCGCCTTAAAAGATGGTAAGCCTTTTTTATCTTTTGCTGTTCAGGGCGGTGATACACAGGATCAAAATCTACTTCAATTTTTTTTAGATGTTGTTGAATTTGGTATGACAGTACAGGAAGCAGTGGAAGCGCCAAACATCAACACAAATCAACTATGGCTTTCCCTTGGAGGAACTAAAATTAATGATCGCAAACCAAAACCCGGGTCTATTTTATTAAACAGCAACACCCCCGACTGGATACGAAAAGAATTAAAACAGAAAGGATACACACTGAGCTTTGAAGACAGAACTTCGGGTCCTATCAATGCAATTTATTTTGACCGGAAGCATGGAACATTCTGGGGCGGATCAAGTAACCATGGAGAGGATTATGGAATTGGCTGGTGAGTTTGTCCGGTATTTCTTGAAAGAAAAATGGAATAAAAATATCAATTTTGTGAAGATATTTTAGGAAAATAAAAACAGGAATGCCATTCTTTTGAGCTATCTTCGCGCCGACAATTTGAGTTCTTAGCAATTCGTAAGTGAACGTCTTTTCTGCTACGCATCTTCTGCTAATAGTTAGTCTTCTTTACTCCTGCTGTCTCAGATCATTATTAATTTTTAAATAGAACGCATGAACATTTATGTTTCAAATTTAAGCTTCGCCGTAAGGGATGAAGATTTAAGAGAGTATTTTGCAGAATATGGTGAAGTAGCTTCTGCAAAAGTTATTATGGACAAGATCAGTAACCGCAGCCGTGGTTTTGCCTTTGTTGAAATGCCCGATGATACGGCAGCTCAAAAAGCTATCCAGGAACTTGACGGTGCAACGGTTGATGGCCGCTCGATTAAAGTAAACATAGCCAGGCCAAAAGAAGAGAGATCAAACAAAAACTCTTTTTCTAAAAGCCGCTGGTAATAGTCCGGTAATTTTTATTCAAAAAGGAGTTCATTAAGAACTCCTTTTTGAATAAATACAATGAAAGAAATTCTTCTTTTTTACAGCAGAAATAAAGTATCTTTCATTAAATTCATTGAATGACGAATGAGCAAATAGAAAAATTTATTGAGCCACGGCACCTTTCAAAAAATTCCGTGAAAATTGATTTTAAAACAAGAAATTCAATGGTAGGAATATTTATTTCTGCAAACGATTACAAAGACCTGAAAGCAAAAAATTTTTGGAGAATCGTTACCGGCAATAATATTGAAAACTGGGTAAAATCGCAAGACGTTTCTCTTGCCCGGATTTTTAATGGCGCTGAAATAACAAAACTGACCGCTATTTAAAATTTAATAGGACGGTTGCCGGTGAATGAACGGTAAAAATTAATTTATGACAATCGAAGAAATATATACCATATTAGAAAGCAAAAGCTTTTATGAAAAAGACAGTTCAAGGAAATTTAGTTTTGTAGCAAACTCCATACATATTGACAGACGGGCATTTATTCCCTATAGCATTTATAAAGAAAATGAGTCCTTTTTTTTAGATCCTGATACGGCTTTTACAACCGAAAAGGAGCTTCGCATTGAAATTGAAAAGAATTCCGGGGAACTTATTTGTTTTTATGGAAAAACAAGCGGAGAAAAGCTGTTGACATTAGAATGACCACAACTTAAGATACCTGCCGTAATTCCTCTTCGATCAGTTCATGAAAACTACTTTCGTTTTCCATTATCCAATCAGGAAGCAATTGAGGCTGTATTTTCCAGACTTCCTCTTCTTTTGACATCCGGAACAAAATACGGTTACTACGATCATCTGTAACGTCAACGGAAAATAATATTTTGCCTTCAGGATTTGACCTTCTGAAATTAAATTCTCTTAATCGGCCCTTAGTCTTCAGTAACCTGGTGAATTGTATATTCCTGGTTGATCGCATTTGAATAGGATTGATATAAAATTATGCTGCTGCAATTTACGGATTGCCACCCTGCAAACCTTTTTAAATACTGTTAAGTTTTGCACAACTCCGGTAACATCTCATTTCCAATGGTGAGAAAGGCTTTACGCTAAATTTTATCCCCATATTCGTTAATTTACAAATGCTGATGCAGCCAGCTTCATTATATTAAATTTCGCTATTTCTTCTTTTGTTGAAGTTGTTTCGCTGCCATGACCTTCAAAATAATATTGTGTTGCAATAAATTTTTTTACATGTAACCTGGTTTCAGTTGGTAAAAAATATTGCAATTTCCAGAAATTCCGGCTTCCCGATCTTTTGATCGCTTTATCCACAGCCCCGGGCCCGGCATTATATGCTGCTATAACAAGCAACCAGTCCTGAAATTGATTGTGTAAATCTCTAAGATACATGGCTGCCGCTTTAGTGCTTTTATAGTAATGAGTACGCTCATCATACCTGGCAGTGACCTTCAATTTTAAAATCCGCGCTGTTGCAGGCATTAATTGCCATGGTCCCACGGCGCCTACGTGTGATACAGCCTTTGATTTTAATTGCGATTCAATTACTGCAAGGTATTTTAATTCTAATGGCAGGTCATAATTACAAAAAACAGAATCAATGATTGAAAAATAAGGCTGACTATTTTCTTTGATCTTTTGTAACATGTTTTTACTCCTGGCAATGTAATCATTGGTAAATTTTAATGCATGTGAATTCAGGCCGATTTGCAAGGCCTCAGTTGATATATCACCATTTAAATTGGAATTCAGAAATACAGAATCCGGAATCGCTGATTCACGAATAGCGGTATCATTTACCGATCTTAGTAATATTTCTGCAGGTGTTGTACCTGCTTTATTGAACATTACTATTGTAAGAAGTAAACCATTACCGAAAAAACCTGCTCTTACCAGTTTTCTTTTCAACATCGTTTTAATTTTAAATAAAACAATGCCGACCCGAGGGTTTGGATTATAACTGATTCAGCATAGGAAGTAAGGAAGAGATTTTATCAACAGATATCGGAAGAGTGGGTACAGCGTGTTTCCGTGGGACGGACGTTAGGCTTTTCATTTTCACCGGAAACCTGTACGCTTAGAATATGATTTCAATAGCTCAAAAGTACTCTACAGAACTGGCAACTCATAGCTTTTAGATACTGGAAATCTACGATAGATGTGTAAACTGATAGAAACCAAAGTACAAGGGGCAAAACAAATTATGCTAAAAATAAGTCAGCCGCCTTATTAACGCCTATTTGTCATGAAAAATCAATAATTATAATGCAAGTTTTGTTTCTTTTAATCCTTTTGATTGGAAAAAATCAAGTAATTCTTTTGCATCATCACCGCCTTTTTGTGCATGGTGAAGAAAGGTAAGACCGTGAGGACCCCTGGCAGTAAGGTATTGAGGAAAAGCTTCAAGATATGTTTTTACTATAGTGGTTCTTCCAAGCATTGTTAACACAAATAAATTCGTTCTGGCACCCTGGTTAATTAAAAAATGGGCAATTTCTTTTTGTCCCATGTGGCCAGCGCCTTCAAGAGCCGTCTCAAAATCGCCATTTCCCCAATCCCAGGTAGCATATAGTAATGTCGGTAATTCAAGGAGCAATTTTTTCACTTCCTCAAGATTGCCATGCCCTGCAATAACAAAGGCTTTAACTTTTTCAGGGGGTAATGGATCATTATTGTCGTGCTGACCGCTGGCAACAGACAAAAATGGTGTTACAAGAAAACCACTTGTGCCAATGAAAGCTTGTTGTAAAAAATTTTTCCGGTTCATACATATGCTTTCTTTAAAGTTCTTAAAGAAAACGGAATTAAATGAACCGCTTATCATTTGTAGTATAGCCTCTGTAAGAAATCGGGGAAGATTCAGAAATTCAGATCAATCATAACCTTCACTTAAAACATCCCAGGGAGTGGTATTTTTATTTTGGGGAATTTCATCTCCTTTTTTTGAAGTATTTTGTTGATGTTCAGAGGGCTGATCGGTTATACGGGAGGCTTTTTCACTATCGTTTTCTCCTACTATTGCATCTCTTATGTCCTCATCTGTGATAATATCGTTTTTATCATGTAAATGCCTCTGAACCTTATCTCTTAATGTTTCGGATGACTTTCGCCTGGAGCCTTGTTTCATAAATAGTGCTTTTGTAAATGTAATTGTGAAAAACACATGCCAAAAATAGCTTTGTATCAGTAAAGCATCTAATATTTTATTTTTTTTGAAGCCCGGCGAAATACCTCTAGTGAGTCTAAAAATTTCTTAAACGAAGGAATAATTATTCTTACCTGACGTAACCGTCATTAAATACAATCGGCAGTGATCATTACCAGGATCGGGGGATACTATTTCAACAAAATGATGAGTATCACATACAATACGCAAAAAACAAGAAAAGGGATTTGTGGAAGTCAGGATAATAAAAAAGATTGAACCGCTGCCTTAGCCCTGGGTATGCAACAAAATATATAAACTAACAGATCCGAATACCAGGAAAAATAAAACAAGTAAAATAGAGAGACCTTGCGGAAATTTATCAGAGTATATGTTTCTTACGGCGAGAATACGTTCATACATTGTTTTCATAAAGCGAATTTCAGATATTGGTAGTAATGGGAATAACGTGCCAGTTTATGGTTTAGTATGGTAAGGGGATAAAACTCGCAAATTTTGTGGAAAAACATCCCAACAAGCTCTATGTAGCCGATTTGAATTATTAAACCTTCATCCCTCGCCCACATTTATAATAATTCAGGTCGGTATAAATATCTTTAGAGCCTGAACTTACTGCTATGAGCTTTACTGCCCCTCCGGAAATGCAGGTTTGGCCGGCATGGCGAAAGATCATCTTCCGGTTCTTTTTTATTTACATCGTTTTGTATATAACACCCTGGACCTGGATCGATGTTATTCCTGGCACAGGATGGGTTACCCAATACTATTACCGGTTAACAGATTGGGCAGTAAATGCTGCAAACAAAATGTTTTTTCATGTAAGAGAAACGCTGGTGCCGCTGAATGGCAGTGGAGATACCTCATACGGCTGGGCACAGGTATGGCTTTATTTATGCCTGGCAATGATTGGCTCTATGGCCTGGTCAATTATTGACAAAAAGCGAAAAAATTATCAACAGCTCAATTACTGGCTTTGTCTTTTTACCCGTTATTATATCGCACTTATTGCATTTTCTTATGGCATACAAAAGCTATATGCCTTGCAGATGCCTTTTCCAAACCTGAGCCAGTTAGCTACTCCGCTGGGAGATTTTTTACCGATGCGTTTATCATGGATGTTCCTGGGGTACTCTGCACCCTACCAGATTTTTTCAGGAGGTATGGAAGTATTGGCCGGTGTTTTATTGTTGTATAGAAAAACAACCACCATGGGTGTGCTGATTGCAACAGCCGTGTTTACCAACATCATGATGCTGAATCTGAGCTATGACATACCTGTCAAACTATTTTCCATCCATATTGTTGTGATGTGTTTGTTCCTTTTGGCAAATGAATATCATCGTATAGTTTGTTTTTTCGTTTTGAACCGCCCTGCTGCCGTCTGCAATATTTATCATTTTCAATTTACAAAAAGATGGATCCGTATTACAAAAATTGTATTGAAGATCGCCTTTATCATTATTGCTGTTGCCTTGCCCGTCTATAATGATTGGAATTATTATAAATCAGTAATAAATATGCCTGAATCAAAACCAGTAAAATCCGGTGTGTACGATGTGGCAGTATATGCCATAAACAGGGACACAATTCCCGCTTCATATGGCGATACTCTTCGCTGGCAGGATATAATTATTGAGAAAGGGAATATGGGCAGTATCAAAACAGCCGATACAGCTTTCAGGCAACGTTACAGGAGAGGTTATTTTAATTATGTGGCTGATACAATTCAGCACACAATTAATTTCAAAAAATTTTCTTATGACAATGTTTTTATTGCATCCTTTCGATATGAATTGCCCGATACGAATACAGTAAGACTTTGGGGCAAAGAAAAGAACGATTCTATTTATGTTGAATTAAAAAGAAGCCTGCGACATTTTCAGCTTGCGGAGAAACAATTTCACTGGTTAAGCGAATATAACAGGTGAATTGTTTCATTTAAATCTGAAATTAATTAGCCGGGAAAACCTGTAATCATAATATAGATGCTTGAGCAGAGAAATAATAAAAGTAGAAGGATAACAATACTTGTACCCAATAGGCTGAAATCAGTATCCCTGCTTTGCAAAACCTTCCTGTTTTTTGTAACTGTTTTCATCGCTTGACTTTGATGACAATAACTCTAATACGGTGCCATTAATTAAGTGGACCTGGTTTATGCCACAGTAATAGAACAAAATGTGGAAAAATGGGAACAATAAGAGAAGACAAATTATTTTCTTTCTAATATCAGCAGCACTTCGTTCCCATCTTTCAGCAGCATAAGGTTGCCGGTAACTTCGTAGCGGTTCACTTTATTTAGCTCAGCAAGGAATAAAGTTTCAAAAGCTATATCGGCGCAACTCATTTTAGTGCTGATGCCTTCACTAAAACGAATACTGTTTTTTTTTGCCAGGCATATAATTACCGGAAAGACGATTGCAACCACCATTGCCGGTAAATCTTTTTTCTTCTGTATTAAATTCTAGATATGCATCCCTGTTTGTGCCGCTTAATTGAACAGGCGCCTGTTTCATTTCTGTAACTACCCTGCGATGATCGCTCCAGTATTGATCCGGGGATAATTTATGACTGCAACTTATTCCAGAGACGGCAGCAGTAAATAAAATAATGAAAAGATTTTTCATAACCGGCCATTTTCATCGAATGTTTTCCCAGGCCAAGGAATGTATAGCTACTAAAAAGCCCTCCGTCTTAGGCGGAGGGCTTAAATTCACAGAGAGAAGGGGCGGTTACTAAGGTGTCAATCTTATAACAGGGTCTAATCTATACGTTCCGTTTTCTTCAGTTATGGATTGGGCAGCGTCAAAGTCAAGGATAAAAGCGTTGAAGTTTTCATTCAGTTGTTTATTGATCTTGATCTTTAATCCGGAAGATTCTGCACTTGGAGTCTGTAGGGGATAGGAGGTGCCATTCACCACGACATAATGATCTTCTCCTAAAATAAAACGAACCTCTTTTAATATTCCGGCTGGCACAGCACCCTGGGCAATCAGTGCGGTTATGCCATTTTGAAGATCCAGAAGATTAACAACAGTGTCTTTTGCGTCAATGGTGATCCACGCTGTTGTATCCTGTGAAATATTTACTTCTATTCCTTTGATGTGAACATTCACTGAATCATAAACAGCAGGATTGTCGGTAAGATAAAATTGAACGGGAACAGTTTTGTTTTCCTTTTTGCATGAATAAAGGGTAACTAAAAACAATAAAAGAGAAATTAAGCGATGTTTTGTTTTCATAGATCGGGATTTAAGTTATTAGGTAATGGGTAATACCCAGGGAAAATTATGCCACGCCCCCGTCCCATGCAAACCAACCACGGCTATTTTTAAGAATTTCGTACAAATCCTAAGAATTAATAATGGGGAAAAAAATAATGAATCGTAAAAAGCCTTGTAATTTGCAACCCTGGCTTTGTCGTTACTTCTGAACCCGGGTTCTCAAATAATGGATATGAATAAATTTGTTGTGAGTTGCTTTTTTCTTTGCATGAGTTTATTGATAAGAGCACAAATAAATCCCACCATTAATCTTTTACCCTGGCCTGTTTCACTGGTTCAAAAAACAGGAACATTCCCGGTGACCGATAAATTAATGATCGAAGCAACTGCTTCCAATGCGGATGCAATCAGGGTAGCCTATTTTCTTGCCAATTCATTGACTGTTCCTACCGGGTATAAGATACCTGTGATGAATAAAACGGTGACTGGCACTGTAATCCGTTTGATTCTTTTCGATAAGGCAGATAAAATAGTTGGAACCGAAGGATATAAATTATCAGTGACTTCCCAGGTGGTAATTATATCCGCGAATAAACCGGCCGGATTGTTTTATGGAGTTCAGACCCTGCTGCAATTATTACCAAAAGAAATAGAAAGTAAGACCGTACAAAAAAATATTGTATGGAATATTCCAGTAGCAGAGATCACCGATTATCCACGATTCGCCTGGAGAGGTTTGTTATTCGACGTGGTGCGACATTTCTTTACTAAGCAGGAGGTGAAGGGTTTCATTGATAATATGGTGAAGTATAAATACAATCTTTTGCATTTGCACCTTACAGATGACCAGGGCTGGCGAATTGAAATAAAAACCTTGCCGAACCTTACAAAGATCGGGGCATGGCGGGCAGCAAGGGTGGGGGACTGGGGAAAATTCTCAACTCCGACTCCTGACGAACCCACAACCTACGGTGGTTTTTATACACAGGAAGACATGAAGGAGATCATCAGGTACGCTAAAGATCGATTTGTGGATATTCTTCCCGAGATCGATGTTCCGGGGCATAGCATGGCGGCTATAGCATCGTATCCCGAGTTATCCTGCACACCGGGAGAGTACCATGTTAATGCAGGTGAAAAATTTATAAACTGGTTCACCGGCGGATTTACAGCCATGATTGATAACACCCTTTGTCCTGCTAATGAAAAAGTGTATCCTTTTCTTGATAAAGTGTTTACTGAAGTGGCACAGGTCTTTCCTTTTCCATATATACACATGGGTGGAGACGAATGCGCAAAAAATTTCTGGGAAAAAGATAGCCAGGTGAAAGCATTGATGAAAAAAGAAGGATTGAAAGATATGGATGAGGTTCAAAGTTATTTTGTAAAAAAAGTTGAAAAGATCATTATTTCAAAAGGAAAAAAAATGATTGGATGGGACGAAATACTGGAAGGAGGCCTGCCGCCGGAAGCTTCCGTCATGAGTTGGCATGGAATGAAAGGGGGTATTGAAGCAGCCAGACAAGGTCATCATGTAGTAATGTCGCCGCAGGATTATGCCTATCTCGATTTTTACCAGGGAGATCCCGTTGCAGAACCCGCATTATCCTATGAAGGATTGAGATTGAGCCAGGTTTACAAATTCGACCCGGTACCAACAGGAGTTGAGCCTTCATTAATACTCGGCGGACAGGGAAATCTTTGGTCGGAGCGATTAACAACCATGCGACATCTGGAATAT
>Ga0184636_1000182_pt1 | contig 15264 bp, 23 predicted proteins | sample PLM3_60_b2_FD_133164 | JGI IMG/M metagenome (GOLD analysis project Ga0184636, IMG submission 133164) | Groundwater sediment microbial communities from an aquifer in East River, Colorado, USA - PLM4_90_b2 | ecosystem: Environmental > Terrestrial > Soil > Riparian zone | place: USA: East River... | reverse complement strand
GAATGCGAAGGCGGTGCAAAATGGCAAAGGCTAACGCCCCCGCGGAGGAAATGCCGCGCGACAAGTGCGGCAGCTGCTATTTCTGCTACCAGATATCCGTTCGCCCTGGTAAGCCCTTCTGGTGCTTCGTCAAGCCACCATATCTGATGGACCCCGAGAACCCCGATGCGGGGAGCATGCGTGGCGCTATGACCGCGCAAGACTCACCTGCATGTGACTTTTTCAAACCGAGAGGAGTGCATTAACATGGCCGTTCAAAAACCTAGCAAGAAAACAGTACAGCAAATTATCGACCGTTGGTTTGCCCTTGGTGGCCCCGACAAGTGCAGCATTAAAGCCCTCTCTGCTGATGTGAACATCCCGCGGCAAACGGTGAGTGGCTGGCTCAATGACCTGGCAAAAGAGTACGGCCTGCAAGTTCCGGTCAGAGGCGAGCCTGTTATCACCCTAGCGCCTTCTACAAAAGCCTCCGCCGAAGACGAATTAAAGCATCAAGTCGCCACACTGAAGACGCAACTCACGGCGTACCAGAAGGAAGAACTGACTGCGCGTTATGTTCGCGCAAAAATCATGGGCTTGGCGGAGACAACGCCCACCCCCCCGGCGTGGCTAGCAGAGAACAAAGCAACCAAGTCGTCCCCTGGTGTGCCCACTCTGTTTGCCTCTGACTAGCATTTCGGTGAAGTGATTTCTCCCGCACAGATCGGTGGCGTCAACTCGTACAACTTGGAGATCGCGCACGAACGCGCCAAGCGCATGATCCTGACGGCCATCGACCTGTTGAATAACCACATGGTCAACCCGAAGTATCCGGGCATCGTGTTCGCCCTCGGTGGCGATATGGTGTCTGGTGACATCCATGACGAGTTGAAGGAGACGAACGATCTGCCGCTGATCCCGACCGTGATCGACCTGTACGGTGTGCTAATCTGGTGCATCGAAAAGCTGGCGGATTCTTTCGGGCGCGTGTTCGTGCCTTGCGTCACTGGCAACCACGGGCGCAACACGATGAAGATTCGCGCCAAGGATCGGGCTTTCACTTCGTTCGATTGGCTGCTGTACGCACTGCTCGAAAAGCATTTTGCCAACGACAAGCGCATCACCTTCCAGATTCCCGAAGGGCCTGATGCGCTGTACAGCATCTACGGTCACCGCTACCTGCTCACCCACGGGGACAAGCTCGGGAATGGTGGGGATGGAATGATCGGCGCGCTCGGCCCTGTGCTGCGTGGAGATCACAAGAAGCGTTCGCGCAATCACCAGATCGCCATGGGGTATGACACTCTCGTTATAGGGCATTGGCATCAGCTCGTGCAGACAAGCCGGGTGATTATGAACGGCAGCTTGTGTGGGATGAACGAGTACGCCTATCAGTGCAATTTCCCTTTCGAGCAGCCCAAGCAGGCTCTTTGGATCACCCACTCACAGATGGGCATTACCTTCTCCATGCCGGTGAACGTGGGTGAAGTCAACAAAGTAGCCGAATCGCCCTGGGTCGCCGTGAAATAACGATAGAGGAGAACCAAAATGCGTAAAACTTACCGCCCTGCCTCACCTGCTGAAGAATTCCTTGTGGCCAAGCACTTGGTCAAAGGCGAGACTCTGTTCGGCGTGAACGAATCCCAGAACCTGTACGCCGTGCGGCAGCCCGACGGGGCGCTGCGGTATATTGACGGCAAGACACTTAAGCCTTCCCTCTTGCGGCGCTTGCTCGGGGCGTGACGTGGGCATCCCGTGCCGTTGTGGCCACACCGTCGGGGGGCGAACCTGCTTCACGCGCAAGACTCTCGCCAAGCGCCCAGGGGATTACGCGGATCGCCGGTACATGCCGCGCTGCCCTGGCTGCGGATCGCGCAAGTGGATGGTGGACAAGTGGCGCACGAGGCATGAGGTGTGGGGTAACGGAGAGACATGCAACTGTGGCGGGTATCACTTCATTCACCGCCTCGGGTCGAAGTATTGCTACAGTCATCCGAAGGCAGAGCAGCATCACAGCGAACGATACGCAGGGGGAAGATGATGTTCTGGAATATCAAAAAGTACGCGCTGGTGTTCCTCCTGTGGCTGGCTTTCGCTGCAGGGTGCTTCGTGGCGCCTTTCATGGTGCCTGTGCTTCCACTTGTGCGCCGGCGTAGGTACAGTTTCTTCGCCTTATGCGCAGCGGATCGCCTTATGGCGGCGTTGCTGGGGTTCAGCGGTCGCGTCACCCTGTCGGCAGAGTTGTCGCACTCTGATAGATATCCATGGCTGCGCGATTCGCTGAACAGGATTCAGCCGAACCATTGTGAGGAAAGTGCGTACAGCGAAGGGGCATACTGCCGAATTTCAGATCACACCTTGGGGGACAAATGAGCAAAAACGACATCACCGGCGACGCGCTGCGCTCGCGTCCACTGTCCCCCGAGGGCAAGGCAAACTGGGATCGCATCTTCGCGCCGAAAAGTAGTACAATAACTTCCCCCAAAAAGGAGACGACTATGCCTACCGGAATCTTCTGCCCTGACTGCGGCTGCGAACTGGACGAAAAGGATGAGGTGTTCAGCGTTTGGGTGTGCCCCCCTTGCGATGCGCTTGTGCCCGGACCTATGAGCGCTGACGATCTGCCGGAGGCCCCGTGAACGAAAATCAAAAGCACTGGGCCTACTCTCTGCGCCCTGAACTCGCGGCCATCCCCGTCGTGCTACTGATTGGGCTGTTGGTTCTCATGGTGTTCACGGCATGATCGGCTATCCTCTGTTCTTCAATATCGACAACGCCCACGACAGGTGCGACTTCTGCGGCGGCGGGGGCAAACTATTGAAAGCTCTCACTACTGGCAAGTGTATATGCCCAAAGTGTATTGACCACATCGCCGAAGCGATGGAGGAGAAACCCCTCCTGTGCCTGTTGGCACCGATGCACCAGCCAATAGAATAAGGATTATCATGTCCGACAACTACGGCGCCACGCGCGCAGACTGGGATCACTTCAGCTTCATACTAGGACTCACCGAGGACTTGCTGCCTGTGGTGAGCGACCCCACCGCGAAGATCAGCCCAGAGTCGGCCATGCAGGCGGTAGGCAAGACGCCTAGCTGCTTCAACCGTCGTGGGCTTGCGGTAGGCATCCCCGGATGGACACAGAAGACCGCAGAGCAGGGCGATCTCGACACATGGGCGCAAGACTCTCGGCTGGGCATATGCTTGCAGACGCGCAACGTGCGCGCCTTCGACATAGATGTGGACAACCCTGAACTGGCGGGAAAGGTTGCAGCGTTCATTACCTCTGCCACGGGCACCCTGCCTTGCCGGACTCGTCCCAATTCAGGTAAGCGCCTTTTCCTCTTCTCTCTGCCCGGCGAGTTGCCGAAGCGCGTCATCAAGTTCGACGGTGGCATGGTGGAGATGCTCGGGACGGGTCAACAGTGCATTATCTCAGGGACGCACACGAGCGGCGTCCGCTATGAGTGGTTGGAGGGGCTGCCGAACGGCATTCCAGAGGTCACGCTGGAACAGCTCGACGCCTTGTGGTTGCGCCTCGCGGAAGCCTTCGGCGGCTCCGCGAGCCAGGCCAGCACATCCGCTCGCAAGGAGACGCTGCACGCCGCCGTAGAGGGCGACCCTGTAGCGCAGCACTTGCTGGATGAGCGCTGGGTTAAGCAACAGGCCAAGGACGGCTCTCTACACATCATGTGCCCGTTCGAGGATGGTCACTCCGGTCCTTCCTCCGTGAGCGCGACAACCTACTTTCCAGCCCACACGGGCGGGTACGACCAAGGGAACTTCAAATGCCTACATGCCTCGTGCAGCGGGCGAACCCAGGACGAGTTTAAGGCCGCAGTCGGGATCAGGGTAGCGGACCCCTTTGAAGGCTTCTACCCGCTGGACGACGTTCACGATTCGCGAACAGAGAATAAAGGTGAACAGAAGGCGCCACGCTTCCAGGTGGTGCCCGCCGAAGTATTCGCGGCGGGCAAGCACCCCGGCTGGATCGTCAAAAACGTCCTACCCAAGGCGGGCCTTGCGGTGGTTTTTGGTGAGTCTGGATCGGGTAAGAGCTTCTGGGCTTTGGATATCTGTGCCTCCATCGCGCGCGGCGAATCGTGGAGGGGCAATCGTGTTCAAAAAGGGAAAGTTGCTTACATTTGCGCTGAAGGTGCTGGGGGCATGCGTTCTCGCCTGCGCGCTTACGGTAATCATAACAATGTTGATCTTCACGGCCTTGATATAGGAGTTATACCAGACGCTCCGAACTTTATGCAGGTTCAAGATGTAAGGGACCTGATTGCCTCCATCCAAGCCTTCGGCGATCAGCACAAAAACAAGGAAGGCAAGGACGCCTTCACCTTTGGAAGTGTTCCTGTCGTTGTTGTTGACACCTTCGCCCAGGTCATGCCTGGGGCGAATGAGAACGCGGGCGAGGACGTAGGTAAAGCTCTGCAACACTGCCGGCAAATTCACAAGTGTACCGGGGCGCTGGTTCTGCTGGTTCACCACTCCGGCAAGGACAGTTCCAAGGGCGCCCGTGGTTGGTCCGGCCTCCGGGCGGCGGCGGATGCTGAGATCGAGATCACGCGCAACGAGGATGATCGCGCGGCAACTGTCACGAAGATGAAGGACGGCCCTGATGGTGCTGCGTTCGGCTTCAAGCTGGTGACGGTAGAACTACCTGAGAAAGACGACGGCGAGGCTGTTACTAGCTGTGTGGTTAAAGAGTCGGCTATCCCCGTAAGGATAGAAGACCAGACAGGGGGGACGGTAGACCACGACAAGCTGGTATTCGAGTGTTTGGATGGACTGGAGCAGGTAGGTGATGACAAGGTGCCATACTACGACCTTCTTGCCGCCGTGAAGAACAGGCTACCTCCAGGGAAAGAGGGCGCGAAGACAGACCCCAGGGACAAACAGGTGTCCAAAGCCGTAGAGCACATGCAAGAGGTTGGCAAGGTCGTGATCTCGAACGGCTTCGTGTGGCGGACCGCGCCGCAAGGGGAAGACACAAGCTGATAGCCTAGGAACAAGTAGCTGAACTTCTAGCCCGCCTCTGTGATCCAGACTGCGGGCTACCTAGCGCCTAGGCGAGTTCTTCATCCTCCAAGCGGCGAAGGCGGGCCTCTTCTTCCAACTGGCGAATGCGTTCTTGTCTCGCTAAGCGCGCTTTGCGAAGCGTTTCCCGTCGTTCGCACATAGAAGTGTAGTAAGGCCCTTCAAGGCCAGCCAGGCCGTTGTCGTAGTCCAGCATCGCACGAAGATTGCCTTGCGCGGCCTCCCAATCCGCGAAAGGGTACTCCTGCGGGTATCCGTCAGCACCGTATTTGGCCCCCCGCATTCTCTGTTCCGCGCGGGCGCGGGAATCCTCTTTCGCCGCCGCTTCGTCCGCTTTCTTCTTGGCCTGGTACTCGGGGTCCGCTTCCATCTTGCGCTGCGCCTCCTGCTGGGCCCTTCGCTCTGCGTCCCGCTTCGCCTCCTGCTCCGCCTTGATCCTTGCCTTTACCTCTTCTGCTGCCTTGGTAGCGTAGTGGTCTTTCACCAGCGCGCGGGCTTTCTCCTCGTCCGCAACGGGCCAGCCGTTATCCAACGCCGTCTTAGCAAAAAACCAGGCGTTATCCGCGTCCCACTTGCGCATTGCCTTCGCCCGCTCTTGCAAGTGATCCTCGTCCTTGTTGTTTGGCCAGCGGCGCTCGGTATACTTCACCCGGCGGGTGCGCTCTAGAACAGGGTAGTCCCTGCCCTCAATTTCAATCAAGGCCTGGTCTATATCCCAGTCATGTGTCCCGTTGAACTCGACGGCATCGAACGGGCCGACGTTAAGGGGGTAGCCCATCCGGTCGTATTCAAGCTTCACGGGGGCTGGCTGGGGATGCTTGCGCAGGATAGAGGCGCACAGGGCCTCTGCTTTCGCTCTAGGCAGGCTGTGCAGAAAATCTTCAACCGTGGCCTCCGTGATCTGCCGTGAGGCGGGCTGCTGGGCTGCTGGGAGGGAGGCGAAGTGGGCTTCAACGTCGGCTTGGGTCTTGCCGACGGCTTCGAGGAACTTCAGATACTTAGGTTCGGGTATGGCCGCCTTTCCGTTTTCCCAGGCGTTGTACGTGGTTCTGTTCACCCCAGCAAGGGGGGCAGCTTGGTTTTGGCTTAGGCGAGCAAGCAGGCGGGCAGCTTTTAAATCTTCGTGCTTTGACATGGTGTATCTCCTTGTATATTAACATTTTTGGAAAACCAGACATTCGACAGACACATGCGGGTTCCAGAGGCGAAAAAGTGTCTGATTTCGAGGCTAAATTATGCCCCAAAACCAGACATGTCGTCAAGCTAAATGTCTGGCAAATGTCTGGGGTAATGTCTGGAAAGTAGCCTTTTTTGTCTGATTCATGTCTGATTCATGTCTGGTTTTAGCTTTCAAAGGCATTCGTGAAGGGTGTCTGATAGTTGGGGAGGAGAGAGTAGTTGTTTTTGGACAACTCTCTCCCCTTCCCGACCAGACACACGAGCCTCACTAAAGGCCTTACAGCAAAGTCAACCTCCCTAGCCTTCAAAGGTGATACAATTCGAACCCTGAACAGCACTTGGGAAAGACCACAATGCGCATAAGCTATTACTGTGAAATTTGTCAACGGCACATCCGCTCGGGGGACCATACAGCCTGCAAGAGAGAACTTCGGCAGAAGAGGCACCAGTCGGAGGATCGAAGGATCGCCCAAGGCAAGATTACCCAGGAGCGATACGCCAACGGCGACATGGTTGAAGTGCTTGCCAAGGCGGAAAAGGTCGAGTAGTATTCGCGCGTACAGTGTTTACCCTATGCGGAGACTACGGCTATGCCCTACAACGAATCACAGAGGCGACTCTTTCGCGCTGCCGCGCACAATCCTGACATCGCCAAAAAGCACAAGATGACCAAGAAGCAAGCTCGCCACATGATGAATGAGGGCGAGAAGCATTCTGTCAGGCAGTCGGGTAAGTCCGGGTACTAGGCGATGGCCATCACCGGGGGTGTCAATTACGCATTACTCGAAGCCGACTGGAAAGCCGGCTTGAAGTCTGTACCTCAGATGGCTGCAGACTACGAGCTTCTGACTGGCGACAGCGTTACCCACGCAGCGATCAACAAGCACTTCAAGAAGCTCGGCACCCCTCGCGACAAGGCTGCGCGCATTCGCGCCCGGATCGAGGAACTGGTGTCAGTCCCTATCGAGGTGTCAAAAGCGGTGTCAGCTGGCATCGAAATTGCCGACGAAGCCATAGTTGAGGCCGCCGCCGTCAAAGGAACAGAAATTATTTTGTCTCACCAACGCGAGATCACGCGCTACCGCACGCTGGCTCAGAAACTCATGGCCGAGATCGAGACGACGAGTGATAACCTTGAAGCCTTCACGACCCTCGGCGAAGTCTTGCGCAGCGATAATGATCGGGGTGTGGACAAGCTGAACGACGCCTACCAGAAAGTGATCGACCTGCCTGGACGAGTGGACAGCTTCAAGAAGTTGGCCGAAGTCTTGAAGGTTCTGATCGGTTTGGAGCGTCAGGCATTTGGCATGGCCGACAATTCCGAAGGCGGAAAGAATGCGCCGCCCGCGCCCACGCCTCAAGGCGGGACCAGTGACATCAATGACGCTGCAAGACGTATCGCGTATCTGTTTATGAATGCAACCCACAAGGAGAAGTAGCCATGACATCTGTAAAGCAAGCGAACGAGTCGTATGAGTACGGGGGCCATGATTACGAGACGGTAGCCGCCGGCCAGGCCGCCCAGGTATTAGGCGGCGTAGGGGCGAAGGGTGACTTCCTCACTCGCCTGATCCTGAACAACATCACGGTGGCCACCGCTGACGTAACGCTGACCGATGGTGCCACAGCCATCGTCATCCAGACAGGGGCGTCTGCGCCACTCGGCCCCGTCGTGGTCGAGATCGGTGCTCGCGCAGTCACCGGCCCGTGGAAAGTCGCGACTGGTGCAGGTGTTACGGTGGTCGCGGTAGGGCAGTTCTCGGTGTAGTGAGTTGTGCGTGAGATCGCTCAGGTGCTTGTGATACTGGCGATGTTGAGTGTGGCTATGTGCGCGTCGAGGAGCCAAGATGTCGCTGTTGTAACAGGGGTGCAGCAAACAATGCCGCCCATCGAGCGCAGAGTTCATGCCCAGTGCGTGAAGATTCAGGTTAAAGCGAAGCTGCCCGCTCACGTTTGTGACAGGGTAACCAACGGATAGGAGGACGCCATGCCCAAGTGCAAGCACCCCAAGCCGCCGAAGAAGTAGCACCTCCACCGGGTAGGTCCACCCGGTAAGCAATCCGGTCCTTGTGGCCGGGCATAATCAGCAAAGGAGAATCACCATGGCTTCTACCGTTAAAGTCCTCACCTCGCTGCACGGGCGCTTGCTTGGCCTGTCGGCAACCAAGCGTCTGATCGCGTTTGGTCGTACAGTTGTCGCATCTACCGACGAGGGCACCGTCATCCGCACCCAGGCCGCACACAGTTCACTAAACGCAACGGGTGAATTGACTTCGGCGCTCATCAAAGGCGGCATCGTCCTGAGTTCCACCGCAGCTGCTGTAGCTGGCACCCTCCCGACTGGCGCGGTGCTGGACGCTACGTTCGCCGGCAGTGATGCCTTATTGGTTGGCGAAGGCTTCGAGTGGTCTGTCATCAACACGGGGGCAGTAAATGCCTTCACAGTCACCGCTGCGGCAACAGGCCACACCGTTGCCGGCGCTGGAGTGATGGTTGTGCTGGCACTCACCTCGGCGCGCTTCTTCACCCGCAAGACTGCAGCCGAAACGTTCTTGACCTACCGTCTCTCGTAGCGCTTCGGCCCTCTTCGGAGGGCCAAGTTGTAGGTACTTATCGCTGAGTGCCTACAACTTGGAGGGAACATGCAAAGCCCGATGGTGACAAAGGCGGCGAACTACCAGCTGGACTACTACTACGCCATCGCTCGTGGCTTCGTACCTTTGCCCCCGCTCGCTGACGGGACAGAGCAATTCAGTAACTCGGCAGTGCCTGGGGCTATGCCTTTCAACGGCATTGGGGAGAGGGTTACTGCTGGCCCGGTGGTTAATGGGATGATATGGCCCAACGGCGCAGTGTACGTCCCACCCATAGCCGGTGTGCAACCTTCTATCGCAAGTTCGTCGATCAACGACACAGCAGCCGGCACGGGAATTCGTACGGTAGACGTGCATTACCTTGATGGCTCGCTGACCCCGAAGGTTGAGGCGATTACCTTGAATGGCGTCACCCTCGTGCCTATGGTGGCTACCGATGTGCGCTGGATACAGAAGCTGCACGCGCGCACGGTAGGTTCGGGCGGCGGTGCTGCAGGAAACATCACAGCGGCCTTCGGGGCCAATACCTTGCAGTACCTTCAGCTGGGGGATGTCAAGAGCAGATCGAGCATGCTTAGGGTGCCAAGAGACAAGGTGGCTTTCGTCCACGACGCTATCGGGGGCGCCGTTAGTGGCACTGCCGCCGCCCAGGTACACATCGAACTCGTTGCCACGGAAGAGGATGAGCACCAATTTGCTGAGCAGGGCCTGTTCTTTCCGAAAGCCGAGATCGCTTTTCAAGACAGCACCGCAGGATTCCCGATGCACTTTTTGAAGTTCAAAGAGGGCACAATCATCGGCATGACTTTCACCTGCGACAAAGCCGTGTTGGTAACGGGCACATGGTTCGGTTGGGTGGAGGATGTATGACAACGATTGCTGAAGTGTTGGCTTACTGGGCGTTGCTCTCTTTGTTCTTGCTGTACTCGACGTGGGTGCACTTTGCGGCAGTCATGCGCATGCGCGCGCTGCGCGACTCCGGTGGGATTAGTAGGGACAAGGATCGAACGCTCTGGGCGTGCGGCAGTCTCATGCTGGCTATCGGGCTGACGCTCGATGCTCTGGTGCAGGTAGTCGTGATGTCCCCTGTTATGTTGGAACTGCCTAGAGAGTGGTTGACGACCACTAGGCTGATCCGGTGGAACAGGTCGAAGAGTACAAGCTGGTGGACACGCAACGTGCGCAAGCCGATGGTGAATCTGGGCAAGGTGTTGCTGGACAAGGTGGACACCGACGGCGTGCATATTCAGTGAGGAGACGAAATGACATCTATTGCGTATGACGGAAAGACACTCGCGGCGGACTCGCGGATTGCGGCAGGCAGCACCGTCTTCGGTACGGGCGCGAAGATTTTCAAGCTGAAAGATGGCAGCCATGTAGCCTTTTGTGGCCGGGCGTCGCTATGGCCCGAGGTAGTAGCTTGGTTAAATGGGGGCGACAAGCCAGTGATCACCGACAGAGAGGAAGACGGTGTATCCGCGCTGGTGGTAGACAAGAAGGGCAAGGCCTACGAGATTGACTCCGACCTGCGCCCGTTCCCTGCGTGTGTGCCTTGGGCAGGGGGTAGTGGGCAGTCTTTCGCGCTGGCGGCGCTGACTCTGGGGTTCACCGCGGAAGAAGCGGTAGAACTGGCGTGCAAGCTCGATACCGCGTCGGGCCTGCCTATTCAATCGGTGAGGATATGCAAGTAGATGACATCATCGCCAAGTTAACCGCGATGCCCGTGGCGGCGCAGAAGGAAGCGTGTGCGCACGCGCTGGAGGCAACGAAGGGTATGGTCTTCATTCCCTCACCGGGTCCCCAGTTCGAGGCGTATGTCAGCGAGGCGGACGTGCTGTTGTTTGGTGGCTCCCCTGGCGGCGGCAAGACCGCGCTTGAAGTCGGCCTGGCGCTGAATCAGCACCACCGAACACTGATCGTGCGGAAGAACTTCGTTGACCTGGGTGGCGTGTTACATACGCTCGACAACATCGTCGGCAAGGAGGGCGCAGCCACTGGAGGCAACCGACCCGTGTACCGAAAGCCCGAAGGGGGCATCATCGAATTCATGGGGCTGGGCGAGAACATCGACTCGAAGCAGGGCAACCCGCACGACTTGATCTGCGTAGACGAGGCCGCCCAGGTCCCCGAGTACCAGGTGCGAATGCTTATGGGCTGGATGCGCACGGACATCAAAGGGCAGCGCTGCCGGATGGTACTTGGAAGCAACCCGCCGCTGAACTCCACAGGCGACTGGCTGATAACCTACTTCGCGCCATGGCTCGACCCCCACCACCCACGCCCCGCGCAGGAGGGTGAGCTTCGCTACTTCTTGCCCGACCCCGAGAGCGGAGAAGATGTCGAGCGCGGGAAGGACGACGTTGTGATGCTTCACGGGGTCAAGGTGCCGGCGCAGAGTCGCACCTTTATCTCGTCAAAATTCACGGACAATCCGTTCTACGACAAAGAGCAGTACGCGAAGTCGCTAGCCGGGCTGCCTATCGAAGCGCGCGAGATTCTGGTCTCGGGCAACTTTCTGACCGACCGTTCGGACGATGCCTTCCAGACGATCCCTACGGCGTGGATCAAGGAGGCACAAGCGAGGTGGACCCCGGTGGTACCCTTGGGCGTTCCGCTGTGCGCTATTGGGGCCGACGTAGCTCAGGGCGGCACCGACCGCTCCGTGCTGGCCAAGCGCCACGACGGTTACTATGCGAGGCTGGAAGTCAAGCCGGGCAAGGACACCCCAGACGGGAAGACCTATGGTGGGTGGGTGATAGCGAACAGGCGCAACAACGCGAAGGTCGTCATAGACATCGGAGGCGGCTGGGGAGGCGATGCCTACGCCCACTTGCGCGAGAACGGGGTTGACGCTGTAGGCTACATGGGGGTGAAGGTCACGATGGCCAAGACGGTAGACAACCTGCTGGGCTTCACGAACGTCCGGTCTATGGCCTACTGGCGCTTCCGGGAAGGACTCGACCCGTCGCAACCTGGGGGGTCGAGGATCGCGCTACCACCTGACCCCGAAATGGTGGCTGACTTATGCGCGCCTACCTACGAGGTGGTGTCTTCGGGTAAGAAGGGGGCGCTCATTAAAATCGAGTCGAAAGAGGATGTTTGTGATAGACTTAAACGAAGCACAGATAAAGGTGACGCCGTTGTGATGGCGTGGACCGACGGGTTGAAGTTGGTAAACCTGCAGGGCGGCGACTGGGGCAGTGGGGGTAAACGCAAGCCCCAAGTGATAATGCGGAGGAGATAACCATGAGCGGATTTAGGGGTTCTGTGTCAAGGCAGTATGGCCGCGCCGGCGGGCTTGGCGGCGTCGTTTCGCCGGAATACGGCACGCTTAACGTAATGCAGGAAGGTATCGGGGCGATTAGGGGGATGGGCGATGCTGGTCCCGCCGCTGCGCCCGCCCCCGTCGAAATGCCCACCATCGACGCAGAGACGGTACGACGCGCACGGTTGCGCGCCCAGCGACGCATGGTGGCGCAGAATCAAGGGCGTGAGAGCACGGTACTTGGCGGGGCAAACAGCACACTCGGGGGCGCATAATGGGCGCCGCCGCGTTAGCGAGAAGTCAGGCAGAGAAGGAGGCGTACCATGTCTAGCGACCTTGAGCAGTTAATTTCTAAGGGTGAACATCTTTTTGGGAAAAGGGGAAGCCTTATGAGCCTCTTCCAGACCATCGCGGACAACTTCTACCCTGAGCGTGCCGACTTCACGACAGTGCGCAACTTGGGCGAAGAGTTCGCATCAAACCTCTACACCAGCTACCCAATCCTTGCACGCCGCGATCTCGGCAACGCCATCGGCTCTATGCTGCGGCCAAGCAGCAAGAAGTGGTTCCATGTTCAGACAGCCAATTACGACAGGCTCGATCAAGCGAGCAAGGCATGGTTGGAAGCTGCGAGCAACCGCATGCGCCGCGCGATGCACGATAGGAAGACGCAGTTTGCTCGGGCAACCAAGGAAGGCGATCACGACTTCGCCGCCTTCGGGCAAGCGGTGCTGCAGGTGTCCACGAACATGGATGCCAGTGGGATGTTGTATCGCTGCTGGCATCTGCGCGATGTTGCCTGGGTGGAGAATGCCGACGGCATCGCCGATACCGTGTTTCGCAAGTGGAAGCCTACGGCCATCGAGTTAAAAACACTCTTTCCCAACACGATCCACCGAGACGTTGCGCAGTGCGTGGCGAAGGAGCCGTACAGAGAGTTCAATGTGCAGCATTGCATCCTACCATCCGAGAGCTATGTCGGCGAGAAGAAGCAGAAAACCCCCTATGTGTCGGTCTACTACGACGTTGACCACAAGCATCTGCTGGAAGAAAGGGGCCTGCTGGAACAAGAGTACATCATCCCTCGGTGGAGCACGGTATCTGGCAGTCAGTATGCGTATTCGCCGGCCACTGTGGCGGCACTGCCCGATTCGCGGCTGATCCAAGCCATGACGCGCACCCTGCTCGAAGCCGGCGAGAAGGCGGTCACCCCGCCGATGATTGCCGTCGAAGAAGCGATCCGAGGAGACGTGGCGGTCTACGCCGGAGGGATCACCTACGTGGACTCCGTGTACGATGAGCGCTTAGGCGAAGTGCTGCGCCCTATCACGCAAGATCAGCGAGGCATCCCCAACGGGATGAACATGCAGAGCGAAATCAGGGGGATGATCGCCGAGGCGTTCTTCCTGAACAAGCTGGCTCTGCCGCCACCGGGACAGGACATGACGGCATTCGAAGTAGGCCAGCGGGTGCAAGAGTACATTCGGCAGGCGCTGCCCCTGTTCGAGCCAATGGAATCGGAGTACAATCACCCGCTCTGCGACAAGACGTTCGACATTATGATGCGGCGCGGTGCCTTTGGCTCGCAATTCGACATACCCGCGGGGCTGCGTGGTGCCGAGATCGAATTCCTGTTCGAGTCCCCGCTGCACGATGCGGTAGAGCGCGAGAAGGGCCAACGGTTTTTGGAGGCAAATAGCATGCTGGCACAGGCGGTACAACTTGACCCCACCGCTGCGGATATTCTGGATTCCTCCACGGCTCTGCGCGATGTGCTCGAAGGCATCGGCGTGCCGGCTAAGTGGACTCGCAGCCAGGAGCAGGTCGCAAGTATGGCAGCCAAGCGCATGCAGGATCAACGCACGGCGGAGACGCTGGCGCAGATGCAAGCGGGTGCGAACGTAGCGAAAACGCTGGGCGAAGCTGGGCGGATTGCCCCTCCGGGGGCGCTGGAAGGTGCCGCTGCAGCGCTGGGGGTGGGCTAAATGGCGGTCAAGAAGGTATCTCTTCCAGTTGAGGAACCCGCGAAGTATGCGAAAGCGGATGTTGCCGCGCTGCAGGCGCTCGTAGCGGGCGTAGCCACCGCTGACCAACAGCAGCGCGCTCTGAACTGGATCATCTACGAGGCATGCGGGACTTACGAGGTAGACTACCGGCCCGATCCGCGCGACCACGCCTTTGTTTCCGGCAAGCGCCGGGTTGGCCTCCAGATTATTTCGCTCATAAAAGTTAAGTTGGGCATGCTGCCCGATGACAAGAATTGATTTTTCAACCAGTGAAGGAGAAGCACCATGCCTGACGTTACCCCGGCTCCCGGCCCGTCTACCGTAGTTGACCCTGCTGCAGCACCCACTGCCGCTGCACCCGCTGCTGCGGCACCTGCTGGCGATCCGCCTCCCAAAGACTGGGCAGCCATCCGCACCGAGATCGCTGGCGAAGATGAAAAGCTGCTGAAGCGTTTGTCCCGGTACGGGTCCGTCAAAGACGTGGCGGACGCGCTGATCGCTGCGCAGAACAAGATCGCCAGCGGGACGTTGAAGTCTGCCTTACCGGCAGACCCGACGCCCGAGCAGCTGGTTGAATGGCGCGCGGAGAACGGCATCCCCGAGTCAGCCGACAAGTACGATACCACGCTCCCCGACGGGATGGTGGTAGGTGAGTTCGACAAGCCGGTGGTGGATGCTTTCGCCAAGACAGCCCACGAGTTGAACCTGACCCCCGCGCAAGTGAAGAACACGCTGGCGTGGTATTTCAAAAATCAGGAGCAGCAGGTAACTGAGTTGCGCCAGGCGGATTCTGCTTTCACCAACGAGTCCACTGAGAAGATGCGCGAGGAGTGGGGCAGCGAGTACAAGCTGAACATGAACCTGATTGATGGCTTGCTCACGCAGATTCCTGAAGACGGCAAAGCGCTTATTATGGGTGCTCGGCTTGCCGACGGGACACCGCTCGGCAGCAATCCGAAAATCCAGCGCTGGCTTGCCAACCTGGCGCGCGAGGTCAACCCCACTGCCACGGTAGTTCCTGGTTCTGGCACCAATGCTGCACAAGCTATTGAGTCTGAGTTGACCAGCATCACGAAGCTCATGGGCGACCGTAATTCCGAGTATTGGAAGGGTCCGAACGCCGAGAAGATGCAGACCCGGTACCGCGATCTGGTGGACGTGCAAGCAAAGTTGAAAAAGTAGTTGACAAGGCTGTT
>Ga0184636_1000181_pt1 | contig 15322 bp, 14 predicted proteins | sample PLM3_60_b2_FD_133164 | JGI IMG/M metagenome (GOLD analysis project Ga0184636, IMG submission 133164) | Groundwater sediment microbial communities from an aquifer in East River, Colorado, USA - PLM4_90_b2 | ecosystem: Environmental > Terrestrial > Soil > Riparian zone | place: USA: East River... | reverse complement strand
AGCGCAACGACCAATTCCCATTCACTTGGACCTATCTCCATGATCCTATTAGCGGACTGACCGACAGCATGCTGGTCAAGTGTCAGGCAACGGGCACTTGCCCGGAGATCATGGAAACCAACAGCGAGGATGAGATGTTTCAGGCCAGGGCCTCGTTGCTGGTTACTGATACCGAGGGCAACGACATCACCCTCCCGGACAATGTCCGGGTTTATCTATTCGCTTCTACACAGCATTCCGGGGGCGTTACCCCAAGCTTTGGGATCTGCAAGTATCTCAGCAACCCATTGAGGTACACTCCGCTACAGAGGGCCCTCCTCGTTGCCCTGGACCGGTGGGTTACATCCGGAGAAAGACCACCAGACTCCCAGTTCCCGAGACGGGCCGACCATACAATGGTGCCATCTGACCAGGCAAGCGCCGGGTTCCCCAACATCCCGGGGGTTGTTTATACCGGGCTGTACAATTGGTTGCGCCTGACCGATTATACGGTTCAGCCTCCAGCGGAAGGGCCGTTCTACCCTGTCTTTGTCAACCGGGTGGATAAAGACGGCAATGGCGTGGCCGGCATTCGCCTTCCTGATGTCGAAGTTCCCCTTGCGACTTATGTAGGCTGGAACCCCAGGGCTGCTGGACACGCTGAGGATGACCTCTGCAGCGGCACCATCGGGGCCCATTTCCCGTTTGCCCAGACCAAAGCCGAGCGGCTGGCCACAGGTGATCCCCGTCGCTCCATCGCGGAACGAGACCCTACCCACGAGTCGTACGTGGGCAAGGTGTGGGCTGCGGCGCAACACCTCCGAGCGCAGGGCCTGCTGCTCGACGAGGACGTGCAGGAGTACATTGACGCGGCGGCAAACAGGAGTATCGGCAAGTAAAAAAATAAATAATCGTTACACACCTTAAGGTTTCGGGGGAGAGAGGCGGGAGATCGCCACTCTCCCCCGAAACTGCTACCTGCTGACCAAAAACACCTTGGACCCGAAATCAAACGCGTCTTTTCTCAAAATTCAAAGGTAGAGTAGTGCTGGACGATTATAATTGGATTAATAGCGGCTCGTGAGGCAGGAAGGAATGTGCTATTTTCGTAAACTGAGGTTATTGGGTTTCGAGTTCTTGATTTAGCATACTCGCTGAAAGCTTTAATGCGTGTTCTGTGGCCACATCCAGGAATGCCTTCAGGAGCGCGGAGAGATATTTGTCTTTGTGATGGATGAGGAAGAACTGGTAAATGATCTCTGTATCGGAAAAGTGCAGTTCTTTGAAGACGCCGGCCATTATCTCTCTTTCTACCGCCTGACGTGAGAGAATGGCCATGCCCATCCCAGCTTCCACAGCTCTTTTGATGAGCGACGTGCTCCCTGACTCCATGACGATCTGAGGAGAGATGCCTTTCGTTTTCAAAACCTCATCGATAATTCTCCTTGGGGATGAACCCTGCTCTCGCAGGATCAAGAATTCTCCATTCAATTCCTCAAGGCCAATAGATTCTCTTTGCGCAAATTTATGATGGAGGGAGACAACACCCACCAGGCGATCGCTCACAAATTCTCTTACCACCAGCTTATCGGTTTCCGGCCTGGAGGCGACAAAAGCGATATCATTTCTATGAAGCAGGGTATTCTCGATGATTTGGCTCGTGTTGCCCGTCTGGATGTTGAGGGTGATCCCGGGATACTGTTTATAAAAGGCCTCCAGTAAAACAGGCAAGTAGTAATCGGCAAAGGTGAAAACGGCGTCAATTTTCAGGACGCCTCTATCCAACTTTCTGAAGTCAGCGATGGCCTCTTCTGCCAGGCGTTCCAGGTTGAATATCTTCTCAGCGAAGTCAAAGAGAACTTTTCCTGCATCGGTGAGAACGATCTGTTTCCCCGCATGCTCGAATAACTTTATCTTATAATAGACCTCCATATTCTGGATTTGTAAGGTGACAGCAGGCTGTGTCAAATAGAGTTTTTCCGCGGCTGCTGTAAAACTCTTCGCCTTTGCAACTTCATAAAATACATTCAATTGGTGAAAGTTCATTTTTCCAATAGGGTTTAAAAAAACTTATAAAAACGATTAACTTTATTAATTTGACATATTAATCGATTGCTATACTATTGTCAATTAATGAAGCTCAGGAGGTGAAAGATGAGGTTATATGAATTCGAGGCCAAAGAGATCTTTAAAAAACATGGCATCCCTGTTCCAGAAGGCCAGGTGGTGGAAAGAGCCGAGGAAGTTGTTTCAGCCTTTTCACATCTGAAACCCGCGGTCATCAAATCTCAGGTATTGATCGGTGGCCGTGGAAAAGCTGGAGGGATAAAATTTCCCGAAAATGAGGTCGAAGCCCGCAGATTTGCTGAGGAACTTCTGGGTCTTTCCATCAAGGGCTATCAGGTGAAAAAGTTGCTGGTGGAGAAGAAAATCGCTATTGACAAAGAGCTTTATTCTGGAATCACCATTGATCGAAGCGAGGGCAGACCGATTCTTCTGGCCAGTGCCAGAGGTGGCATGGATGTGGAGGAGATTGCCAAAAAATATCCTCAGGAGATGATCCGGGAGAAATTGGATGTCCAAGAAGGTCTCCCCTACTATAAATCGTTGGATTTTTCCAGAAGGATGGGCCTGCGCGGAAAAAGCTTGACGGATGGGGCAAAGATTTTGGGCACTCTCTATGAGATCTTTGAGCGATACGATGCCGAGATCGTGGAGATCAACCCCCTGGTGAAGACGGCCGACGGTGATCTGATTGCTGCCGATGCCAAGATCAATATCGACGAAGAGGCCCTGTGGAGGCACCCCGAATTGAGAAAAGAGGATGAGTTCCTCTCCGACTTAGAGAGGGAGGCGAGGAGGAATAATCTGGGTTATGTAGAGATGGACGGCAATATTGGCGTCATCGGCAACGGGGCTGGTCTGAACATGACCACTCTCGACATCCTGAGATATTATGGGGGCGAGCCGGCGAATTTCTTAGAGGTCAGCGGAAGGACCTATATGCTGGCTGAAAAGGCCATCGAGCTCGTATTGAAGCGACCGGGCGTGAAGGCGGTCTTTGGAAATTTCTTCGGGAGCATCTCTCGCTGCGATGTCATTGCCGAAGGTCTGGCCAAATTCATCCGCGACGGGAAGTTAACCAAGCCGATGATTGTCTCCATGAGAGGAAACGGAGCCGAAGAGGGGAAAAAGATCTTGCGGGATGTTGGAATCGAGGTTTATGAAGACGATCAAGTGGCTGGAGAAAAGGTTGTTAAATTGGCTAAAGCTTAGGTTAGTGAAGAAAGGAGTCAGTAGATGGCCATCTTAATCAACAGAGAGACGAGGGTCTTAATTCAGGGCATCACAGGCAAAGAAGGTATGTTTCACAGCAAGCTGATGCTGGGCTATGGAACCCAGATCGTGGCCGGGGTGACACCTGGGAAATACGGGGAGAATGTTATCGGCGTCCCGGTCTATGATACAGTGAAAGAAGCCTTAGAGAACCACGCGATTGACGCCAGTGGGATATTCGTCCCCGCCAGATTTACCAAAGAAGCTGCTCTTGAAGCCATCGATGCCGGGATAAAAATCTTGGTCATACTGACGGAGGGAATACCGATCCACGATGTGATGAAAATAAAGGCTTTCGCAAACGAAAAAGGGACAAGGATTATCGGGCCCAATACCCCTGGGGTCGTAACTGTCGGACAATGCAAGATTGGCTTATTGGACACGCACCATGTCGTGCCTGGAAATGTTGGAGTCATCTCCCGGAGTGGTACCCTGACTACTGAGATCACCGCCTCCATGGTCAAAGAAGGCGTTGGTCAGAGCACCATTGTGGGAATTGGAGGAGACCAGGTCGTTGGCTCGACTATTAAAGATATTTTGGTTTTGTTCCAGCAGGATCAAGAGACGAAAGGTGTGGTCATTGTCGGAGAGATCGGCGGAACCATGGAAGAGGAGGCAGCAGAATATGTCCGACAAAAGATGACCAAACCTGTGGTTGCTTGGATTGCTGGAAGAAATGCGCCAGAGGGAAAGAGATTGGGGCATGCCGGGGCCATCGTGGAAGGGGAGATGGGCACGGCCGAAAGCAAGATGAAGGCCCTGAGCCAGGCCAAGATCGGCATCGCCCAGGTGCCCTGGGAGGTTGGAAAATTGATGAGAGAGGCCTTGGGTTAAAGGTCAGTGGCAGAAGACCAAATTTCAAAAGGGGGAAGACCAGATGGAGGCAACAGCAATAAAAATTCCCATGGTGGGAAAAGTGATGGAAGTGAAAAAGAAGGTTGGAGACACAGTGCATAAGAAAGAGATCATCGCCGTCTTGGATAGCATGAAGATGAAAGTGCCTATCTTCTCCACGGTGGATGGCGTGGTTCAGGAGTTGAATGCTACTGTAGGCCAGGTTTTAAACAAAGGTCACATTCTGGCAATCATATCATGAGGAGATCAATTCGATGGCTGATGTTATTGTTGCTTTACGGATAGCTATTCTCACTTACGCTTTGGGCCTCTTGGCATGTGGGCTCGTAGGTGGAATCGTTCTCGTTATAAGGAAGATCACTTCTGACCGAAGTAAAGGAGTGGAGCAGACATGAATATATGGGATTTTTTTCCTGGGTTTTATTCCTTTATACTCATGGAACCTACGCATGCCTTCATCCGCATCCTACTCATTCTTCTCGGTCTATTCCTTGTCTATATGGGTTACAAAGAGAAGCTCGATCCGCTCCTCATGTTGCCCATCGGGTTCACAATGGCTGTGGTCAATGGAGGCATCCTGATCATGGGAGAAGGACAACTTGGCACCCTCTTTGTTGATCCTCTGGTGAGCGAGCCGACTAAACTCCTCGATGCTTTGCAGATCAATTTTCTCCAGCCTTTTTACAATTTTACCTTTGCCAATGGCTTGATCGCCTGCCTCGTCTTTATGGGCATTGGAGGGATCACCGACTTGGACTTCTTCATCGCCCGGCCCTTTTTAAGCCTATTCTTAGCCTTAGGTGCGGAATTGGGAACGATCCTCACCCTCCCTTTGGCAGTGGCCCTGGGGTTTAGTCTCAAAGAAGCGGCTTCTATTGCCATCGTAGGAGGGGCGGATGGCCCCATGGTCCTTTTTACTTCGTTGATGCTCGCCAAGCACCTCTTCGTTCCCATTGCCGTTATGGCTTATGTCTATCTTGGAGTCTGTTATGCGGTCTATCCCTATTTGATCAAGCTTCTGATTCCCAAAAGATTGAGGGCCATTCCCATGGATCCCTTTGAGATCCGGACAGTCCCACCCTCGGAAAAATTCGCCTTTGCCATTGTGGCAGGGGTGGTACTGAGCCTCCTCTTCCCTGTAGCTGCACCACTCTTCGCCTGCTTTTTCTTCGGCGTGGCGGTCAAGGAGTCAAACATTGGCCGTTTCCGGGAATTCTTGGACATCCTTCTGTCAGGCTCTACCATGTTTCTGGGGTTCACCCTAGGCGGTCTGCTGAGTGTGACCACGGTGATGAATCCCAAGGTCTTCCTGATTTTAATCCTTGGGATGGTTGCATTGCTCCTTTCGGGCATTGGTGGATTGGTCGCTGGATTGATTGCTTGCAAGCTCTCAGGGGGAAAGATCAATCCTTTAATTGGCATTGCTGCAGTCTCATGCGTTCCCACGACGGCTAAGGTGGCCCAACATTGTGCGATGGAGGTGGACGAGACCATCCTCATCCTCCCTCATGCCATGGGTCCAAACGTGGCAGGTGTCATCACCACAGCGATCCTCTGCGGCATTTACGTAACCCTAGTCCCATTGTTTTGAGGTTATCGGAAGGGAAATAAAAGATGGAACAGTTGATCCGAGTACTAAGATCAAAAATAAAAGAAGGCCAATCCGGTGGGGGTCTTAAGGAGATTGAAAAACAGAGATCCCAGGGGAAGAAGACAGCCCGGGAAAGGATAGATCTGCTTTTGGACAAAGGGAGCTTTCATGAGTTCGATTTTTTTGCCACCTCCCGGTGCATCGATTTTGGCATGGACAAAAGAAGATTCCCTGGCGATGGAGTGATTACTGGAAGCGGCCGCATTGACGGTCGATTGGTTTTTGTCGCTGCTCAAGATTTTTCGGTCATGGGTGGGACCTTGGGGGAAGTACATGCTAATAAGATCGCAACCTGCCAGGACTTGGCCATTAAAAACCGCCTTCCTTTCATCCAGATTCTCGATTCGGGAGGAGCCAGAATTCAGGAGGGTGTTCTCGCTCTCAATGGGTACGGCAAGATATTCCAAAGGAATACCTTGGCCTCCGGCCTCATCCCCCAAATCTCCATCGTGGTCGGTCCAACCGCTGGTGGTGCCGTTTATTCCCCAGGTCTGACGGACTTCGTTTTCATGGTTGAAGGAATTGGCAGGATGTTCATTACAGGACCCGAAGTGATCAAGAAGGTGACGGGTGAAGAGGTCTCCTTCGAAGAATTGGGAGGAGCCAGGATTCACACGGAGGTTAGCGGAGTGGCCCATTTCTCTTCGCCAACCGAAGAGGAGTGTTTTTCTTTAGTCAAGAAGCTATTGAGCTTCCTTCCCTCTAACTGTTATGAATCCCCCCCTGCTCTGCCTCCACCCAAAGAGCCGATTCTACCGGATGAGGCTTTGGAAAAGATCGTTCCTGTTTCTCCTGAAGAAGTCTATGATGTCAAAGATGTGATCACTAAGATCGTTGACCACGAAGATTTTCTGGAGATCCAAGCTCTTTATGCTCCCAATGCAGTGGTGGGCCTAGCCCGTCTTTCAGGAAGGGTGGTGGGGATCGTGGCCAATCAGCCCCTTTACATGGCTGGGGTCCTGGATATCGATTCTTCAGATAAGATCGCTCGGTTCGTGAGGTTCTGCGATGCTTTTAATATTCCTGTGATCAATTTGGTTGACGTTCCTGGATATCTGCCAGGAACAAATCAGGAGTATGGAGGAATTATCCGGCATGGGGCCAAGATCCTTTATGCCTACTCGGAGGCCACCGTTCCCAAAATCTCACTCATCTTGAGGAAAGCCATCGGTGGTGCCTATATTGCTCTCTGCTCCCAAGGGATGGGTTATGATTATATCTTGGCTTATCCCACTGCTTCCATTGCGGTCATGGGAGCCGAAGGTGCGGTGAACATCCTTTTTAGAAAAGAGATCAAGGAAGCCAGTGATCCAGAAGCATATCGAAAAGAAAAAGAAGAAGAGTTCCAGGAAAAATTTTCCAACCCCTATTATGCAGCCTCTGCTGCCCTGGTGAATTCTATCATCGAGCCGCGAAATACAAGACAGGAACTAATCAGGACACTCGAAGACCTTTTGGACAAAAGGGAGGAGAGGCCTTCAAAGAAACATGGCAACCCACCTTTTTAATGATTGACAGTTTTCGAACTTTTGTGGTATCAATCTTTCGTCCAGCAAACTATCTGCGAGATCTGAAGCAAGGTTACAAAGCTACAATCCCCGATAAGGGTGGGGTGATAATATAAAATAGCATGCCCCATTTGGCGGAAAAGTTTCGACGGGGGTCAACCCTCAAAACGAAAGGAGGAAGTTTATGAGAAGCTCAGGAAGAATTAGATTGTTGGTCTGTTTGTTCTCTTTTCTATTTTTGATCTGGAGCGAAGCGAGCGCCCAGGTCAAGCCGGGAGGGCCCCCCATGACCCTAAAGATATCCCACCAATGGCCAGGGGGCACCATTGACAAAGGCGATTTCCGCGATCGCCTATGCCATCTCTTTGCGAAGAAAGCAGGGGAGAGGTCTGGAGGGGCGTTTAAGCTCGAGATCTACCCCTCCTCCGTTCTCTTCAAGCCTGTACCCCAGTATGATGCCTTGCTCAAGGGGGCTCTGGACATGTCCGTCTTTCCCCTCGATTATGCAGCCGGGAAGATTCCCCAGTTTTCCATCACCCTCATGCCCTGCATTGTTCGGGACCATCATCAGGCCATGCGGTGGAAAGATGAGCCTATCGGGAAAGAGATCGAGAAACTCTGCGAGGAGAACGGGATGAAGATTATTACCTGGGCCTGGTGCGGAGGGGGCCTGGCCACGAAGTACAAACCTGTCATTAAGCCTGAAGATTTGAAGGGAATGAAGATCAGGGCAGCAGGTAAGATGTTCGAAACGATGCTTTACGAAGGTGCGGGTGCTGCGATCACCAGCATGCCCTCCTCGGAAATCTATTTTGCCCTCCAGACCGGCGCCTTAGACGCCTGCATGACCTCTTCTTCTTCTTTCGAATCCTATCGCCTCTATGAACAGGTTAAATATTACAATTCTCCGAGAAAGACGACGACCTGGTATATGTTCGAACCCCTGGTCATCAGCATGGCCACCTGGAAGAAGCTCTCTCCGGAACAACAGAAGATCATAATGGGAGTGGGCAAAGAGTTAGAGAAATTTGCCCTGGAAGAGGCGATCAAGGACGATACCGAGGTCACCGATCTATTTAAGAGCAAAGGTGTCCAGGTTTACGACATGACCCCAGAAGATTTCAAAGTCTGGTTCGAGGTGTCGAAGAAGACGGCATGGAAGACATTCGCGGAGAAGGTGAAGGGAGGCAAAGAGCTTATCGATATGGCCCAGGCCGTAAAATAGCTCTTCAAACTTGATTGAGGACCTGCCAGGAGTTTACAGGGAGGCTCTCAATCCGTACTCCCTCAAAATCCCGCATTTTTTGATGAAACCGGGAGAGAAAAAATGAAGGATTCTTTGAGAATATTGGCAAGAAGAGTCGAGGCCTTCAACCGGGTCATGTACTGGTTCAGTGCTGTTGCCATCCTCCTCTCTTCCCTGATCCTGACCTATGAAGTTGTGATGCGCTACATTTTTAGGATTCCCACCATCTGGGAGATTGAATCTGCAATCTACTTAGGCGTCCTGGCCACCTTCATGGGAGCTGCCTATGGACTGAAAGATGGGGCCCATATCAATATCGACCTCGTCACCCGTGCCCTGCCACCAAGGATCCAGACCAGGCTGTACAGGATGACGTCCTTCATCTCCCTTCTCTTCTGCATCTATCTTTCCTACAAAGGATGGCAATTTTGGTGGGAGGCCTTTTCCAAGGGCTGGAGGTCAGAATCCCTCTGGGGGCCACCATTGGCGATCCCGTATCTCTTCTTACCCCTGGGGATGAGCCTCCTCTCGCTGCAATTTATCATCGAAATATTTGGGCTTCGAAAGGCGAAGGAAGGAGGCTGAAAAAGATGGATCCGAATATACTTGGTCTCATCGTCATTATCACCTTATTCATATTCCTTTTCAGCGGGATGCCCATCGCCTTTGGCCTGGGGGTCCCCTCTATCCTTTTTATGCTCTTGTTTATGGACCGGGCCCAGTTCGATCTCACCGCATTGGTCGTTTTTGATGGGGTGAACGACTTCGGGCTCCTGGCCATACCCCTCTTTATCCTGATGGGAGCCATTGTAGCGGTCACGCCCACTGGTTTGGACCTTTATGAGGGAATCCACAGGTGGGTACACAAACTCCCCGGAGGGCTGGCCGTCAGCAATGTCCTTGCCTGCGGCCTCTTCTCTGCCCTCTGTGGATCCAGCCCGGCAACGGCAGCAGCCATTGGCACCATGGGTATCCCAGAGATGCAAAAAAGAGGATACCCTGATTCCTTAGCGGCCGGGTCGATCGTGGGTGGCGGTGCCTTAGGCAACCTCATCCCTCCTGGTATTGTCCCGATTGTCTATGGGTTGGCCACTCAAACCTCGATCGGAAAGCTCTTTATCGGAAGTGTCATCCCAGGGATCATCGTGACCGCCATGATGTGCATCTGGGTCGTCCTCTACTCCTTCTGGGTTCGGAAGAAGGGAATGGTTGAGGGGATGGAAAATCTGGACAAGGGTTCAGCAGGCAGAGAGTTTTACGGAGATATATCCTACAACTGGCAGGAACGCTTTAAAGGCCTCCTGAAGGTAACCCCTTTTTTGCTATTAGTCGTCTTCCTCCTGATCGTTCTCTATGGTGGCTATGCCACGCCGAGTGAGGCTGCTGGGGTCTGTGCGATTGCGACCTTTGTCATGGCTATCCTGATCTACCGCCTGAAGTCCTTCAACGACTACCGAAATATCCTGGAGATGACGATCAAGGAGAGCACGATGATCATGCTGATCATTGCAACCTCCTTCCTTTTTACAACCCTTCTGACCAAGCTTTACATTACCCAGACCATCACAGCCTCCCTCGTTAGCTGGAATTTTTCAAAAATAGGGCTGATGGTCATGATCAACTTCTTCCTCCTCATCCTGGGCTGCCTACTGCCTCCGGTCGCCATCGTTTTGATCGCCTGTCCCATCCTTAACCCCGTGATCTTGTCATATGGCTTTGATCCGGTCTGGTTCGGGATAATCATCACCATCAACATGGAGGTGGCGATGATCACTCCACCTTTCGGCCTCAATCTATTTATCGTGAAGGGGATCGCTCCGGACATACCGTTGTATAAAGTCCTAATCGGCGCTGCGCCCTTTGCCGTCTGTCTGCTCTTAGGCATCGTCATCTGCTACATCTGGCCGGAGTTGATCACCTGGTTGCCAGACACGATGATCAAGTGACCGGTTTATTCTTGAACCCGACCTTTTCTAAGGAATGGAGAATGTTATGATCCCCAAGATAAAAAACATACTCTATGCCACCGACCTCACCAAGAATTCTTCCTACGCCTTCCGCTATGCCATCCATTCGGCTCAGAAATATGATGGTCAAATTTATATCATGCATGTCTTAGAAAAGCTTACTCCTTCGGAGGAGGCAAACATGGCCGTTTTTGTATATTCCTATTTGCCCCATTTGCAACTGGAGAAGATCAGGCAGGAAAAAAGGGATGAACTGAACAGCCAAATCAACAAAAGGCTGAGCGAATTTGCTCAGCGAGAACTACAGGATGATCCGGATACGCTGAAACGCGTGGCCTCGATCATGGTCGTCGATGGGGACCCGGCTGATGAAATCCTCAAAAAGGCCGACGAACTGAACTGCGATATGATCATTATGGGGACCCACGGCAAAGGTTTGATCACCCATACATTCCTGGGAAGTGTGTCTGAGAAGGTCTTGCATCGGACCAGAAAGCCGGTCTTGATCATACCCATTCCCAAAAAGGATGTCGATAATGCCTTGGCCGATATTTAAAAAGGCCATCTCAGGGTTTAAAAATAGCTCAATCCTTATTACACTGAGACAGAATGTTAAAACTTCCAATTGAGGAGGAAGAACCCTATGCGTAGGATTGGGCAGGATTCATTGATATATGTTTATAGTCCTAAAAATCCAGTTGCCCTGGAGGTGGAACCAGGAGAAAGCTTTTTGTTGGAGACCCACGACCGTTTCACAGGCATCACTGACTTCTCGAATATTCTTGAATCGGATGCCACCCGGATCAATGCCGTTACAGGAGCTGTATTCGTAAAAGGGGCAAAGCCCGGAGGGGTACTAAAAGTTGAACTTCAAAAGCTTGAAATCACAATCAAAGAAGGAGTGATCGTAGCCTTTCCTAAGAAAGGGGCCTTTGGCGAGAAGATTCACGAAACGAGATCGAAGAGTGTACCTCTCGAAAGAGGATTCGCCATCTTTAATGAAAAGATCACACTCCCTCTCTCTCCCCATATAGGAAGGATTGGGGTTGCTCCTGCCACTGGTGAAATTCCCACGGCCATACCGGATTCACACGGGGGCAATTTGGATAATAAACACTTTATGGAAGGGACGGCGATCTATCTACCTATCTTCCATGAAGGGGCCTTGTTGGGAGCCGGAGATTTTCATGCCCTGATGGGCGATGGAGAGAGCGTTCTTTCCGGGATCGAGGTGGCAGGTCGGGCTACTTTGCGATGCAGTGTCATTAAAGATTTCAAACTCACTGATCCGCTCCTCGTGACTCCAGAAAAGGCCATGACCATGGCCAGTGCCAAAACCTTAGATGAAGCCAGCCGCAAAGCCTTGGATAATATGGCTCTCTTATTGTCCGAGGTTCATAACATAGATTATGTTGATGCAGCCATGCTGGTCAGCATTGCCGGAGATGTCCATGTCTGTCAACTGGTCAATCCTCAGGTGACTGTAAAAGTGATAGTCCAGCGGTCTCTTCTTCCCCTCCCTTTTTAAATTGATAATGACTTAAGGGGGAATCCATAGCCCAGAAGAAAGGAGGTGAAACAGAAAAGATTGGAGAAACTTTTGAGGGGGGTTCTCAATTGCAAAACAAGGAAGTAGAAAAATGGAAACGAAGGAATTGGGTAAGGGTTTTCCTTTACAAGTATCCGATATGCCCGAATCACCCAAGTGGACGATCCGCAGCACCTTCAAATGGATGGGTCCTGCGGGCTTTATTGCCATTGGTGTCGGCATTGGGAGTGGAGAGTTTCTCTTGGCGCCAGCGGCGGTGGTTAAGTTCAGCATGCTCATCGCTTGGGGATTCTTAGTGGCGGTCCTTCTTCAGACCTTTCAAAACACGGAGATGTGCCGTTACACCATTCTCACTGGCGAGCCGATCACAGTAGGAATGATGAGACTAAAGCCCGGGAAGTGGTTCTGGCTACCTATTAATATTTGCAACTGTATACTGTATAAGTCAGGTTATGTGGCCGGGTTGGGCAGCAGCAGGTGCTACGGGTCTGGCCGCTATGCAATTAGGACACATTCCGAAACCGGAAGATGTGAATGTGGTTGTTGTCTGGGCCATCATCACCTTCTTTGTGGCCTATCTCATCGTGATCTCTGGAGAGAGTCCGGTCAAATCTGTAATTGAAACCTTCTTCAAAATAACTACCTTGGCCATCGTGGGATTCCTTATCGTTATGGCAGTCTTTATTCCTTCTCGCGTTTGGTCTGAAACTGCATTAGGCTTGGTGAGCGTGGGGTATGTCCCTAAAGGTATGGACTGGGTCGTTTTGGGTGCTGCCGTTGGATTTGCAGGGCTGGGCGGAGGATACTTCAACTCTGCCATCACCAACTGGTACCGAGACAAAGGTGTGGGAATGGGATCAAAGGTGGGTTACATCCCGGGGATCATCGGTGGAAAGCAGTTGATTTTCTCCTCTGTAGGTAAGATTCCTGAACCAACCTCAACCAATATTGGCCACTTCAAAGGATGGATGCGTCTGGTGAATATCGAAATGTACCTCCCCTACTTCATCTTTGGGATGATCGGGATGTTGATTCCATCGATGCTCTATGCAGGATATGTAACCAAACCGGTTAGAGGTTGGGCTGCTCCAGCACTCTTAGCAGAAGGGATGTCGAATGCAGGAATACCTGGGGCTTGGTTCCTCGTCTTGTTTATGGGACTTCTTATTCTTTTCCCTACACAGGTAGGGGTCAGCGATATGTTCGTGAGGCAGATCGTTGACAATCTCTGGTACTGGCCAGGGATTAGAAAGTTTTTTAAGGAGGATATACGAATTCCTCATTTTGGATTGGTCTTCATCTTGTGGGTTTTCGGAATCTATATCATCATTTCCAGGGCGATCGCTCCAATCGCAATGCTGACCATCGCCGCAAACCTTGCCTTGTTTGGTACGGTCTGTACCGGCCTTGGCACATTTTTCCTGAACCGAAACCTTCCTAAAGAATTCAGGCCCCACCCATGGAAACAAGTAGCCCTGCTGGTAGGGGTAGTTTTCTTTGGATTCTTCTTAGTGATGACATTTTTGGCGGTCTTCGGGATTAAGGTTTAAGTTAGTCCGTAACAGCCCGTTGGCATCGGTGATTCGGTCAATGCCAATGGGCAGTCTTTTTAAAGGAGAGAATTTTACTTAATAATGACGGAATGGAACCTTTCGCTGACGTACCGCAAATGGAGGTAGACCATGAATGAGCTTCCCTTGGAAGGCATTAAGATTGTTGATCTCACCGCGGCAATGTCTGGCCCTTATTGCACACAACTACTGGCCGATTTTGGGGCAAGTGTTTTAAAGATTGAACCTCCTGACACGGGAGATATGCTCAGGGATTTTGGCCCTCCATTTGTGAAAGGGGAGAGTTACTATTTTTTGCTGAACAACCGCAATAAGAGAAGCATAACTCTCAATCTTCAAACTGAAAAAGGGAAGGAGATCTTCTATAAACTCGCTTCCACGGCGGACATTGTGATTGAAAATTTTCGGCCAGGGGTCAAGAAGAAGCTGAAGATTGATTATGATGATCTAAAAGAAAAAAACCCCCGATTGATCTATGCCAGTATCTCGGGATTCGGACAATCCGGGCCCTATGAGAATCGAGCAGGGTTCGATCCCATTGCCCAAGGGATGTCGGGTCTCGCCAGCGTCACGGGATGGAAAAGCACGGGTCCGGTACGGGTCGGTGTGGCGATTGGCGACTCACTAGGAGGAATATTCGCCACTTATGGCATCCTTTTGGCACTCATAGAAAGGGAAAAGTCGGGAAAAGGTCAGCGTGTGGAAACTTCCCTGCTGGAAGGATTGGTTGCTCTTCTTGGTTTTCAGGCAGCCAAATACTTTGGAACCAATGAGAGGCCAGAGCCCCAAGGAAACGATCACGCCATGATGGCACCTTATGGAACTTTCAAGACCAAGGACGGATATATAAATATTGCAGCAGGCAACCAGGGCATGTGGGAACGTTTGGCAAAGACCTTGGGATTGGAACATCTCATCAAGGACAGGAGATTTCTGACCGTGGCTGATCGGGTTATCAACCGTCCTGAATTGACGAAGCTCCTGGAGGAGAAACTGGCGGAAAAAACGAGCAAAGAATGGGAAGTCGTTTTCGATGAGGTAGGGGTGGCCAATGGGCCCATCCTCTATATCGACGAGGTCTTTCAGGATCCCCAAGTTCTCCATCAGAAGATGCTCTTAGAGATGGATCACCCCACTGTGGGAAAGATGAAAACCCTTGGCTTTCCAGTTAAACTAAGCCGAACACCTGGCCAACTGAAACTCCCCCCTCCTCTCAAAGGACAGCATACTGAAGAGGTGTTGAAGGATCTGGGCTACAATCTCCAAGAGATCGAGGCCATGCGAAAAGAGGGGGTGATATAACCAAAACCTCTTTAGCGTGGAGCAGCCCTTGCCATAGGGACATTGTTTTTTGCTAGGGTTGGGGCCTATGTTTCTTTTAGAACACATCCCTTCCGTTTAAGAAAGCTCTTTGCCCTCTTCGTCATCCTTATATCTATTTATATTATATTGAAGTGATCGATCATAAAAAAATGTTATCACCCTATTTCATCAGGAGGAATTTGACAAACCCTTCGATCGATTTTCTGCTCCCTTCTTATAAGCCGATGCCAGTAAAGAAATGGGATGAACGGCTTCTCTACGGGTTCCCTGTAGGATCTGAAGCTTACATGCTCCACAACTGGTTGAGATCTCCTTCACTCCTGAATCTGCAATCTCT
>Ga0184636_1000180_pt1 | contig 15369 bp, 16 predicted proteins | sample PLM3_60_b2_FD_133164 | JGI IMG/M metagenome (GOLD analysis project Ga0184636, IMG submission 133164) | Groundwater sediment microbial communities from an aquifer in East River, Colorado, USA - PLM4_90_b2 | ecosystem: Environmental > Terrestrial > Soil > Riparian zone | place: USA: East River... | reverse complement strand
TGTATTTCATAAATAAATTATTCCGTTGTTACGATTTTAATTTTTACATTTCAAGGTTTCATTGTCTGAATTTCTTCCATATTAAATGGCAGTTTCCTGATACGTTTTCCGGTCAGGTCAAATATCGCATTACAGAGAGCTGGCGCCAGCGGCGGAAGTCCCGGTTCTCCTACGCCGCCCGGTCTTTCATCATTTTCCATAATATACACTTCAATATCTGGAATATCGCTGATACGCGGCATCTTGTAAGTATCAAAATTTTTTTCTACTGTCAGGCCATCATTAAAATGCACCTCATGTTTGGTGGCTGCTCCCAGCGCCATGACAATGCTGCCTTCTACCTGCTGCCTGATAATGTCAGGATTTACATACCAGCCACAATCCATTACAGCTATTACCTTATCAATTTTTATTTTGCCATCTTCTTTTCGTGAAACCTTAACAACTTCCCCAACTACGCTTTTGAAACATTCGGTTATTGCTACGCCCCATCCTTCATTTTTGCCACGGTTTTTCCAACCTGTTTTTTCTTCAATAGCATCTATCAGAGACTGGTAACGATCATTGTCCAGATGCATTCTCCTGAAATCAAGCGGATCTTTACCGGCCTCATGTGCCAGTTCATCCATAAAGCTTTCATAGGCATATCCGTTAGTAGAAGCGTATACAGATCTCCACCACATCACCGGAACCGGCGATGCGGTTGGAATATCTCCAAAACTATAATGTGGTATAGCATTGAAATAGGGCTCAAGAAAACCTTCAGTGGTGTTGCTATTGTAAGAATCCTGATCTGCGTCGGGCCATTGGTGATCCATGTCCTGGGATGCCAGCTTTGCCTGGAATGCAACAATGCTTCCGCCATTCCGAAGACCAGCTTTACATTCATATACTCCTCCGGGCCGGAAAGGTCCCTGGGTCATATCATCTTCTCTCGTCCAAATTACCTGCACAGGAGCATTTATTTCTTTTGAGATCAGCGCTGCTTCATGCGGATAATCCATAAAAGCTTTTCGTCCAAATCCTCCGCCAAGGAAGGTCATATTTACCGTCACATTTTCTACTGGTATGTTAAGCCGCTGACTGAGGTCGCTCTGTGTCCAATCCGGGGCCTGCACAGGTCCCCATATTTCACATTTATTATCATGTACCCAGGCTGTACAATTAAGAGGTTCCATACAGGAATGGGATTCATACGGAGTTTCATAAACAGCTTCTACTTTTTTAACGGCTTTCTCAAAAGCCGATTTAAAATTTCCCGCTGTCCTTACTGAAAGTGGCGTTTTCTTCAGATCTTCCTTCATACGGTTATATAATTGTTCCGTGCCCAGGTGTTCGAAGCCGCTGTCGTCCCATTCCACCTTTAATGCTTTTCTGCCCTTCATGGCGGACCAAATATTATCAGCCACCACGGCAACCCCTTCCTGCATCTTCGCAAAAACAGCACGTTGTACCTTAACTACATGCTTTACTCCCGGAACCGCTTTTGCAGCGGAACCATCAAAGCTTTTTACCTTACCAATAAATCTTGGATTTCTTTCAACCACTGCATAAAGCAATCCTGGTAATTTTTTGTCTATTCCAAATATGGCTTCACCATTTATTTTTTGAGGAATGTCCTGCCGTTTCAACGGCTTGCGGATAATTTTATAATCCTGCTTGTCTTTGAGTTTCACAACTTTTGGCGGTTCCGTTTTTGAAGCTTCTTCTGCCAATTCTCCATATCCTGATTTTTTTCCGGATGGACGATGAATGACGAAACCATTTTCCGCATAGCAGTCGGCGCGTGCTGCATTCCATTTTTTAGCGGCAGCGGCTATCAGCATTTCACGGGCTGTAGCTCCCACCCGCATCAGGTGTTTGTAAGCACCCCTAACGGTAGAACTTCCACCGGTGAGCTGGCTTCCATACTTTTTCTGATCACCGGGAGCAAAAACAATATTTATATTATTAAGATCTACCTCAAGCTCTTCGGCAATCATCTGTGGTACTACCTGCCAGGAGCCCTGTCCCATTTCGGACCGATGATTGCAAATCGTAACCTTTCCTGACGTGTCGATAGAAATAAATGCATTAAGAGAAATACCAAGATTTTCAGCCGCCCCTTTTGTCAGAATCCGGAACTCACCTTCCGCCGATGCCGGCATATAATAGCCCAGAACGAATGCCACACCCGTCATTCCCGATAGCCGGATGAAATCTTTTCGGGATAAATTTTTATTCAGCGTCTTCATTCATTTAAAGTTTGATGTTTTCAGGCTTTCATCATTTTAGCTGCAGTTTTTATTGCCTTCCTTATCCGCGGATAGGTGCCGCAACGGCAAAGATATCCCTGCATGGCTGTATCAATATCTGTATCGGTGGGATTGGCATTCCTTTTCAGCAAAGCGGCAGCAGCCATAATTTGCCCACTCTGGCAATAGCCGCATTGCGGCACTTGTTCTTCTATCCATGCTTTTTGAATGGGATGACTATTATCTGTAGAAAGACCCTCTATGGTTGTGATTTTTTGATTAGCAGCCGCTGATACCGGTATTGAACAGGAACGCACCGGGTTACCATTAAAATGAACGGCACAGGCGCCGCATTGAGAGATTCCACAACCAAATTTTGTTCCTGTAAGTCCTGCAAGATCCCGGATGGCCCAGAGCAAAGGCATGGAAGGATCCGCTTCTATTTCGTACTTTTTGTTATTAATGTTCAGTGTGTAAGAAGCCATGATGAAGTATTTTAAGTACTTCGTAAGTTACAAAATACCTGAATTCACCCGCATGAAATTATAATGCTGAAAGACAATTTTATCCACTTTCCACCTGCAAAGCAGGCAGTTGTTTTTGTTGAACTAAGGCAGATGCAGATCTCCGGATGAAAATTGAGAGACTACAAATAAGATGTGGAGCTGATTAATAACGGATGAAATATCCTGCTGTATTTTTATATGATTGTATTAGCGACACAATATATCCGGAGCCACTTCACCTGAAAAACCGGATTTCGGATTCCCGGAGTCTACTCATCATGTCTTAAACCTTTTGCTACACGAAACACATGCAATACATGTGGAAATAAAGCATCCATTGTTTCGGCAGCGCCCGCAGGTGAGCCGGGTAAGGTAATAATAAGTGTGTTTTTTATAAAGCCCGCCACACCCCGTGATAGCATAGCATAAGGAGTTCTTTGCTGGCCATAGTTTCGTGCCACTTCCATGACACCTGGAATTTCTCTGTCGAGCAATGGAGTGATCGCATCCGGTGTAACGTCTCTTGATGATAAGCCTGTGCCACCGGTAAAAAGAACAAGATTATATCCCTGATCACTGAGTTGTTTTGCTTTTTCCTGAATAGCAGAAAATTCATCAGGGATAATTTCATACTGCCCGACTGACAAATTTAATTGTTCCAGTTTTCCGACAATCGTTTTACCACTTGTATCTTGTCTTGCACCAGCAGAAACGCCATCCGAGCAAACAATGACTGCACAGCGCAAACTATCTGTCACTTCATTTTTAAAATCTGTTTTGCCGCCTTTTTTACTTTCCAACCTTATAGTTGATATTTCCACGCTTTTGTCCAAAGGCTTCAACATGTCGTAGATAGTTAAAGCCGTGATAGCGGCTCCATGCATGGCTTCTACTTCTACTCCGGTCTTATAAATTGTTTGCACTTCTACAGTAATGATAATATTCCTGCCATCCAACTTATGTGTTATGGCTGCATATTCAACAGGAAGAGGATGACAATCAGGAATAACATCGCTTGTTTTTTTTATGGCTAATAAACCTGCCGCTCTTGAAAATTCAAATACATCGCCTTTAGGAACGGTTTTGTTTTTTACCGCATCAATAGTTTCCTGTCTGGAAACAGAAACGATTGCTGAGGCAATGGCCTTGCGCAGACTATTTGATTTATGTGTAATGTCAACCATGAACTCTCATTTATTTAAATTGTTCAAGAGTCTCCATTGAGAATCAGGGCTTATTCTCTTTCCATTGCCAGGTTTCATCTTCAAACAATTCTTTTCCCCATACCGGCAATTCTGCCTTTATTCTTTCTACGGTTTCTTCACAGGCATTGATGGCAGCCTTTCTGTGAGCAGATGACGTAAATACAAATAAACTGATCTCTCCGGCAGTCACTATTCCAAGACTATGATACACATGCATACATGTAAGATCGTATTTAGCAAATATATCCTCACGAATGGTATGCATTTTTTCTAAAGCCATTTCATCATAAGCTGTATATTCTATGGAAGCTACTTTTTTCCCATCAATTGTATCGGCTCGCACCTGACCCAAAAAAATACTGTGACCGCCGATTTCTGTTTTAGTGCTATGTTTCTGTATGCTGTCAGCAATAAAAGAAGCAGCAACAGGCCCCTGAACAAAAATATTTTTGGCTTTTCTTTCCTTCATGCTGTTTGTTTTTTCTGAAATTTTTTCCATTGTAAGATACCACCCTGACCTCCTGCGCCAATCATTATTACTTTTGCCTGCAGTAATTTTTGCTGCCCCGTCTCACCAAACTCTTTCAGGATCATCTGGCGCTGGTATCTTTCATATGAGCTGATGTTATTCATTTTACCCGCCTGAGAAAGGTGGCAATAAGGCCACTGTATTGTTGTTGGTTAAAACAGTATTCGTAGTTACAACCTGTTTATCTACTGCTATTACATATTTTTTATCGGCCAAAGCCGGATAGAGTTTGTTCAATTGTCTCACAAGGTTATCGGTATCTGTAATATTATCTAATGACAGGGAGCGTCCCGTTATATCGGTAAGTTGTCCGAATATGATAATATTTAACGGCATACTATTTTGTTGGAACTACAAATTTACTTAACCTTCGGGTTATGCCCCCGTGAATAATAATTTATAAGTAGCTGCCATCAATACTGCCGCCAGCATATATTTTAATACAGTATGCCCAAACCGAAGCGAACCATAATAAGCCCCGAATATTCCGCCGATAAACGCAACCGCTACGTATGCATACATATCAGGACTGAAATGTATTCCTTTGGTAAGTTGACCCACCAGTCCTGAAAATGAATTGACAAAAATGAATAAAGCACTGATAGCAGCCGTTTGTTTCATGTCTGTCCATTTTAACAGTAAAAGCGCCGGGGATAAAATAATACCCCCGCCAATACCTATGAGACCGGAAAAAAAACCGATGGCTGCACCAATTACTAATGATAAAACCAAGTTTGATTTTTTTATTTCTTTTACTGTAATATTGGCAAAGAACAGGAAGCGGATGATAGGTATGAGCAATAAAAACCCAAGTATTTTTTTATAAATGTCTGCATCTACTGTGATTAACCCTCCAACAAAAGCCATAGGTACAGAGGTAAGCGCAAACGGTAGAAATATCTTCCAGTTAAAATGTTTGCCGCGGTAAAATTGAATAAATGAGGTCATGGACACAAACAGGTTCAGCAGCAATGCTGTGGGTTTCATTACCTCCGGTGAAATGCTGAAAATGGCCATCAGGGCCAGGTAACCGCTGGCGCCACCGTGACCAACAGATGAGTATAAAAATGCAACCAGGAATAACAGTATGTAGAAAATGATGATAGTTTCCATGCTGATCATATTAGCCCGGCAATAAATGCACATCAACCAATTCACCTTCTATGCATTTTGTCACTTCCTCATTAATTTGTATCAGGCAATTGGACCTTGCAAAAGAACTGAGCCTGAAAGATTCCTGGGCATCTAATGGTGTTGCAGTTTGCCCGTCATACCTTCCTTTTAAAAAATGTGTAAGGCCGGCTGCTTTTTGAAATGGTTTGGATAAAGGCGCCCGGATGGTTTGCAAAATAAGTTTCCTTCTGCTTAATTTTTCCAGGGCCGGAATAACATATTCATAAAAACAGGTGAGCACAGATGCAGGATTACCGGGCAAACCAAATACCAGCCTGGCTTCTTTTTTTCCGAAATATAATGGCTTGCCGGGCCGTTGTTTTATTTTATGAAAAAGTTTTTGAACCCCGCATGCCGTAGCTGCCTGCAAAACAAAATCATAGTCGCCTACACTGATACCGCCCGTCAGCATCACCACATCGCTTTTTTGCAAAGCATTTTTTAATACCCCAGTGATTAATTCAGGTTTATCTGTCACACGCACTATTTCTATTTTATTAAAATTTAATTGATGCAAAACAGATATCAGTGCAACTGAATTGGATTCATATATCTGACCATGTTGCAGTGGGTTGCCCGGTTTTTGCAATTCATTCCCCGTGATAATAATGCTGATTGAAGGATTGGGATAAACATTTACTTCTGCGTGACCCACGCTGGCTAAAAATCCAATAGCTGCAGGAGACAAAACACTATCTTTTTCCAGCGCCAATGACCCGGCCTGTATTTCAGAGCCCTTTTCCCGGACATTAGTTCCGGCCACCAGGTTTTCATCATGAATTGCCAGCTCATCATTTTGAGTGGTAACTTTTTCCTGCATGACTACTGTATCAGCGCCCGGTGGAACAGCGGCACCGGTAAAGATGCGGACAGCACTACCCGGGGGAAGTGCAATCGTTTCTTTACTTCCCGCAGCGATCTCACCTGTAATTTTTAGTTTTTTTTGCAGTTGCCATTCATTAAAAGAAAATGCATACCCATCCATGGATGATTGACGAAAGGGAGGAACTGCACTTACAGCAAATACATTATCAGCTAATATCAAACCCATTGACTCCGTTAAAGATAATTTTACCGGAGACAGTGTATCTGTATTTTCCCGGATAATTTTTTTTGCTTCGGTCACACAAACCATTTTAGCCCCCTATAGTTATCATACTCCTGTTATGAATATCTTCCGCATGAAGATGTTTGAAGTCCGTAGTAAATTGTCCGCCCAATTCTTTTGCTTTATTATGGATGCTTTTATAAATAAGTGGCACTACATCTTCACCGTTTCTTAATGCTGATAGCAGATCAGTTTCCTGTTCCGAGAAAAGACAGTTCTTCATTTTTCCATCCGCGGTCAAACGCATACGATTACAATTGGCACAGAAATTAGCGCTCATCGTACTGATAATGGCAAAGGTGCCCGGGTGCCCGGGTACTTTGTATCCTTTAGCTGTATCATGTTTTTCATCCTGCAACCGGACGACTTCATATTTTTCTTTGATCACATCGAGCATCTGTTGCATGGTAAAAACCTTATTGCTTGTCCAGCGATTTCCGGTAAAAGGCATGAATTCGATAAAACGGACGTGTACAGGTTCATGTTTTGTCCATTCTATAAAGTCGTTGATCTCATTATCATTTAGTCCTTTCATCACCACCATATTCACCTTTACGTGAAAATTCTTTTTCAATAAGAGTTGAATGTTTTCGTACACTTTTTGAAACCGATCCCTGTGGGTGATAAGTTGAAATTTTTCAGATTGAAGTGTATCTAAACTAATATTCAAAGACCGCATATTCGCCTCTTCCAGCACATCTACAAATTCATGTAGTCTTGACCCGTTGGTTGTTAGCGTAAGTTTTACAGGAAGTTTGGATAAGGAAAGCATTATTTCAGCAGCATCTTTCCGAACCAGCGGTTCTCCTCCTGTAAGCCTGATTTTATTGACACCAAGACTTATAAAGATTTTTGCCAATGATTCAATTTCGCCAGCCTGCATCAGTTTTGAAGCGGGTGTGAAATCATAATCCTCTTCCGGCATACAGTAAAAGCAACGAAGATTACAATTGTCCGTCAGCGAAATGCGCAGGTAATTATGAATACGATTATATTTATCAATGATCATTAGTTTCTTCGTTTAAGTTTAGTCATATACTTTGCAGGCCCTGCTTTAAATTTCACTTTACTGCCATCGCAACAAAATTATATTTTCTCTCCCTTGTATCTATAATAGTCGCGGACTTTTTAATTATCCTGCTTCAACATTTCATAATCGCCGGTTGTATCTATATCAATTGCCCCCAGCGGGAAAGAAACAGTAGCCACCTGGTCAGTTTGTTGTTGTAAAATCTTTCCTGCCCCCTTGTCACCTTTTAATAAAAGCAATTCGGGAAAAAATATTTTATGAAAGAGCACCGGGGTGGCTGCAATACCACTGTAGTGAGCGGCTGCGATAGGTTTCCCGGTTTTTTGCTGCGCGGCGATCAGGTCATTGAGCAAAGAAGAAGTAATGTACGGCTGATCGCAGACCATTAAAATAGCTGCGTCAGAAGCCGGATTTATTTTTCCCAGTGCCCGGATGCCGCACCGGATAGAAGAAGCAATACCCTCTTCCCAGTCCTGATTTTGCACAACGTGAACATTATTTTCAGTAATTTCACCGGTGATTAATGTTGCATGAGCTCCAAGCACAACAACGATTGGATTTAAGAGAGAGCTTATTGCAGCAGATACCATGTTTTGCAAAAAGCTTTTGCCCTTATAGCTGAGCAATTGTTTTGGTTTACCCAGGCGGGCAGAAGCGCCGGCTGCAAGCAATATTGCTGCACAGTTATTTATTTTGAAAAGATTATCCAAAGCAACCAAAGATATTTATCATTGTCCGCGAACATCAACCTGTTCAACATGCAAATCTGAACGGGAGTGTATCACATCAGAACCCGTTCTCAGGAATTGACCGCTTTTAGAAGAGAGTACTGCTTTTATTTCTGCTAAAACAGATAAGGCTATTTCTTCCGATGTTTCAGCGCCAATATCAAGGCCAACCGGTCCATATAATGTGGAAAGCTGTTCACTGGTTAATGAGGCGCCTTCTTCTTTCAACTCATCTATCATCCTGTCTAATTTTTTTCTTGGTCCGAGAGATCCGATATACGCCACTTTTCTTGCCAACAAAGTACGGAGCATCGCAAGGTCATAATTGTAATTATGTGTCATCAACAAAAAAACAGTTTGGTCATCAACCGTTAATTTATCCAGCACATTTTCAGGTTTTGAAACCAGCACTTTGCAGGCAGAAGAGAACCTTTCCTTTTTTGCATAGTCAGCCCGTCCATCGACGACTGTCGTCTCCCATCCCAGGATATCAGCCATTTTTACCAATGGTACTGCATCATTTCCTGCGCCGATTATAACTATGGAAACAGGTGGTTTTATCAGTTCGATAAATGCTGTCAGGTTATTATTCTCCGTAATATAATTTTTGAAGGATGAATGTTTACTTACCAGGGCTCCTTTTGCATCTGTTGTTAAAATATCTGTTGAGACGGGCACATCGCCGGAAACACTGCCATCTTCTGAAACAAGTAAACATGTTCCATATTGTGCGTCTCTTTTATTCTGCAGGGAACACAATGTAATTAAAACATTTTGTTGACGTTTGCTGATTATCGCTTTCAAAAATTGAATGGGATTATTCTGATCAGATATGTCAACAGGCTCTATCAGCACCTGTATAATGCCATTACATCCTAAACCCATTCCCAGTTTTGCATCATCTTCATCATTGGTATCATAGGTCACCAGCCTGGATTTTTGCTGCATCATTACCAATAACGCTTTCCGTAAAGCATCTCCTTCAAGGCATCCTCCGCTTATTGCTCCGGTCAGTTGACCGTCTTCTGTAATAAGCATACGGGCACCAGGCCGGCGGTAGGAAGAGCCATCTACATGAACTACCGTGGCCAAAGCCGTTTGTTTTCCCAGCTTTTGTGCTTCATCAAAGGCACTGATAATGTCACGTATTTCTTTCATTACCCTAAATTACACCATATCTGTTTTATTGGTGCAGGGATTTAAGTACAAGAAATAAAACCTGAATTCTATACAAGTTCCCGCAGATATACGCTGATCTATCCGCAGATACCGCAGAAGGATTTTCAATATTAAATTCTGCGTTAATCTGCGGAAAAATTTCTGTCCGCTCGGGGTCTTCGCCCGAAGACCTTACAGGTAGAAGTTAAGATTTTGGCGAGACCCCGAGCCGTGAGGAATTTCCAATTAAACATTCATATGTTTTTTTCGCCCATCATAAAGTCGAAACTAGTATGAGGAGAAATAAAAAGCCCGCTTTCTCCGTTTGAGGCGGATTCGGTGACCGCAGTAGTCCCGGAGGTCTCAGACTTGAACCTTATAGTCGCTGTTTTGAAGGAATTTTCCGGAAAATGACGACATTTTCCTGCATAAACTGACATAAGAAAGTTCGAGGTTTTGGGGATATATGTCATCATTCAGCTTACCTGAAAACATCCTATGTTACCAGCCGTTCTCATTTGTTATGAATTTCGAACATCGGCCTTAGCACGCGTTTTATAAAATCAAATGTCCTGATCTCAAGCCGTTCGTTTGAAATTCCATTCCAAGCACCAGCTTCTGAAGTGAGGCTGAACTTCTAAATGCATCACCCTGAAATATCTTTTAAGGCAGTAGGCATCGGCTTTATTTGTATTGCTTCTTATTCCAATACATTCTTAATGTCAGTTATGCAGCCTTTCCAAACCTGATTGCAGAGTTTAAAGAATGCAGATTTCCTGGCCCAACCTGTATGTGCAAAGTACAAAATACTTATCCCGTCTTTAGCTTCAATTTTGAAAGAGACAACCGTGTTAATCCATTCAGGGGGTCCATAGGGGCATATCCAATTGACCTCTTTATCAGAAGTAAGCTTTAAAATTTTCATTTCATGGTGATTGCCCCCAAAATAAAAAAACAGGATGTCATCAACATTTTCTTTGCCTGCTATTTTCCAGCCATTATCTTTTGTCAACCATTTTCGGATGCCAGCTTTGGTTGCTACCAGCTTATAAATATCTTTAACCGGAGCTTTGATGGTTATATGATGTTTGATGTCTGCCATATCAAATTATTGGTTTGTTATTTCATAGCAAAGCAAAACCACTCCTTTGTCGATTATTTGAGTTCTGATAAGTTTCATTCCCAAAGTTTTCATTTCATCGTTAAAGAAACGTTTTCCGGCTCCCATTACAATCGGGTGAATTAAAAATCGAAATTCATCAATAAGATTTTCTTTCAGTAATGAGTGCACAAGAGTGGCACTGCCCGGAATCTGAATTTCATTTCCCGATTGCTGTTTCAGTTTCTTAACTTCTTCAACGATATTTTTATTGATGATTGTTGAATTGTTCCACCCGGCTTTTTCCAATTTTGTTGAAACAACAAATTTTTTCATGCTGTTCATTTTTTTTGCAGGCCCATTGTCATCGGTCAATTGATGGGGCCAATATGCCGCAAGCATTTCATAGGTTGTTCGTCCAACAAGCAGGGCATCGGCTCCTAAAATGCTGTTCCTTATGTATTCATTTTTCGCAGTGCTGTCAAACGGGAAAAACCATTCATGCATTGAATCTGCATCAAATATGCCGTCGATGGTAAGCCAAACGGATGCTATTACTTTTCTCATATACTTTGAATCTTTTGCCACAAAGCTATGAGTGCTTAAAAACAGGAAATAGAATAAATCGGTCAAACCTGAATTAAAAGTTCAATCTTTGAAAAGCATTTCTTTTCTTTATATATTCTGAGGGAGAAAAGTTTGTAAATTCTTTGAAAGAGCGAATGAGGTGGCTTTGGTCAGCATAGCCATTTTCATAAGCCACATCACTTAGTTTAGAGAATTGATCAGTATTGAGTTGTTGAAATGCCGAATCAAATTGACAAACTCGGCTGAACATTTTTGGAGAAATGCCTACATGTAAATCAAACAATCGCCTGAATGTCCGTTCTGAAATTCTTAGTTCTTTCTGAACATTATTTAGTGATATTAATCCCTTGCTTTTTCGTATCGCCTGTGTTGCAAAAAGCACATCGTTATGGAAATTTGAATAGCTAGCCTTAATAAGTTGCAAGACATAATTATTGATAAGTTGCAAACGCAAAGCTAAAGAAGGGGCATTGATAAGTTGCTCCTTAAGGTTCATCCCTTTAGCCGGTTGCAAGTGATTCAGGTCAATGCTGATGTCTGTCAGTTCTTTTGCGTTTACTCCGAAAAGTTTTTTTAAAATGTGAGGGTAAAAAAAGTAAGCGATCAAAGTTAATTTTCCTGATGTGTAAAGTTCAAGGGGTTTTATGGTTTGCCCAAAAAGGAATAAGGAATTCACTTTACTATTTCCGCATAAGGTAGGTTCAGAATTTGCCATCTGAAATACAAAACCGGGATAACCGTTGGCAATTAAAGGGAAACCCATATCAATATCCAACTTGCAATCTTCAATCACAAATATCTTGCTCACATAGTTTACCATGGAAGGATTCGGAATGATTGAATGCAGTTTCATGTTTCAAAGTTAGGATTTAGGTTCAGCAAAGGAATGGGAAAATGGTTCTTTGCTTTGCATGTTCTTTTTTGCCCTTAAGCAAGGGCATAAATAAAGCACGTTTCTGTGATTATGGGCAAGGTAACCGACAATTTCTATGCGCAGGCAGGACTTACCAGTTTGAACTTTCCAGATACTATCGCCGAAAAATTTGATGAAGTATTAGGCAGCCATATTGACTGACCTCGAATTAAAAATCAGGAAAAAACCATCTTAAAAATGGAAAAAGGCTGCATATATTCCACTGTCTTAGCGAGACAAGGTCAGGAACGGAAAGTATCATTATTTTATTATCTGGGATGCTAGTTTACGCATAATTTCTACCGTTGAAGGCATCTGAAATGGTTTTTCAAAGAAATTTGTAAAGTAATATTTGAATAACCCGGGTTGTTCATCAAAAAAGAAGTGAGTTGCACCGGGAATAATGCAAAGTTGCGAGTTCGGTATAGCTTCAAAAATACGTAAAGTATGTTCATTTCTGACTGCATCCCTGTCACCTACCATCACAAGCACAGGTGCTTTAATTTGGGTCAGTTGTTCCCACTGGATGTGGGGATGAAAAACCATTAATTTAATTTGCTTTTGCATCAACGTATCTTTTATCTTGGGATACATTTTCATCATTTCAACGAGTTCAGGTTGAAGAGCTGTTGAATCGGGAATTATATTAGCACCGGTAGCCAGTAACTTTTTAACTTTTTCAGGGTATTTATATGCCATGATCAGGCCGATAATGCCACCATCACTATGCCCCCAGATAAAAGCCGAGTCTACATGTATTTCATTAAGCAAAAGATATATATCGTTTGCCATTATATCGTAATTTAGGTCGCCAACCATACAGTCGCTTTTGCCATGACAACGACTATCAACTGCAATTACTTTATATTTTTGGGAAAGCATGCCAATTATGTTCGCCCGGCTTGCAATAGAACCTCCGTTCCCATGGAGTAATAATAATGGTTGCCCTTGTCCGTAAATTTCATAATATATTTTGGTGCCATTTGCTGAAAAGTATTTACCTGCACCAGGGTTATTGCCATAAAGAATGGTGTTTTGAGTTTTACCGCTTATAACAAAAAATAAAAAGATTGTAGCAAATAGGATGTTAGGCCGTTGTAACATAGATCAAGTTTATTTAAAGGACAAAAGTAGAACCATGTTTAAAAATAAAATAGTAAAAAACAGACATTTTGCATGGAAACAATGAACTTAAAAATATATCCTGAATCTTCGTTCATGAGGAGCATCGTTGATTACTACCAGATAGTTAAAATAAAAGAGCCGACGATGCTTAAAACCCTGCCAAACGGGCGTTTAGATTCGTGGATCAATTTTACAGGCAGTTTCTATTTTTTTGATGAAAAATCCGGAAGGTTTACAAAGGCTCCTCAAAACGGCTTTTTTCCGCTTTCTAACAAGAGCATGTTAATTAAGATTGTGGAAGAGCTTGTTTGCTTGAATATTAAATTCTTTCCTCACGTATTTCTATATGGCGATATAAATAAATTGGTGACATCCAAACAACCGGTTTCATTCAGCCAGGTGTTTGATACAGATATAAAAGAATCTGTTTATGAAATATTACCCCAAAAAGAAAATATCAAATTAATTATTGGAGAGACAGAAGATTATTTTAACCTCCGGCTTTGCGGAGGCAATAAAGAAAAAATATGGTTGCAATATATTCTTCAAAGAATTGAAAATGATGAAATAAATTCCGTTTCTGTTAAATGGTTGGCAAAAGAATTTAACCTCACTGAAAAAACGTTGCAAAGAACTTTTGTTAACCAAGTAGGATTAACGCCAAAGTTATTCACCAAAATTGTCAGGTTTCAAAAAGCGATCCGGAATATTAGAAGCAATAAGAATGTAACTTCCGGGATCCGGTTAAACATGTCGTTAGCCAACGGATATTACGACCAGTCGCACTTTGGAAAAGATTCGAAGAAAATAGCAGGTCTTACTCCAAAATTACTTTTCAAGAATCTGCACCCTGGGTTTCCTGATTTAATAGAATTGAAATGAACACCGCCGCCTTACGACTTTGGTGTTTCCCGCCAGATTTAATTAATTTTCCAATTTAAAGCAAGTAAGGGAGCACCAACAAACCGTTAAGCGGAAGAGTTTTTCTTTTTAAGAAAAATAAAAGCCTCCTATGCTAAGGGTATACCCAAGCACCATTCCCTAAAATCAAAAGGACAACCTGCAGGGTTGCTGTTCTTCGTAGACCTAACAGGCCGAACTTCGAACTTTTTAGTAGAAGATTTATTATCAATAGTTGGCTTTTGACGGCTCTTTGAAAGCGGATCCGGCTTTATAAACTCCGGATAGCGTTCGAACATTACTTATTATTTTTAAACACCCTCAAAGCAGAAGGCAGGAAGAATTCCTGAAAATTTGGCTCATAAATTGCTGAAGACAAAACCTATTCCTATTTTTTTCTCCCCTTTGAATTCGCCAGACAAGAAAGCATCCGTACCTGATTTCCGCGCCTGAGCAAAACTTACCATGATTTGAGATCCTAAGGAAGGACCGTTAATTATTTATATTCATCTATAAAATTTACGGTTATGGCCAGAACTATTCTGAAAACAACCCCTATTCTTTTTCTATTTTTAATCATCACCTATTTTGCCGGGAATGCAACGACTTACCCGATTAATGTAACACTCAGCGGGGCCCAGGAAGTACCGGTGAATGGATCGACCGGCACCGCGACCCTTACGGGTACATATAATGACGCCACCAATCTTTTAAAATATACCGTTATTTTCAGCGGTTTATCGGCAAATACCACTGCGGCACATTTTCATGAGCCTGCTCCTCCTGGTATTTCAGCCGGAATTGTATTTGCAGCGACCGGTTTTCCTACTGGTGTTACCAGTGGAAGTTATAGCGATTCGATCGTGTTGAGCATCGGCCAGGAAGACACTTTGAAATTGGGTTTATGGTATTTCAATATCCATACTACTGCCTTTACTAATGGTGAACTCAGGGCCCAGATTTTCTTACAGGATCCATCATTTGTCCTTCCTGATATCCATTGCCCGGCAGATACCACTGTGAGTAATGCTACGGGACTTTGCTCTGCTTCTGTTGCCTTTGCTGCCGTAGAC